>ERZ1031020.746-NODE-746-length-10026-cov-15.114131_pt1 | contig 10026 bp, 10 predicted proteins | sample MGYA00517109_ERZ1031020 | MGnify/ENA primary metagenome ERZ1031020 (study PRJEB33719, sample SAMN04261270) | wastewater metagenome | biome: rural village; feature: human; material: feces | host: Homo sapiens | place: El Salvador | collected 2013-01-07 ... | reverse complement strand
AGGGACTATTTGATTAATTAATTAACGTGTCCAATTTTTATTGGACACTAATGACCCTACATAATGAATGGACACTTTGCCCTCTATGTTCTCCATTGCATCAATGCCGTATAAAACATCGTGCACGTCAGATACATTGTATTGATATTCTTCTATCAGGATTCTCATTTTTCTACTTTTTAAAAGATTATTTGTAGATAAGAGTTTTATTCATATTGCACTTTCAGTTGCAAGTCTAAGCGGCTATTTAACAACATCACCATTCTATACATAGTAATGACGTTAATTCCTTTAACTATAAAGCAATCGCCTTCTTGAATATAACTGAAAGTTGGGTCATTCAATATCTCCTCATATTTACTCTTTGTTACCAAAGGCGTATGACGACGATGATAATCCATTTCAGCCGCAATTTTCTCAACCTGTTCAATTCCGATTTTAGAAAGTACCTTACGATAGGTTTCAAACTTATTATCCTCGTTTATCTCGGTTCCGTCAGGGAATGTAACAACAAACACCTTAGGTGTTCTAGGGAGTTTTTTATCACCCTCCGTTTCAAATCCCTCTTCGCTGTTGTCTTCATCAGCTTCAGAATCAGGATCTAATTTTAAGTTACTCAAGAATTTTACGATTTTCTTCTCATTCACTTTGACCTGATTGTTTTCTACAGAGTAAAACTTGTCAAATGAGAGTTTTTCTCCATCCTCATCTTTAAAGGTATCTCCTTCAAACTCAGAGTCTTTAAACACATCATTCCAAAGATAGAAGATAACCTTGCTGACAAATTTATCGGCACTTATCACACCATCATTAGCCTTGCAGAAGAAATAGCCCAGCTTCTTGTCTTCTGAATAAGTTGCATGGTAAACTTTGTCATTAATAGCCACAAGGAATTTCCACCAATCATACTTGGCACCGTTCACTTCAATCACCCATTTCTTTCCAGCATCACTTATTGGCACATAACACCAATCCCAACGACGCTTAAAAGCAGAGTCTATCGGGAAGAGAGACTGGTCACTGGTATTCATGGTTGCCCAGATATAAAAGTTGCTAGGGAGTAAAAGAACATCACCAGCCAACACTTGGGCAACAATATCCTTACCTCCTTTAAACAGAGCATTAATACTTTCTTTATTCTTAATCTCTAATCCAGCAAATGCTTTTCCAAGCAGTTTTTTCATGTCAGAATCTGCCTTGATAGGATATTCAGAGAATCCTTCATCTCCACGATCAAGCAGCTGGAAGAGATCGCCAAATATCTGGGCGCAGTTGCCTCGGTTAATCTCTTCAATAACCAAATATTCATCCAACGGCTCTTCGTTCTCTAGCGCAGCACTATATTTTCTCCAAGCCTCAACGTAAGCCTGCAAGAAGGCCTGGCTCACAAACTCGTAGACGATTTTGTCTTCTTTCATTTCCTTGCCATCCTTGTCCTTTACAGGAACAGCTTCAGTACCAATAACAGTTGTTACCGGCACAGACTTAGTGGTAGGCTTATATGCGCCTACAAAAGTGGAATAATCCGTATCAGGATGGAACGTTGTTCGGATAACATCCTTGCCCGCTGTAAGCTCGTTTATAGCGTGGCTTTTACCGGTGCCAGGGGCACCGTAGAAGATTTGCTGGAGAGATTTTTCACATTTCTTCAATTCATTCAATGGCTTTTCGATTTTATCTTTATTTACATCAGCCATGAAATCGTCCAAATCGCCAAATCCAATTAACCAAAAAGCAGCATATTCATCATTTGCATTCTTATATAATGCAATTTTATATGCAGAATTTGGCAATAGCAACTGTCTAATTACTTGGTGAAAAATTCCCTTACTATCGAATTGTTTAAAATATGGGCGCAGTTTATTTGATCCTATTGATAATTTAAGCAACGAAGATGTTGACAGCAAACCATTTTCTTGCTTAGCGTTATCCATATCTGTTAAGATGTTTATAACAGTATCTAAGAAATAAACGTCTTTCTTTTTATAATATTCACAAACGTAACCAAGCATACTTAAAACATTACTTTTTACAAAATAATGAGTAATCTTTATTGCTCCAACAGACGGATCTTCCCCATCGGTTACTGCTTTGTAGTAACCAGGGAACTCTTTTTTCAGACATTCATCTGCCGCGCCAAGAAAGACATGAACTGTTCCATTACCTGACCCCTCTTTTCTATCAGGCAAGAGAATTTCATCTTTTACATCCTCCCAATTCAGAAAGATGTCGCACACGAATTGTCCATAGCCCAATTCGTTCATTTTTTTGTTATATATCTGTTCCATACTTAGTTATATCTATTTTTCTTAATAAAGCCATTAATACATTTACCACAATGCTGTTTCCTGCCTGCTTATAAGTTTCTGTATCTGATACTACGATCTTGAATGTATCATCAAAACCCATTAATCTTAAGCACTCCCTAGGCGTGAGCTTTCGAAAACGACCGTAAGAAGGGTCTATTTCCTTGTCTGAAGCCTTAAACATCATTTCTACGTCACCTTCATGCTTAATAGCATATTTTGCAGGATTGTTCTGCAAGTAATAGTCTTCTTCGAAATCTGCTACCTTAAACAGGTTTTGATCTGTCTCGGGTGTACTTGTATCTTCCTTTAATTTTGGATGATACACAAAATCCCCATGCCAATTAAACTGTTGATTTCTTTTTTGGCAAAGAATGATATTGCCGTTAACTTGTGTATAGCTCTTTTGATAATTGATTGCACGAGTTATAAAATGTACTCCTTTCTGCTTCAGCAGGTATTTTTTATCAAACCTATTTTGCAGGAAGTCATACACAGTTTTATCAAGCTTTATAGGAGCTGGATATTTAAATTCTGTTTCCTTTTTGAATCCTATGCAATAAATCCTTTCACGGCTTTGTGGTATTCCATAATCCTTTGCATTAAGTACCTGAAAGTATACGTCATAGCCACAATCTTTCTCGAAAGTTTCCTTTATGACATTCCATGTACGCCCCTTATCATGACTCAACATTCCCTTAACATTTTCAAAGATGAAAACCTTAGGCTGACATTCAATAACAACACGAGCAAATTCACGAAATAGCGTTCCTCGCGTATCTTCAAAGCCGCCATGTTTTCCTCTAAGTGAAAATGCCTGACATGGAGCGCCGCCTACAAATAAATCAACTTTTCCTTTATATGGTTTTGCATCCAAATTATGCACATCATCGTGCCAGTTATAGTCTTCTATAGGATAATTAGCAAAATACGCTTTCTTACAATTAGCATCGATATCTCCAGCAAATTGGATTTGATATTTAATACCCAAGCGATGAAGAGAATGCTCTATAGCACCTATTCCACTGAATGACGTTGCCAACCTAACAGTTCTCTCCGGATGAGAGAACTGAAGGTTCTGCCAATCTATAGAATCATCTATATTAGCTTTTGTATTCTGTATATTTGAATATTTATTTATCATCATTAACCCCATACTTAGTTATATCCATTTCCTTCAGTAAGGCAATTAGGACATCTACAACAATACTATTACCTGCCTCCATATATGCGGCAGTATTACTTACTGCTATTTTAAAATCATCTTTAAATCCCATTAACCTCAAGCATTCTCTTGGGGTTAACTTACGTAATCCGTCTATACCTTTAGACTTGTTATAAGTTACGTAATTATCTACGCCAGCCCTATGCATCTTATGCATCGACTGTAATAGAGGACGTGCTATATCCAAATCTGTTTTTACAGGTGTTTTGAAAGACTTAGTACCAGAACTAAGAACATACTTTGCAACTTTTTCCGAAAGATAATACTTATCTTCCACTTTCTTTATTGGAAAGATGAAATCATTAAATCGTTCTTTGCTGACATCCTTTACAAGTTCATTTCTATGATTTACGTCGCAAGATAAAATCTTTGAATTACTATCCTTGTCAAAATATCCGCTTAAAGAATAATCTTCAAGAAAATCGTACATTCTATATTTCAACGGTATAGGAGCAGGGTATTTGAAGTCAGTTGTCTTTTTAAAACCTACACAATATAACCTCTCGCGTGTTTGAGGAATACCATAATCCCTTGCATTTAACAGTTGAAAATGAATGTCATATCCACAATAATCACGAAACGTATTATATATAACCTCCCAAGTTCTTCCCTGATCATGTTTAAATAATCCTTGTACATTTTCAAAGATAAAAACCTTAGGCTGACATTCTTTCACGACGCGTGCAAACTCTCTAAATAGAGTACCTCGTGTATCATCAAAGCCGCGTTGCTCACCAACTATCGAAAAGGCTTGACATGGAGCTCCACCAACAAATAAATCCACCTGACCTTTATAAGGTGTCGCATCCAATTTATGAATATCAGTATGCCATTGCTCTTCTGAGATTTCGTAATTTGCAAAATAAGCCTTCTTACAATTGGCATCTATATCACCAGCAAAAACAATTTTGTTTTTTAAGCCTAATCTTTTTAAAGCATATTCTATTGCACCTATGCCACTAAAGGAAGTTGCTAGACGCACAACACGTTCAGGATAAGCAAATTTTTTGCTCACCCAGTCTACTTCATAATCAATATTATCTTTTGTATTTTGAATTTCTTTATTCATATAATTAATCTCTTATAATATCAAAAGTCCACCCCAAAGCTTTTGCAATTCCAAGGACTTTGATAATATTGTTTCTATCCCATTCTACGCAAACCAGGAAATCAATACCATCGCCACTTCTCAAGACATCATTCACAAAGTAATGACAATGATCTTGCCCAAGTTCTTTCCATCTTTTGGCATTTTCTATATTTTCTTGAATAAATTCATATTGTGCGAAATTCCCAAGAAAATCTCTTTTAAATGTTGCCTTAAGTTCACTCAGCGTAGTATCAGGAAAATCATGCATAAATTTACGCACTATTTCTAGCACAATCTCACGTTTAGAAAATTTCCCTTCTCCATTGAATGACAAATAGATACGTCCTTTTAAGTCTTCGTTAGAAAGTTCAATAGGAGCGGGTACTACTTTAGGCTGCGAAGCACTAAGCGTCGTTGTCAACACAACGCTTTTTCTCTTTTCAAAAATATTGCAACCAACAAATTTTGCAAGAAACTGGACATATTTAAAGAATTTATCAGCCTTTCCCCGCTGCATAACACTCATATGTGGCTGTTTAGGGACCTGAGTATTTTCAGATAAATCATACGTCTTTACTTCATCTGCCTTTTGATATGCACAATATTCAAGATATTGTACTTCTGTCTTACTTATAGTATCATCGTTAACACCAAGAAAGACTAAAACCTCATCCCAAAAATCTTTTTTGGCAAGATGTTGGTTTATACGCTTTATAAAATCATCAGTTTCACCCACATACGCCTTCAGATTACCTTGATTTACAAGTATATATAGTGCCGGTTTTTGTAATTCCTCATTAAAATCTTTCAGAAAGTCAGAGTCATCACGCTTTATGTTGTATAATTTGCACATACAATCATCCATGCTCACTATGCGTGAGCCGCTAAGATCATCATTATGCAAATAAGTATATATTGTTGTTGCCATAATTATCCTTGATAACCAAGTTCTTCTGCCTTTTCAACTATTTTCAAAGCAAACTGAGCTTGTTTTAATGTTTTAAATGCACGATTACGTGAACGCATTGTACCAAAGTTAAAAGCTGCCTTACGCTCCAATGGGCTAAGCAAATCTCTAGACTTTGCCCAATTTGCTAATCCAAACCAATAATTTGAATCTATTGCTTCAGCTTCCTTGATGCGATTCTGTTGCGCCTCATTAAGGTAGCTTCCATCTTCATTCGTTTCCGATTGCATCAATTCGCTACCAAACTTTTCATATTCACCTAATTTCAATTTTAATCTGTTCCAACATTCAGGCTTTTTACTCCATTCTCCAACATTAGAAGACTGGTTACCTGTAGTAGAAGTTCCCGTCAGATGATTCCAAACCATCGGAAGAAGTTCCTCAATTTTGTCTATGACCTCTTGCTGAACCATTTGGTTTTCCCAAATATAAGTCAAATCAAGACCTTTATCAGACAAGAGTGATACACAAGCCATCAAATAAGTGTTCATATTGGCTTTGTATCCACCCAATTTCTTGGACTTTACAATAGAGTCAATTGTGTCAAACAGAATTCCTTTGGCTATGATATGCTTATAATAGCTAGCTGTTACCATAGGACGCTCTCTCTTGACGTCTGCAACAAACAAAGAATAGTTCTTCTCTGCTCCACGACAAACATTATATGGTTGCATATTCCAAGATGCTTCATACTTAGCAATATCTGTCTTAGTAATCTTTTGATTCTTTGGATATTCCATCTTAAAGGACTTCTCGTTGTATCCGCTCAACTGTGCCAACTGGTCGAGATACTGTCCACGAGTACGCTCAAAATACCATTTACAGATAGGCTTATTATTACCATTTGGAACCCATTCTGAGCGACTGAATTTCTCCAAATCTACAAGATAAGGCTCATTGGCAGAGAAATCAGAATTCTTAATTGCAGTCTGACTGTTAGCAGACGTAGAAATCGCTTTAACTATTTCATCACAATTTTCAACATCACGAATGACGCTGATTTTCATCGGAACATACACCTTCTGCATCTCCACTTCCCTATCAGACAAACTAGCTGCTATAGAAGCCGTAGTCTGACCTCCATTCACTATTTGCCAATCATATAAGCGAGTGATGTAAAGACCACCATCTTCCTCTTTTATCTCTATATCTTTTGCCGTGGTCGAAATACCATTATTGTATGAGAAAAACATATCAGGCTCTTCACGCAAAGTCTTACGGATACCTTTATTCACCTTACCCTTAAATTGAAGGAAAGTACGAACATTCTTCTCCAACAGAATCTGCTGATATTTTCTATAAATCTTTGCCAAAGTAGTACCTGGAATAATTGCCATATACGCATCTACGTATGGATTTTCCTCACTCATCTTTAAGCATTGAAGTTCGGTATTATACTCTGTTGGGAAATCAATCTCTACCTTTTCTTTACCTGCACGGATATTATGCTGCTGGAATACTCGTTGCATATCCCAGACATTGTATTCAATGATAAAATCGTCTTCACTAGACTCTACAGAATCCGGCACACAAGATGGATCAGTCAATCCATCAGTGATAACATAAATGCGAAGCTGATTAATGGCACCTTTAGTACTTTGTACCAGCTTGGCTACTTCTACTATTTCATCATTCTTCTCGATATTAGCAGACTTAAAGAGCGTACCATTCATTGCCTCACGATAGAACGACATAAGATAACTAAAACCTTGCTGGATCTTGCTATTATTTACCTTACCCAACAAAGAATCAGCTTTTACCAAATAAAAGAGATCCAAAGATTCTGCCTCATCATTATAATCATAAGCAGTGATTCTTGCTCTAGTTTTTTGGAAAGAACATATCTCAGGATTGTTAACTTCACCATTATCTTCCAAATACTCCAAGATAGCACCTGCCAATTCCTGGTCATAATCAGTGTTACCCATTTCTACAGCAACATTGATATTATCTAAAAACTCTTGTGCAAACTCTTTAATGTCCATAGCTCCGTTATTTTAGATTATTTTAATCATTCACCTTCACTTTTACGCAGAATATCCTTATCGACTTCCTGGATGAAGTCGACAAACGAAATACCTAACACCTGGCAAATATGATGAAGTTCTATAATATCAAGACGACGATCACAAGTCTCAATTCTGCTAACGAAAGTTTGATTAACTTTAAGTAATTCAGCTAGTTGAACTTGTGTAATCCCCATTTTTTCACGCTTACCTCGTAAGCGCCCTATAACTTGATGATATAAATGTGAATGAATGCTCTTGTCCATATTCTCTTTAATTTTAGGCACAAATATATATTCTTTTTTCGAATATACAAAAAGTGAATATTTCGGTTTACGTGGCAGAATCCCATAGCCAGTTCGAGGATGGATTGAAGAGCAAAGCCTGAAATTCGGGCGACATACAAAGCTTTTGCCCCTATAGGGCGACAGGCGTGCGGACATGAATACCCAGGGCGAATGCCCTGGGCTAGGAGCTTCTGCCCCTTCAGGGCGTGAAGGGAATTGCAGCCTATGGTTGGCACAATCTTTGTATCAACGAATATATCGCAATATGAAGAAGGAACAAGAACATATATTGGCAGCTATACGCAAATGCTTGGCAAACAATATGCCAGCTAGCGGGAGGGCGATACTTTTCGGCTCACAAGCCAGAGGTTCCGCAAGGGATGATAGCGACTGGGATATTCTTATCAACCTGGACAAGGAGAAACTCATGGCTGCCGACTATGACAACATCACCTATCCGCTTACCAAACTAGGATGGGAACTGGGCGAGGAAATCAACCCCGTGATGTATACCACCAAGGAATGGGAAAAGTATAGAAAAAGTCTTTTTGCGCATATTTTTCAGATATAATTTGGTGTTTTCAGAAAAAAGGTGTACTTTTGTGGGAGAAATTTAATAGAAAAAGAAGATTATGGCAACATTAACAATAGATAATCAGAAGGTAAGTCCATTAGATGCGTTATGGGCGCTTTTTAAAAGCCAGCCAAAAGCTGTTCGTAGTGCTTTTACCCAGCGTTTACTACAGGAAGATGTAGATGCTGAAGCTATGAGACAGAGATTGGTGGTGAAGGAAAGTCTGACACAGGCTTTTAAAGAACTCCGTGAGGCAGAAGCATCAGGAACCGAACTTCCTGATGCTCGAAATTTATTTAAATAAAATGAAGGTCGAATTTCATTATCTCCCTGAATTTGAGCGGAGAGCCAAAGCTTTGGCAAAGAAATATAAGTCTTTTCGGCAAGACTACGATGATTTCTTGGATTCTTTAGAGAAGGCTCCTTTTCAAGGAACTTCCTTAGGTGGTGGTGTTTATAAGACAAGAATGCAAATCGTTTCTAAAGGAAAAGGAAAAAGTGGAGGTGCCCGGGTTTTGACTTATAATTTGAAAAAGATAGAACCGGATAGAATTTCGATAACATTTCTTTCTATCTTTGATAAAAGTGATATGGAGAATGTCTCTGATTCTTATATTAAGAGTCTAGTGAAGGAGGCTATCTTATAGTCTAGCGGGCTTGCGATCTGTCATTGCCTTATGTCCCTTCTTACTTGGCGAAAGATATTATAATAATGCCACACGCAGTATAAGTATCTGATATACTGCAAATAAAGGGTGGCAATAAGGCTGATTCCTATTGCCACCTAATGCCATGTGTGCGGTCACATATTCATTACTTCTATGCTAGATAAGTTGTTTTATCGAATATTGCAAGTTTTGCGGAGATTATTTGGCTTATTCTCCGCAAATTTGCGGAGAATAGCAACGGAAAGAATGGGAAAAGTCATGTATAGTCGTACAATCAAAAGGGGGATAGTCGTACAACTAAAAGGGGGATAGTTGTACAACTAAGAGGTGTATAGTCGTACAACTAAGAAGTGTATAGTCGTACAACTATGAAGTGTATAGTCGTACAACTATGAGGTGTATAGTTGTACGCTTTAAAGGTGTTGCCACTAGGCTCAGCAGACGTGCTGACTGCAGTCAGCAGACCTGTCGACTAGGCTCAGCACGTCTGCTGAGCCTAGTGACAACGTTCAAGAAGATACTTCCTTGAACCCCGAAAGATATATGCTTGTACCCCAAACGATACTTGCTTGTACTCCAAAAGATATATTCTTGTACTCCAAAAGATATATTCTTGAACCCAGAAAGAAACATCCTTACAATCAAGAAGATACATTCTTATAATTAATATCCATAATCGTGGAATAAATACCACACAATTTTACATGTCCTCCATCGACAACCCCTGGTATCCGATATTGAAATTCTTGAATTTTCCTGTTGCCTGAAAGAAATGCTCGGCTTTATCTTTTAAAATACCGAGATTTATATCCTTAGCTTGGCGTTTCACCTCATAGAAAATGACTTTTTGCTCCAGTTCATCGGCAGCGATAATATCGATTTCATTCTCTCCCTTTCTGTCCC
>ERZ1031020.745-NODE-745-length-10026-cov-21.583292_pt1 | contig 10026 bp, 8 predicted proteins | sample MGYA00517109_ERZ1031020 | MGnify/ENA primary metagenome ERZ1031020 (study PRJEB33719, sample SAMN04261270) | wastewater metagenome | biome: rural village; feature: human; material: feces | host: Homo sapiens | place: El Salvador | collected 2013-01-07 ... | reverse complement strand
ATCACATAAGCAAAACCCCCATCCCGCTTGAGAAAGTAGGATGGGGGATTTCTGTTTATCTGTTATTCAAGTACTGAAATGGGTTTGGAATATCAGTTAGATAATATTTCCAGTATTTTCTCCTCTCCGATATTCAAAGTCTTTGCTATCATTTCTGCATTCATGCCCGACTTCGATAATGCCAAGACAGCTGCGCGCAAGGATGCATCCTTCTCTTCAAGTGACGCCTTCTGCTCTTCAAGTGCCGCATCCTTCTCTTCAATTGCCGCTTTCTGCTCTTCAATTGCCGCCTTCTGCTTTTCAAGTTCTTTTTTCTGCGTCATGATAGTAGTATCCCTGTCTTCCAGGGCCTGGAAGAACTCATCCTCTGCATTCATCCTGTTTCTGATGTCAGGATTAGCCGCCGCCGACTGGAGACGATGGAGTATATGCGTCATTTCGGCATCATCCCCATATTTGTTCTCATCCAACTCAAGCATTCGCTGGTCGTCCGGATAAATCTGCGACTGGTCGAATACGCTCAGTATTTTCTCCAGTCTATTGTTTACCCTTCCTCTCAGCCGCGGAATCTGGACAATGATGCTGTCATGCTGCAGACTCTCTACAAATGGGTCTGGCTCCTCCTGGTGTACTTCATTTCCCTCATAGTCATATATCTTATGTCTGGCATAGATGACGGGTTCCGTGAATTGTCCCACGTTATGCCCCAGCAGATACACCGCCACGGTAGGCAGGGCATACTTGCCCTTGGTCTCCTTGCGCATATTCTCCTTGTTGTTATACTGCACAGCCAGGTATTGGCGGAAGCGCAAGGTTTCCGTCTCCAGCCATGTTTTCTGCAATTCTATCAGAATCAGATTCTTACTGCCGTCATCTTCCAATACGGTTGCAGCAAAGTCAACACGAAACATAGAGATGGCATCACGGGCAATATTGGGATACTCATGACGACGCATTTCTACAGCAATCACCGTTTTCTGCAAGAGTGCAGAAAGCAGAGTCTTGGCTATTCGCTCATCTTCCATCATATACTTGAAGACGGCATCGTAAAGTGGGTTGGCTACGTATATCATCATATTCTATCCTCCATGATTAATTAAATATATATGCAAAGATACGCTGAATATTTGTAACCTCCAAATTTTTAGGCAGTTTTTTTGCTTTATTCCGAGAATGCTTCGCTTACTTACTTCTGCCGAGGCTGGATCTCGTAGGATGGATTGTTGCGGATCTCCCAGCGGTCGAGCTTAGTGCCGTTGGTCAGGATCAGCTTCTCCTTCTGGTAGGTTACGATGGTCTGGGATGGCAGGCTCACGCGGTCATCGCTCGCAAAGCTGCGGATTGGCTGAGAGAAGTCTCGCTTCTGGATATCAGCCAGAGTGTATTCTGCCAGCTGCATCTTGCCGTCCTTCTCCATCGATACGAAGAACTTCTCCTTGTCGTCGGTCTTCGAGATGGAACGGATTTTCTCTGTTGCGTTCTGGGTAATCTTGGCTGGCGCATCTCCCTTCTTCTCGATGATGTCCTGTACCTTCCAGGCATAGATGGTACCTGTACGAGGGATGAAACTGTAGAGCGAATCGCCTATCGCTTCCATATCATAGGATTCTGACTGCGGCTCAAACTTGCTGCCGATGAAATAGCTGCCGGTAGCCAGCTTGGCATAGACATTGTTGTTGTTGGCTGCATTCATATCCAGCGCCTCACGGTCGAATACTCTGATATTGGTCTCCTTAGAGTCTCTTACGAACACCAGGCGAGGGGTGGCGCACACGCATCCTGCCCAGGAAACATTGCTGGCTGGCCAGGAGCCGGTGCCCAGACGGCTGAGATACTTGCCCGTCTTCTTCTCGAAGATCTGCACTTCGCGGCTGTCGCCGGCTGCCACGAAGAGGTGGTCGCCCTCGGCATATACGTCCCTAGCCAGGGTGCGGTCGCCATTGCTCATGCTGCGCTTCAGCTCCAGCGTTTCTGCATCGAAAACATCGATGCATTTGCCGGCAAAGTTAGCAACATACAGTTCTTCGCCATCATAATAAAGATTTACGGCATTCAGCTGTCGGCCTCCGATATCCTCAGATGTGCGCGAGAGATAGCCGTCCAGGTAGAAATGGTCTGCCACCTTGATGGTATCCACCGGCTGCATTACTACTCGGTCTTCTGTAATCTCTCTATATTCTGTCTGGTCGCAGGATGCCATTGCCAGCATCATCAGTCCTGCGCTGATCATCATTACGTCTTTTCTCATTTTTCTTTTTCCTCCTTACTTCTTGTTGTCCTTGAGCGGATTCTCGGTGAAGTACTTCACCAGTCGGCTCTTCTTGTAAAAACTATCGATATTCTTCTGCAATACGGCATCATCCTGGAAAATCTGCATGATGTCGCAGTCACGATACTGTGCATTCTCCGGTTTGTGGAAGCCCAGCAGGTTGCGGTCGGTATAAGGCAGGTCGCCCTTCTTGCTCAGCCATATATGCAGCTGCCAGATGAACTCAGTCCAACCTACGTTCACGCCTTCCGAAGTCTTTGCCGCATAGGTCATGTTACTGTTGTGACCGTAATCCATGCAGTGCATGAACTCGTGGGTGATCGACTCCCATCCGCTGAAGGATGCATAATGGCCGTAGAAGTTCCAGTCGGTAATGCCCCAGGTGGCACCGCCGCCCAGTCCGCCATAGGCAGGTGAGGTCTGTCCGAGCACGAAGTTCTTCTTAGCCTTGAATCTCTCCACCTCGCTCTGGTACTTTTCGGCAGTGAATGGCACCTTTTCGTTGTCGTAGAGGTCGCCGCCCATCACCTTCTTGAAGTTTGCCATCACATACTTGTACTCCGGGGTGGTCATCATATAGGCGTAGTTGGTGGTGATGACTACCCACTCTCGGGCATAGATAGGTCTCATCTCGCGGAAGTTGTATGATTCGCCCACGGTAGGAGTCCATCCGAAGTTGGAGAAGCTGCAGTTCCACTGGGCATCAATTTTCTGGAGCATCTTGAAGTGTTCATCATCGCTGGTGAGTCGTGCCTTCATCTGGTTCATATCGAGATATGGACAAAGGAAGCTCACGAAATTTCCGCCTTTCTTCTTCCATACGTTTCTTCTGCCAATAAAGGATGGCTTGAACGAGAAGCGGGAGAAGGCAGGAACGGTTTCGAAAAAGGCCACGGGGATATACTCGTCAGCCTCCGGAATATACATCTCGAGGGTGACGTTGGAGACTGGTTTCGCACTCCAGCTGGTGATGACGAGCGAATCGCCCACTGCTGATTTCTTCACGCTGATCAGGTTGTTGGTCTGGAAGGTGTAATCTGCCTTGTTGACGATCTCTGTTGAAGGGTCTGATAGATTCAGGATGTGCTTGGCGAACTCAGCCGGCAGCTTGTCGAAAGCCACGGTGTCTTTCTTGAAGTTCTGCTGGAATGGCTGCTGGATGTCGTTGTACACAATCTTGTCTTCGTAGTCTGTGGAGCAGGAAGCCATCAGGGTCATCGCTGCCACGAGCGTAGTACCAGCTGCCAGAGCCGGAATCTTTCGATGTTTTTTCTGTTTCATCATTTTGGGTTTTTACTGTATAATCATTTACTATTTCATTAAAATATTTGCTTGCAAAGATACTGAAAATAATTCAAAATACCAAATATTTAGAAGGATATTTCATCTAGTCCATAGCACCGGATATGCCCGTCCTCCGTCGGGACGCCTAGCGGGGGTAGGGCGTCTAGTTTGCACTGGAACGCTAAGCTTGTACTGGTCAGTCTATCGGTGGCCTGGCGATATTGATAAAGTATATCTTCGAAGCAATTAGTGTGTCCTGAGACTGAATGAAGTCTGATATTGGCTATATTGATAGACTTCTGTCGTAACTCCTGAAGAGTTGATACTTGCTTTTGTTTTTTAGGTTTACTTATCACATAAGCAAAACCCCCATCCCGCTTGAGAAAGTAGGATGGGGGATTTCTGTTTATCTTTGATTTATTATTCTGGTTTTGTACCAAAGAAGCCGATAAACTCATCGAAATCACGAAGAATGTCATCCAATTTAGGATTACTCTTTTGAACAATAATGGCTATGTAATTGTCAACTTCTTCATCTCTAAGAATTGAAATCTTAACACAAAACCGGTCTCGCTTATCGAATTCGTTGAACCATCTTATAAGGTGAATGAAAATTGAGGCGAGTTAAGTTAAAGGCTTGCATAGCAGTTTGCAGGTTGGGGGATGATTCTTTCTAATCCCATTCCTATACCTCCAGCAGCGGCTGGAGCTTGGTGGCATCGAAGTTGGGATATTTTTTTTGAGAATACTCCAGTAATCTGAGATGGAATATTTTTCTAATGAATAAGCAAAATAGATGGGTTAAAATTTGGTAGAATCAGTAAAAATGTGTATCTTTGCACATATTGTATGGGGTGTAACTGGGATGAATGTTCCGTTTGGCTTCACACTTTATACATAAATATCTTAATTATAATAGTAAATGACAAAGTGTAGTAGAAGCCTGACTCTTTTATTAGATATGAAACAGTATTTTTTATCAGCTTTATTGCTTGCTGCTGCAAATATGGGTGCGGTGGCTCAAAATTTTAAGGATGAAGGAAGAATCATTCCTTTGATAAAGAGTGGTGAATATAGTCCGCAAACTTTTGGAGCTTCACAAATGAGATGGACTTGTCCTGAAATTGAGCAGGTGCTGGAACAACTTGAATCCATGAAAAATGATGATTTTAAAGTATATGCTAATAAAGTGAAAAATGAGTTTAAATTATATGAATCAAATCAGTCTGAAAGTAAGTTTGTTGTGGCTCAAGCTATCTTTCAGATAGAGCAGCCTAGATTCCTTGAAGGTAACTTGATAGATCATATAGCATCTTGGCTTAAAAGGCAGAATGGATGGGCGAAAAAAATCGATATAGATAAAGTTAACAGACAAATCTCTGCTTATGGTTCTGTCAATATTGCTACCCATGCAGCATTCTTTGAATACTATAAGGTATTCATTGAACCTTCCCTTGTCATCCAGTTAAAGGAGGATAATCAATTGTTGATATCCTTCCTAGTGAGCAATTATAGAAATGAAGCATATACAAGCAGTAATGAAAGCCCTCTGAGTTCTGTATCTTCAAAGATTGCTGATGTATATCCTTATGTGCAGAAATCTTCTTATAAGACTACTTATGCCAAGGCATTAGTAGGAACCTATCAGTATTTATGGGGATTTATGTTGGATCTCCGCAATGAACTGAATGGAAACTTCTCTAGAGACAAGAGATTGTTAGAGAGATTTCAATATGAATATTCTAAAGATTCTCTTCTGACAAAATATGGTGAACCTACCAATATTATTTGTGATAAATCTGTGGTACAGGACATCCATAGAGAGCTGCGTTTTTATGAAAATGCGCAAAAAGTTGTATTTATGGGAAAGACTATTGGTTTTAAGGATATTGTAAGTTGCAAGATTGATGATGATCCAAGCTTTATTCCAGGTCGTACTACAACTTATGGAACGGGTATTTCTTTTTTTGGCTTTGGTTTTGGAGCAAAGGAAACCAGTTCAACGGCAAGCAGGACAATTCACAATTATGTGGTAAACATCAAGGTAGATAATCTTGCTGCGCCATACATCCGTATTGTAACAGGGGAAAATGAGCAAAAAGCACGTGAGATAGCATCTAGTTTTGAATACATCTTAAGGCATCAGCAAACGACTCCTAAAAAGATCGTTACCAGAAAAAAAACTGTGGTCAAGAAGAATGGACGTTAAATTATGATGGTAACTCATAATATAAAGCCAGTCCATCCTTCAAGTACGATATGTCCCATTTGTGGCAAGAAGGTATCTTTGCGAGTTATCAGCAAATATTTTTGGCATAGTACGTGTTATTATACCGAACCTTTTTTACGACGGATAAAATATCCGTTGGGGCGCCTAACTGAAGATAACCCTTATTGCATAAGCAAAATCCCCATCCAGCTTGAAAAAGCAGGATGGGGATTTTTTAATCTTATACTGCTATTTAAAGCCAACGTATAGCCATCTTTCTGCCGTTGTACATAACTTGTCTGTGCTTAAATTATCTTAACAGTATGAGGGTGAAGGAAAAAAGCCTTTAAGGATAAAAATAAAAACCCTTAAGGAAAAATAAATTTTCCCTTAAGGAAAAAATAAAAATCCTTAAGGGAAAATATCACATCTCTGCAATTCCCATTTTTCGGGCGTTTGAGAAGATTGAGTTGAATATAGAACTATATTTACATCATTATCAGGTGAGAGAGTTGGACGATGCTTTTGACTTCCAATCGTCAATCGTTCCCGTCTTAGACGAGAAGTTGCAGCCAATCTGGTAAATCATTCTGTTGTCTGTAGCATACTCACGGGCATATCCTTTTTCCTCGATTTGCTTCAAAGCTTCAGAAGCTGAACCATCACGCTTAAATTCGAAGATGTAAACAAACATTGGGGTCTCAACAATGCAATCAACTCGTCCTTCACTTTGCTCCTTTTCTATTAGGACGGTAAAGCAGCTTATCATGCGAATCACCAGATAGAAGGTATATTGGAAGTATCGTTCTTTTTCCCGCTCGTCATCTTTGCGTCGTTGGCTATAGGGTATGCTGGCGAAGAAGGATGTGAGTAGCTTCTCCAATTTGTCGCAATCTCCCGTCTTCATAGTGCTTACTACCTCTATAACCCATGCATCTGGTGACTCCTTGGGTTTCAGATAATTGGCTGCCACCATGGTTACGAAACCTGCTTTTACCTCGTCGTTTGGAAAATTCAAGAGATAGGAATCGGTATCCATATTCCAATCCTTAATGGTGAGATAACCACTCTGATAGATCATCGGTAGGGGAGCCTCGGTATCAGCCTTGTAATCTATAAAACTGCTGGTAGGATAGTATTTTCCTGTCAGTTCATTGAGATTTTCGTCGAAGTGAGCTAATAAGCGGACCAGATAAGTAGGCGAACCTGTACGGAACCAGAAATCACTCAGGATTTTCTTGCTCAGTGAGTTCAAGATGCTGAACGGGTTGTAGATGTCGAGCATGCTTGGGCTGAAATGATAACCGTCATACTTGCGCTTGAGTCGATGTTTCATCTCATCCTCAGATACTTTATATCTTACGGACATTGCCTTGATTTGTTCATCGAAGGTTGAGTATAATTCTTCCTCTGTGATTCCGCAAAGTGCTTCGTAGCGGTCGTCCATACTGATGTCGTCAGGTTGGTTGAAACCGCTGAATACGCTTACTTGCGAGAACTTGGTAACACCTGTTAATAACACGAATTTCAGATCTCTGTCAGCTGCCTTGAAAACACTATAGAATCCTTTCATGATTTCACGGTGTCTATCTTCCAGTAATCGCTCGTTGCCTTCAGAATCGAAGGTCTTTAACCCTGTGTCCAAAACATCCAGTAAAGGCTTGTCATATTCATCGATCAAGACTACGGCGCCCAGTCCTGTCTTTTCGTGGGCAATTCTCAATACAGCCATGAAACGGTCTCCCAAGGTGGTGGCTAATGGGTCTCTTCCGTAAATCAATTCTTGTTTTTCAACAAAAGTCAGCAAAGTCTTTTCCAATTCGCCTGCTTGTGTGAAATCCTTGCCGTTGAAATCTATATGGAAAACAGGGTATTGCTTCCATTCTTTTTCTAATGAATCGATGGCAAGTCCTTTAAACAGTTCTTTCTTTCCTTGGAAGTAGCATTTCAGGGTAGAAATCAACAATGACTTTCCGAATCGTCTTGGACGACTCAGAAAGTATATATGCCCATTGTGTACTAAATCATAAATCAAGTCTGTCTTGTCAAGATAGACATAACCGTCATTTCTGATTTTTTCAAAGTCTTGTATTCCTATAGGGTATTTCATGTTGTTGCTTTTATTGAATTTTTGGCAAAGTTACGAAAAAAAATGGTATATGCAAAATAATGTGGAATAAAATGTCTTTATTTTCAGATAAAAACAACAATTTTAGGCTATAAGAAGAGGGTGCGTCATGGACTTATGACGCACCCTCTCTCATTATATTTTATGCTTCTTCTTCGGTTTCTTCATCCTTCAATGACTCCAGAATCTCTACGAAAGGACTGTGGAAGGTGCTGAAGAGATGGAGTATCTCCTTGCGCTGCTCCTCATCCTCATCCCAAAGGCTGATCTCGCCCTTCTGGTGAGCCTTGATGAGCTTGGCGCAACGCTTGATCTTGCGCTTGTTGTTGCGAGCCTGCAACTGGTCGCCCTGGATAGGCTTCTGGCTTACATACGAGAAAGCTACAAGCTGGTTCATGAACATGTCGAACATCGGATCATCATGACTCCAGTCGCTGTCCTTCAGCCAGAACCACTGGAAGGCATACTTCTGCTCCATGGCAATGAGGCTCTGTCCCAGGGTATCGATGTCGATGCCCTTTGCCATCTGCTCCTTGATGAAGGCAACGAGACTTTCTGGGGTAATCTCCAGTTCCACCTCCTGGGCGATGCTGCTGCCGGCAATGTTGATGCGCCAACGGTAGTTCTTGTTCTTGATCAGGGCAGAATGGGCATTCATCATCAACTCGCTCAATTTTCCCTCAGACGGAATCTGATCTACTACGGCAAGGCGCTGGCGCTGGTCGCGAACCACCAGCTGGGCATCCTCGTGACGGAGCACGCAGATATAAACCAGTTTGTTGTCGTCCAACTGCAAGGTGAAGCGGTCGTTGTTGTCATCACCTACAAATTCATAGCGATACTCATCTACCTTGTCGTGAGCCACCTCCAGTTCATTGTGTACCTTGTTGCCCTCACTGTCGTAGAGCGAGAAGCCGATGTATGGAATCTGAATATTGAGAGAGAAAGGATTTCCCTCTTCCGGAATCAGGGTGAGGCGCAAGCCTTCGTCACCGAAGTCCTCCTTCTTGCAGACGAAGCCGTCATCGGTCTTCTCCGCCTTTTCTACCTTCACGTCGCCATGGCGCCAGTAGATGTCAAAGGTGATGGTGTTTTCGTCCTCGCTGGTCACCTGGATGAAATCGTCAATGTCCTGTCCCAGATAGATAACCTTGGCAGGTTCATATACCTCGGTATCATCATCTTCCAGAGGTTTTACCCACATTTCTCCCGGCATTGGGTCATCTTCCCATTCTTCCTCTTCTGCGGCAGCAGTAGATTTGAAGACCAGGAAGATCATTCTCTGTTCCTCTCTGCTTCCATCTTCCTTGCAAAGGAAAACCTTCGATTCCTTTGGGATGAAGAAAGGAGTAGATAGATACGGGTTCTTACATAATGCTGTGTATTCCACCTCTGTCCAGATTGGCAAGGTGTGTTTGTTCGTATTATTTGTCATATCTGTTTTTTTTGTATTATCCTATTGATTGAACTAAATTTCAAAAACGGATGCAAAGATACAGAGAAAAGCAGACAATACAAAATTTTACGGCTATTTTTTGTTGTTTTTGCTTTAAAAGTTTGTGTTAAGGGAAAGCTTTTTCCCTTTACCTTTCCGCTACGCGCCGGTGACCGTTGGTTCAGGGCGTATGGATATTAGCCTGGTGAAACATAACTGCCCTGTACCTTTGGCTCTACGCAAGTGAGTTAATAATTAATAATTTCAGTGCCGAAACCATAATAAATTGTGGGAAATGACTGATTTCTCGATTTTTTTGTCTAATTTTGCACCTTGGTATAGAATGCCTTGGCTTGTAATGAGGCTCGGGGCAGGAGATACACATTATTTTATATATAAATTTAGGAAATAAAAAATTTAATAATAAGAATGAAGAAGAAAATTCAGTTCAGTCTCGTTTACCGAGACATGTGGCAGAGTTCTGGTAAGTTCCAGCCACGCAAGGATCAGTTGGCTAAGATTGCCCCAGTTATCATTGAGATGGGTTGCTTTAGCCGTGTAGAGACTAATGGTGGTGCTTTCGAGCAGGTTAACCTCCTCGCTGGCGAGAATCCTAATGATGCAGTTCGTGCATTCTGTAAGCCATTCAACGAGGTGGGCATCAAGACTCACATGCTCGACCGTGGATTGAACGCTCTTCG
>ERZ1031020.744-NODE-744-length-10047-cov-3.798339_pt1 | contig 10047 bp, 16 predicted proteins | sample MGYA00517109_ERZ1031020 | MGnify/ENA primary metagenome ERZ1031020 (study PRJEB33719, sample SAMN04261270) | wastewater metagenome | biome: rural village; feature: human; material: feces | host: Homo sapiens | place: El Salvador | collected 2013-01-07 ... | reverse complement strand
TTGTCACTGGTTCAAAACATTTAATATTGCTAATATTTTGTATTACTAATATTTTATGTTACTATTTGTTGGTGGAACATATACGCCACGTCTCCAGATGATGCATAAGCTTGAAACCGGAGACACAACCAAGAGAAAAGAGAAACGACTCTCATGAAGCACAACATCACCAAGGCAGCGATGGCTGCCACTGCAGCAGTAGCAACTCTTGCCGCCCCGGCAGTTGCCATGGCAGACGAGGTTACGACTACAGACAATCAGACTGGGCAAGCCATCAGCCAGGCGCAGGAGAGCGTCCAGCAGGCGCAGCAGAGCACGCAGGAAGCCAATCAGGCCATGCAGCAGGCCACACCGACCGGCGTGACCGAAGCACAGGCCAAGGCCGACGCCGCAGCCAGCGCACTGAACACGGCCAAGCAGAATCTCGACAACGCCGCTGCGCAGCAGCAGTCCGCCAACACGGCCCAGCAGCAGGCGCAGCAGAACTACAACAATGCCAACACGGCCCAGCAGCAGGCCGCCGAGGACGCGACCAACACCGCGAACAAGATCGCGGCCTCCAAGCAGTCCGCACAGCACCAGGCCGACGCAGACAAGGCGCAGCAGCAGGTTGACGCCGCCTCGAAGCAGTCCGCACAGGCCCAGTCCAAGGCCGACGACGCGGACAAGACAATCGCGGAAGCCCAGGCCAAGGCCGCCAATGCGGACAAGACCGCCGAACAGGCGAAGACGGACAAGACCGCCGCCGAACAGGAGCTTGCGGCCGCCAAGGCCCAGCAGGCTTCGGCCACCGGCGACAAGAGCCAGGCGGATCAGGCGGTGAAGGCCGCCCAGTCGAAGCTGGACACGGCCAGAAGGAACGAGGCGGACGCCCTGGTCGCCAAGAAGAAGGCCGACCGGAAGGTCGAACAGCTGTCCAAGGATGACGGGGACCTGAGCGATCTCGCCGCCCAATTGGATGCGGCGAACAAGGCCGCCGAACAGGCCAGGCAGGCCCAGAAGGCCGCGGAGCAGGCGCGGAAGGACGCCGACAAGGCCTCCTCGGACGCCTCCGCGAACGCGGACGCGAAACGACAGGCCGCGGAACAGGCGAAGGCGGATGCCGCGGCGAAGAAGGACGCCGCGGATTCCGCCCAATCGAAGCTCGCCGCGGGCGCCATCAGCTACTTCCGCGACCGCAAGGACGCCGCGCAGGCCGTGAAGATCCTCACCGATCCGAGCGTCACCAAGTACCTCAACAGCATCCATCTGGGCGCGGAGGGCGACTCCACCACGTTGGACAATCTGATTGCCGCAGTTAAGTGGATTCAGGAAGGCAACGAGATCCGCGTCAAGGAAGGTTTGAAGCCTCTGCAGATCAGCGACACGTTGATGGCGCAGGCCATGGCGAACGTGGACTGGGCGAACGACCATGATCGTCATCCCGGCCAGTTCGGCGCCGGCGAGAACCTCGCTTGGGGTTACGACGACCCGTACGACGGCTGGTACACGGAGGAGAAGAACAACTACAACGCCGACATGTCGGACGGCAAACTGGACTGCAAGGCCGGCGACCAGGTCATTGCCTTGTGCGACTACGGCCACTACACCACTCTTATCAACCCGAACCTGACCATCACCGGCTTCGGCGTCAGTCAGAACGGCACCATCATCGGTGTGGGCGGCAACACCCACAGCCAGACGTTCATGGACAACGCATGGTCGCTCGGCATGGACTCAGGCCGCATCATGGACGCGGACGCCTACCTCAAGGACGTCACCGACTGGAAGACGAGCCTCGAAAACGCGGGCAACACGTACCGGACGGCCCTCGCCAAATCCGAGCAGGCCGCCAAGGACGCGCAAACCGCCGCCAACGCCCTCGCCACGGCACAGCAGGCCGCCCAGAAGGCCGCCGAGGAAGCCAAGGCCGCAGCCGATAAGGCCGCCCAACTGCAGGCCGCCGCCGCCGAGGCCAAGAAGGCCTACGATGAGGCAGTCAAGGCCCAAGGCGACAAGGCGCAGGCCCTGCTCGACGCGAAGAAGGATCAGACCTTGAAGAACGAGGCGTACGCGAACGCCCAGAACGCGACCAAGGCCGCCCAGGATGCAGTCGATGCCGCCACCGCCGAACAGTCTGAAGCTCAGTCCAAGGTCAATACCGCAGATAAGGCGGTCGCCGCCGCCCGGTCCAGGATCGACACCGCCGTGAACAACGCCGCCGCTGCGGCCAAGGACAAGACGGACGCCGAGAACGCGATCAGACAGGCCACGGCCGACAAGGCCCAGGCGTCGAGGAATCTCGCAAAGGCCAACGAAGCCAAGGCCGAGGCCGAGCAGGCCAAGGCCGCCGCGCTTGCCGCGAAGAACGTCTCCGACCGGAAGGTCGCGGAGGCCGACGCGAAGGTCAAGGCCGCCGACGAGGCGATCGCCAACGCGAAGAACGCGATTACGGCCGCCGAGACCGCGAAGAACGACGCCCAGGCGAAGCTGGACGAGGCGAACAAGACCATCGACCGTCTCAACCGTGCGGAGGAGAACCTCAAGAAGGCGAATGAGAAGCTGGCTGACGCCCAAGCGAAGCTCGACGAGGCGAACAAGGCGAAGGCCGAGGCCGACAAGGCGTACGGGCAGGCCAAGGTCGACTACGAGGCCAAGCTGGCCGATAAGGAGGCCTCCGACAAGGAGCTCGCCGCCGCCAAGCAGGCCGAAGCCGAAGCCAAGAAGCAGGCCGAGGAGGAAGCCAGGAAGCAGCAGGCCGCCCAGCAGAAGGCCGACCAGGCCAAGAAGGATGCGGAAGCCAAGAAGCAGGCTGCGGATAAGGCCAAGGCCACTGCGGACGGCAAGAACGATGGTCTGTCGGACACCGGTTCCGACACTGCGACCATCGTGACCCTTGCGGCCATCATGGCCGTAGCCGGCGCGGGTTGCGTGCTGATGCGTGTACGCTCCGCCAAGCACGCCTCCTCATGGCATGTCGAGGACTGATTTCCTCTCCTGATGTTTTGCCCGCTTTTCTTCCGCTGCAGCGAAGGGAAAGCGGGCAAAACGGTATTACCTCCCGTTATCCGTTCGACCGATGATTTCCCTTGCTATTATCGAATGCAGGACATGTGAAAGAAAGGAGCCCGCAATGAGCAATGATGGTCATGCGCCGCTCCCCGGCGAAGTATTGCTGCACGAGTTTCTGGAACCGAACGATATCACCATGTACCGTTTGGCGAAGGCCATGAACGTGCCTCAAACCTATATCAATCACATTGTCACAGGAAAGAAGCGAATCACCGTCGCCTCCGCCTGTAAGCTCGCTTATGTTCTGGGCACGACACCAGAATACTGGCTGGAACTGCAATTACACTACGATGTAGATCACTTCGAACTCGATGAAAACGGACTGACCACGCTTCTCTAAAAAAAGACCGCTGGTATCACTGCACCAGCGGTCTTTCTTTCTACAGAGGATGCCTCACGCACCCTATCGGCAAGGATCCAACGAAAAAACTTTCGCAGTTAGACCAATCCTTGCTTCGACAAACCAACACTAACATGTTCTCTTGCCAAAGCAAGTAAAAGACGATTTGATTAAGCTTGCGGAAGAGTACCCGTGTCTCCTCTATCCCCAATGTCCTCCAGGCGCATAGGAGCCGTCCTTGCGCCTGTTCTGCACCCATTTGCCGCGGAATTGTTCGTGTTCCATGTAGGCGCGACTGACTTGTCCGAACAACTGGTTGTTCACCTCGTCGATGGTTTCTCTGAGCCTGTCGTAGTCGTCCGGATCCATCATTGTTTCGCATTGGTGAGCTAGATTGATCGCGTTGTGGATCTCCTGCTGTTCCTCGAACGTCGGAACCGCATCGAATCGTTGCCTCCACGCTTCGACCACATTCCTAGCGGTGGCACTGTCTGCGATGATTCTCCCGCTCCTGTCGGTCACGGTGAACCTATCGATGAGATCGCTTCCCGCTATCATTGGCACATTCCGACACAACGCTTCGACTACCTTGTCATGATGGTCGGGCGGCGTCCAACGAGCAGCTTCACCTGCGATGAGACTGGAACAGTACCGATCGATCATTCCTGCACGGCTCACTAGCGGGGGAGTCGCCACGATGATTGCGTGCGTAGTACGCCCTAATCGTTTGCATCGTTCTGCTTCGTCAAGCACAGTAGCAGGATTTCGCCAAGTGCCTTCGATAATAATCGGATAACCGTATTCGTCCGCATGTTTCACGCACATACCAGTCCATACACCTGCAAGTTCAGCGGTGACCTCGGGCATATGGAGTGGGTTTTCTTCCAGCAAGCGTTTGTAGTCGGGGTGGTACTGCCGGTAGTCGTCCCCGACGATGGGCGTGATGTCCTGATGAAGGTTTCTTGCCAGTTCCTGGCCACTGGTCTTGCCGGCAGCCGGTTGTCCTCCAATGAATACTGTGGTCGGGTGGAGCTGTGCTTTCGCGCGTCGGAACACGAATGGCATGATGTCGTTTACCCACGTGAGACGGGCATCTGTTTCATCAAAGACCATATTCCTGATCCAATGATTCTCGGCGTTCGTTCCACTGTTCTATGAGCCGGACTTGGCGTTCGCGGTCTGCTTTCTTCGTGTCGTCGCGGTCGTCACCCATGTCGAAACGTTCCTTGCGGAAACGGCGGAACATCGCACCGTCCTGTCGCTCGGAAGCTTTTCTTTCCAAGGCAACCAGTGTTCCCCCCAGCATGGTGCCTGCCTCGTAAAAGGTTTCGTAGAGCGTGAAGTCGCTCAGTGATTCAAGGAATTTATGGCGTTCTTCCTTGTTCATCGCTCTTCTTCTCCTTCCGGGTGTATCAGTCGGTCGATGCTTGTATTCATGGCTTTGGCGAGTTTGTCGGCTGTTCGTATGGTTGCGTTCATGAAGTCTTTGCGCCCGTTTTCGTATTCGACGATTCTTGGGCGTGGTACGCCGCTGAGCCGGGCGAGCTCGGTTTGGCTCAGATTGGTTTTGGCACGGGCTTGTTGGAGTCCTTCGCCTGTGGCTGGTTTGTCTTGCAGGTCATTCATGTATCACTATTGTAACAGGTGCTGCGGGGAAGTCAATTCTTCTCTTCGCTTGTATGAGACTCCCGGTATTCGTCCGACGCGATATGGTCGACCGCGAAACCGGCGATCTGGTCGCGCAGTCTCGGGAACGTCTCCCTGCCCGCCTTCCGACGCCGGTCCATGATCCACACGAACAGGCAGGTGAGGATGAAGCCGCCCGCAAGCCCGTATATTGTCACATCGTCCGGCTGATGGGATGCGAATACCGCTCCGCCGGCCCAGTAGCCGATGCACAGCATGATGCCGAGCGTGTGCATGCCGATCGCGAATGGCGTCTCGTCATCGTCCATGATGCCGATCACGCACAGGAGCATCAGGATGACGAGCAGGAATGCGACAGCCCACAACGGCGACTGGATGATTCCGGCGAGCAGCGGCGTATGGTTCGCGGCCAGCCAGGCGAGTATCGGCCCGTGTCTGAACGCGAACACCAATGCCATGATGAACAGGATGATCGCCGTCCACGCGAGACGGCGCACGGTTTCCAGACTCACGATTCCTCCTCCTGTCGCCTTTCCTTCTTTTTCCCGGATAATCCCGAACATCATCGGTTTCCTTCCTGATTGTCGGAACTGCCTTCCGGCCCGTAGTCGCTGTCGTCCAACGTCCATTCACGGTCCCCGTCCGGCCCGGTCTCGAGTGCGATGGTCGTGTTGCAGTATCCGCATCGTTCGATGGTGATGGAGACGCGCCCGTCGGCCGTCAATCCTTGGTTCCACCAGGGTTGGAACGGGTGCCCGCAGCCGGAACATGGTTGCGGATCGCGTTGTAAGCCGTTGTTCCGGCAGAGGAACAGGGCGCGGGCTTCGACGGGTGGATGCCAGCCATGCCAATCAACCGGCTGCTCATCCCATTTGACGGGGAGCCGGAAGTCGGTCAGGTCAGCCGGCCATTCCAGACCGCTCATCGGCCAAGCTCCTTTTCGCGTTCGTCGATGATTCGTTGGACGTCCTCACCGGTCCAGAAACCGTAATGGTCAAGCCTTGCGGCGACCGCCCGGATCAGCGTCTTGTTGTTCCTCGCTATGAGCCGCGCCCTGACCCATAGCGCGTCCATGATCCCCTCGGCGGAACCCATTGCGGGGTCGATCCGGTGGATGATCGCCGCGTGACCAGCTCCATCTGCACGTCGCCGCCGATGCGGAGCGCGTCGGTCTTGTATTCCGGGTATTCCATGGTCACGGCGAAACCGGTCATGGAGATGATCATCTCCGTCTGCAACCGGACGGACATATCATCGTCCGGGTCGGTGGCATACTGCTGGCTGGTCTCGCCTGTATCATCCTCGCGCAGCATGATGCCCTGCTGCACGTATCCGAACCGGTGGCCGGCGACCGCATGCCCGGCCTCGTGCAGACGCAGCCGCATCGGCGGTTCGGGCGGCCTGGGATGGCTGACGACCGCCTTGCACCGGGCGATGAACCGGTCGTATGCGCCCATCATCGCCCGACTCCCGTCATCGCGTCCAATACGACGGCCAACGGGACGGCATCATGGTTGGCATGCGCTTTGCATACAGGTCCGTATACGCCCTCCTCGGGCAGGAGTTCGCAGTCGTCGTACCCGTCGTCGCGGGTCCAACGGCGGATGGCGACCGGCGGTCTGCCGCACTGTTTGAAGTTCTCGCCCTTCCAGCAGCCGGCCGTGCAGCCGGACCGCAGGGTCAACGGGTCGCATTGGGCGGCGATGAGCTTTGGGTCGTACGGCGTTGGTTTCTTGCATTTGGTCATTGCTTTTCTTGTCTCCGACTTTACTTTATATACCTTATATGGTATATTTATGGGTATGTGGCAGATAGAGATGGAACCCATCAAGGACTGGCTTGACGGACTCGACAAACAGACCGCCTACCAGGTCTACGCGGCCCTAGACCTCCTTCGGGAACGCGGACCGAACCTCAAACGCCCCCTGGTAGGGAAAATCGAGGGCTCCATCATCGGCTCCATGAAGGAACTGAGACCCGGTTCGACAGGCCGAAGCGAAGTCCGAATCCTGTTCGTCTTCGACCCGGAACGCAAAGCGGTCCTATTGGTCGGCGGAGACAAACAGAACAAATGGAACAAATGGTATAAGACAGCCATCCGCGAAGCCGAACGACGGTACATCCGGTGGCTGGAAGAACAACATGGGAAGGACACGAAATGAGCTACACGTTGGAGGACTTCAAGGCCGATCACGACCTTGACCAGAAGACCATCGACGAGCGCAAGGAACAGCTTCTTGAGGAGATGCGCCTGTATGAGCTGAAGGAAGCGCGCAAGCGGCAGGACATGACCCAGAAGCAGCTCGCCGAACGCATGGGCGTCAGCCAGAAGCGGGTCAGCAGCCTCGAATCCGGTGACGTTGACAAAACCGAAATCCGCACCCTGCGCAGATACCTCGATGCGATTGGAGGCAAGCTGCAGGTCAATGCGGTCATGCCTGACGGACGCACCCTGCAACTGGTCTGAACCGAAACGTCCCATCAAATCACTGGCTTCCAGTCGAAGCACGGGCTGCCGGCCTTCACCCATGCCCTGTGGTTGATGCGATGCCGTTTGGTCAGCCGGTGCGCCTGGAACCTCGCCCATGCGATGAGACCCGGCACCGGATGGCTGTCCCGTTCCGTGATGATGGTCTCACCGCAGCAACAGCACTCCCATCCGTACGACGCCGGAAACAGTGCGGACACCACGAGCCCAAGGAACACGAGCACCGCGACGGCAGGCAGTGTGACAAGGCCGGCGAGATAGCCGATCCAGAACCCGCTCACCGTTTCACCGGCTTCAATAGTTCCCCGTCAGGGCCGGCCAACCCGACCTTATGTCCGTTCACGATGATCGTGCCGTGAACAAGCTTCCCATCCTGCATCCAGTTTGCCGAAGTGCGGTCTTCCGGCAGTCCATAGACAGGGCATCCGTAGTCGCAGACGATCCGTTCCACTCCGAACGCTTGTTCCGTCCTCTGCGCGAACGAGGGCGTGTCCTTCGGGGGCAGACAGAACTTTACGAGTATGCCTACGATGATGAACACCAGCAGAAGGGTCGAGGTAAGCACAGCGCTCACGCCGAACCTGGTATCGCCGATACTATCGGACATAAAGTTGAGGGCAATGGTTCCCATTATTGCCAGAACGAAGACTATGAGTAACGGAATCAGACCGTCGTGGCCCATCTTGACGGATTCCAGCCATTGCGAGTAATCGGTCATCACTCCTCCTTGTATTCGTCGAGCTTGTCGGCCAGGAGCCGCAGGCCGACGGCCAGCGCATGCCGGGCTTCCGGCCTGTAGTCGCGGGCGTTGATGGCCGCATGCCATGGTCTGCTACTGATGTCGAGCGTCGCCATGGTATCGGCGTCCTTTCCATCGGTGATGTACACGCCGATGATGTATTTTCTTCCGGCCATCACGCTTCCCAACTGACCGGGATGCCCGCGCTTTTCGCCGTCTCCAACAGGAGCCGGAACAGTCGGATGGCATTCTCTTCGCCTTCCATGGGGTCGAAGCGGATGCCGTCGCCGTTGTTCATGCCGGTCTCCAGCATGAAAGCCACCTGACTGTCCGCCCCGAGGAACGCGAGCCCGGTGCCCGCCTCGACCCATTCCCCGCGATCCCTGTCCCAACGGAGGTTCAGATATCGGCCGAATCCACGGAGGACATCTGCGCCGATCCACATGGACCGGCAGCAGGCCAGGAACTCCGCCGACGTGATATTGACGTTGAAGCCGTTCGATGTATCGCCCATCATGAATCCCACCTGGTCGCCGTCCTTCCCCTCCACGAACGGGACGAGGGTGGCGAGGACGGCGGCAAGAAGGGCGAGCAGTGCGTGATCGCCGTCCTTCAGCGGTGTCCGCTCCCCGTTCACGATGCTCATGTTGACATGGTTGAACGCCTCCACGATGGCGGCGGACTCCTCGAAGGCGGCGGGCATATCCCCGTCACCGGTCATGCGGAACACGCCGTCCGGGCCGAACTCCCAATCGTATTCAACCGGATTGTTGCCGGTCTCGTCATTGGTTTCTACGATGATGCGTTCGACGTTCATTGCTTCTCCTTGTCCAATACGGTTCTGGATACTTTCAGATATCGTGTGCCGCCCGACTGGCGTAGCTGGCGGTTGTTGATGCTGTCGATGACCGGGGCTGGGGGATCCGTATACGATTCATGCGCCCGGCCGATCACATGATGATTCGGGTTGACCCCGGAGTACAGGTGCGTGATCGCGAAGGTCACCGATAGTACGTCCAGATCCTTGAAATCGTAGATGGTGTCCGTTCGGAACCCGTCGATGCCGGTCGGCGGTTCGACCGGTTCGAGACCATGGACGCCGAACATCGCCACCCTGACCCTCATGTCCGGATCATGCTCGAACAGGTGCGCATATTCGTCGCGCAGCACATCATATTCGGCTATCGCCCGTTTCGCGGTCATCGGCATGCTCTCCGGGTCGGCAAGCATACGTTTCACGAACGCAATGCCCTCGTCGGTGATGATCCGGTCATGCTGCCCGAAATCGACCAGGCCGCGTTCCTTCAACGCGTCGAAACCATAGGGGCCGGTATGCCACGAGTCTTCCTTGAGCCTGTCGACGGCGAAAAACAGCATGGCGTACTGGGCTTTCGTGATGCTCTTCATCGATTGTCCCCCGTCCATTGGCTCAGGTATCCGCGCACGTCGGCCGCCGTGCCCTCCCTGTCGGAGTCGAAGCCGTCCGGCTGCCAGGTGCCGCCCGACATGATCAGCAGGTCCAGGCTGATGGGATGCTCGTCCCCGCGTTGGGTATGGAATATGACGGCGCCGGTTTCGACCGGGTCGCCGTTCGAGAACAGGTCATCCCAGGACACGTCATCCGCCTCCAATGCCTCGACCCTGCCAAGGCCGGCGACGGTCTTCCGGTAGCCATCGAGAATCTTCCCGCGATTTCTGACCGCTTCGATCAGCCGACTTGCCGCATGCGTCGGATCGGCGGGCAATAGGGCGCGGAACACGCTTTCGCCGACCTCGAACACC
>ERZ1031020.743-NODE-743-length-10048-cov-11.758431_pt1 | contig 10048 bp, 6 predicted proteins | sample MGYA00517109_ERZ1031020 | MGnify/ENA primary metagenome ERZ1031020 (study PRJEB33719, sample SAMN04261270) | wastewater metagenome | biome: rural village; feature: human; material: feces | host: Homo sapiens | place: El Salvador | collected 2013-01-07 ... | reverse complement strand
TCGTTTCTCGGTTTTAGACCGCTCCATGAAGCGAGGTGGTTGGCCGTTTCGAACTATCCCTTGTGAGATGGCTCTCACCACGGCTTTGTAGCTTTTGCTGTCAACATTGGAAACGTAGTTGCTCAGACGTATGTTGCAGCGTTGCAGCACGGCATCAAGTTTGGACAGCTTTCTTACTATCTCCTCGTTGAGGTCGAATATACGACGGTCGTACTGACGCAGCTGTTGAATTGTCTCAGGAGGCACGAAGCTGCCGCGTATGAGCTCCTTCATCGTACACTCGGCAATCCACTGTGCATCCTTCACGTCACTCTTGCGACCAGGGAGCTGCTTGATGAAATAAGGGTTGGCAAGATTCAGCTTGAAGTGTGGAGACAGTACACGCCATATTGGAATCCAGTAGACGCTGGTGCTCTCCATAGAAACCTCAACAACATGGTGATGAAGCATCAGGTTACTTAAGAACTGTAATGTTAAACTTATTAATTATGGTTAATAAAACAAACAACAAACTGTTTATGTTCTTAAATTTGTAATATGGAAATACTCTAAGGCGGATAACGTTTTGGAAGCATTGAATCTTAAGAGGTATTGAACGTATGAGAAATCTGATATGTATATTAACATTGTCCATATGTAGCTCTTTTACAGGATGCTCCACACAAGCCACTGGCTCAAACGGCAACGATTCCGTTGCGGTGGCTCTGAGTGACAGTTTGCACAGCGATAGCGGTGACAGCATCATGATGGAATTGTCTGCAAATCGTTTCAAGGCACCCGTTGACACCATTGTGTCTGCCAAGATTGTCAACAACACTAAGTGTTCATCAATTTCGCTAAAAGGCAAAAGGGTTGTTGAGAAAAAGATTGGCGAAAATTGGATACCCTTTGAACACAGGGAAAGGAGCAAGGGCGGAGCGTTGTATTCAGTCACCCTGTTGGCGGTGAATATTGGCAACGGCGGAAGCTATGACATAAATATTCCTCTGCGAAGCGAGGACTACGAGAAAGATTTCTCTCCTGGCGAATACCGCTTGGGCAGGGAGATAGAAATAAATGGCAAGGAAAAACGCTACGTTTATTCAGTCTTTACGGTTTATTAAAGACAAGAGGTGAAAAGGCTTTTCACTTTTTTGTCCGAATACAAGTGCTGACGCAATCTCTGCAACTGTGTTGCAGAGATTATTGCCGTACCTTTCCTCTATAAAACAAAAATGAGCTATAATAAATTTTTGAATAAAATTAACGGAGATTTATTATAGCTCATTTCTGTTTTTTATCCCAACTGGCTTATAATTCGGAAATTTTATATAAATTTGCCACGTCTGAAGAAGACATAAAGACAAGTAGTAAAAACAAAAAGCAAAAAGATTATGAGAAAAACATTGTTAATGCTTGTGATGATGCTCACCGCTATGGCGGCATCTGCACAGAGCGTCAAGACATTAGGCACTGTGGACAACGCCGTCATGCAGTGTGATAAGAAGCAGGGCTGCTGCAAGCAGGCTGACAAGAAGCAGGGCTGCCAGAGCAAGTGCGAGAAGAAGCAGAACTGCGAGGTGAAGTGCAAGAAGGCAGAGCAGAACTGCGAGATGAAGTGCAAGAAGGCAGAGCAGAACTGCGAGGTGAAGTGTAAGAAGGCAAAGCAGAACTGCGAGGTGAAGTGTAAGAAGGCAGAGCAGAACTGTGAGGTGAAGTGCAAGAAGGCAGAGCAGAAGCAGGGCTGTGGTGGCTGTAAATAAAGCCAACAGTCTCTCTAATATAATGTTATCCAGCCACTATGGTGGGCTGTCCACAAATGAAGTGAGGTCTTGTTACGATTGTGACGAGGCCTCACTTCTTTTGTTACGTGAGCTTGTTACGATCGATTTACGATGCTTTTAGTTAATAAATGTAAGGTTTGATTCTTTGCTTTCAAATGAAAACGTTACTTTTGTAAGCTAATTCAAGAATCGCAAAAGACAATAGAATGTTCTACGAACTTATAAGAAAGAAACGTAACGAGTGGTTGCAGTCGGCAGATTGCACCGTACGTCCTATGCTTCAGTATATTGAGCAGAGGGGTATGATGCGTGATGCCCAGATTGACGCCATCAGAACATACCTTTATCTGAAGATAGCCTGTAAGGGTAAGCCTCTCCATAGACTCTTTGTGGAGGGATATTTCAATGACACGGAGACAAGCACAAAGGAGCTGACGGTCGAGACACGTCATGTGCTCGAGACAGATAAGGCGGCGCTTGCCCTTTTCCAGTATTCATGTCTGAAGGACAAGAACGGGCGACAGCTTGCTCCGGAGCTGGAGATGTTTATACGTCATCATGCCACGGAGATAGATTATGAGCAGACCCTGCTCGACATATTCTACGGCGTCACCTATACCGACTATCTCTTCTCGCTTCCTATGGGTGCCGGCAAGACCTTCTTGATGGCAGCCTTCATCTACATCGACCTCTACTTCGCGCAGAACGAACCGGACAATCCGGTATGGGCGCACAACTTCCTCATTCTTGCCCCCTCAGCCCTCAAGTCGAGCATCATTCCAAGCCTCCGAAACATACGCGACTTCGATCCGTCATGGATATTTTCGGAAGGAGAAGCGCAGAAGCTCAGAAGGCTCATACATTTTGAGGTGCTCGACGAGCAGAAGTCTGCCAGCAAGAGCAATGCCGTGCGCAACCCCAACGCGCAGAAAATCAACACCCATCTGTATGGACGTGAAGTGATGGGCATCGTGGCGCTTACCAATGCGGAGAAGGTGATTCTGGACCGCATGGAAGCGTCGGCTGTCGGTGCGTCGGCTTTCTCGGATGAGGAGATGAAGAAGATAGAGATGGCCAATGAGCTGCGCTCCGTTATAGGCAGGATGCCCCACCTTGCCGTCTTCATCGATGAGGTTCATCATGCCACAGACGGCGACATCAAGCTGCGCAAGGTGGTTACAGACTGGGCCACCGCAAGCCACGGTTTCTGCAACGTCTTAGGCTTCTCCGGCACGCCATATCTGGACAAAGCCGAAAAGACCGTCATTGGTGGCAGCTTCACCATTAAGAACACCAACATCAGCAACGTGGTGTATTACTATCCGCTCATGGAAGGCATCGACAACTTTCTGAAGCGTCCCGAAGTGAAGCACGTGGACGTATCGTCAGAGGAGATAGTGCAGAGCGGAGTGCGTGAGTTTCTTAACAAGTATAAGGACACCGTATATGCTGACGGCACATGCGCCAAGCTCGCTGTCTACTGCGGACAGATAGCCACACTCGAAGACACTGTATATCCGCTTGTGGCACAGATTGTGACGGAGTATGGGCTTAATCCTGCGGAGACCGTCCTGCGCCGTCATAAGGGCAACAAGGAACATCCCGAACCGGAAGGCTCTGAGGCGGCGTTTGCCTCGCTTTCGTCGTCCCTTAGCAAAGTGCGCATAGTGTTGCTGGCGCAGATAGGCAAGGAGGGATGGGACTGTAAGAGTCTTACGGGCGTGATACTGCCGCACGAGAAAGCCTGCCCCAACAACATGGTGCTGCAGACCACATGCCGTTGTCTGCGACAAGTGGTAAGGGGAGAGCATGAGACGGCATTGGTGTGGCTCAACAAGACCAATGCCGACAAGCTCAACAAGGAACTGAAGCAGCAGCAGAACATCACGCTAAGCGACTTCAGCAGCAAGCCGCCCGTGCCGGCACGACGCATGGAGCGGTTCGCACGTAAGGAAGTGCCTGCCATCAGTTTCTATCAGATACGTGTGCAGTACAGCACGGTCATCAAAGAGTCGCAACCCGACACGGCAGCCCGCCTTGCCTCTCCCGCTCTTCTCTGCAAGGCAGACAAGGCGCTGGTCACCATTCAGGATATGGAGGGCAAGGTGACGGGCTACGACAGTATGATGACGGACAATGCCGAACACCACTCGTTCAGCTGGTGGCTCCATCTTATTGTGCGCGAGTCGTTCGGCACACTCTCCATGCCACAGCTCATGGAGCATGAGGTGCGCCTAAGAGCCATATACGACAAGACCAATGGCAATGAAGAATATGCCCATCACCAGATTCGCTCGATGATACGCCAAGCCTTTGTGCCGAAGCGCTCCTTCACCATCGTAGAGGAAGTGGTGCCTGACGAAGCAAGCATCTTGTCGCTCGAACATGTCAAGCCTTTCAACGTAGCCGACCTGAGCTTGGTGTATCCTAAGGAAGAGGACGTGAAGGAAATTCTTGACTGGGACGCACATCCCGAAAAGGGCGAGCTTCAGCCTAAGGATCTGGAGATGATAGAGAGCATGAAGCAGATTCCGGGCATTCCGCAAGAAGCGGTGGAGGCGGCTATGGCAGGACTGGAGTCGAAGCTGCCCAAAGACCCTCACCCCGAGCGTCTGCAGACTTATCAGTATCTGCCTTATCGCTTTGACAGCGCCCTCGAACTGGAGTATTTCACAAAAGCTCTGCAGGTGGTGATGAAAGACCGCCGTCTCGAATACTACTTTAATGGCGACGACACGCTCACCGACTTCAAGATACGCACGTATCGCAAGACGGCAAGCGGACACTGGATGTACGACGGTCTGTACGTGCCCGACTTTCTTATGGTGAGCCGCACGCCGGAAGGCGACATCGACCGCATCTGCATCATCGAGACCAAGGGTGAAGGCTATGCGCCGAAGTTTAAGGACAGGCTGAAGTTTATGGAAGAGACCTTCGTGCCCAAGAACAACGAGCAGTACGGAAGACAACGCTTCAGCTTCCTCTATCTCAAAGACACGGACGGCCATGAGGCGCGAGTGAAGAAAACAATAGAAATGATAAACGAATTTTTCAATTAAGCAACAGAATGGCAATAATATACATACCATACGATCCCGACACCCTCGAAGGACAAGCACGTCTTGGCTGCTTTGCCCGGACCAAGCGTATGCTCTACTATAAGGACAATGATAAGGTGATAAGCCGAATAGAGCGCGGAATGCCCATCTATGAAGTGGCTGAGAGCGAAACAGTAGGCAATAATGCTGAGGGAAACATCGTCATGCACGGTGAGTGTCTTTCCACATGTGCCTATCTGAAGGACAAGGGCATAGAGGTGGATCTTGTCTACATCGACCCGCCCTTCGCTTCGGGTGCAGACTACGCAAAGAAAATACACGTCCGACGCAATCCGCTTGTACAGAAAGCCATCAATGATGCAGAGCAGCAACTCGACAACAGCGATATGATGGCGTTCGAGGAGAAAATGTATGGAGACATTTGGGATAAGGAACGCTATCTTAACTGGATGTATGAGAATCTGATGGCAATTAAGGCGGTAATGAGCGATACGGCAAGCATATATGTCCACCTTGACTATCATATCGGACATTATGTGAAGATTCTTATGGATGAGATATTCGGAGAGGAGAATTTCAGAAATGAGATAATTTGGCATTATTACAATAAAATGCAAGGAAATGTAAATCGTTTTGCTTCAAATCATGATTCTATTTATTTCTATTCCAAGTCTGATGTCTTTTTTTATAAACAAATAAAAGAAAAAAGAGAAGAAACAGTAAAGCAGATAAAAAGAATTTGGGATAAAGAAACTCAAAAATTGGTTAATGCAAAGGATGATAATGGCAAAGTTATTTACATAGAAACGGATGAAAAAACGATAGATGACGTATGGAGATTATCAATGCTTCAACCTGCAGATAAGGAGGAGCCTCTTGATTACTCCACTCAAAAGCCCGAAGCTCTTCTTGAGCGTATAATCAAAGCCTCCAGCAATGAAGGAATGGTTGTGGCTGATTTCTTTGGAGGTAGCGGTGTAGCGGCAGCAGTGGCCCATAAGCTTGGCCGTAAGTTTGTTCATGGCGACGCTAACATCAACAGCATCCAGACGGCGCGCGACCGCTTGGTGGGCGCAGGAGCTGAGTTCACTATGATGAGAGTGAGAGACGGCGTAAGGCTCTTCCGCAATCCTGTGCAGACAATGGATAAGCTGGCAAGCCTTATCACAGGTCTTAACACGGACACCAGTCTGGACAAGCGATTCTGGGCTGGCAGCATACACGACAGTCAGAAAGGACAGATGCCCGTTTATCTGCCAAACTTGCTGGACAGCAGCAGCCGCGTGATGGACAAAACAGAGCTAAACCATATTATACGTGAGGCATTGCCCGACCTTAGCAATGAGGTGAAGCAGGTGATAGTTTATTACATCGACGTGGAAGACATGGAGGCGCTGCGCCAGTTCATACACGACGAGAACACACAGACCGACATCGAGATAGAACTGCGCGACCTTAAGCAGGTGCTCGACGATGTGGTGATGGAAGACGAAGCCACATGGACGCTCTCGCAGGTGCAGACAGAACTCTTCGCAAAGTGGCAGCTGAAGATGCTGACATACCATAGCGACTATGTCTTGAAGAAGGTTTTGGAGTTTAATCTGAAAGGAGAACAGCAGCACAACAAGAAAAAGGCAGACGGCAAGAAATCGTCGTTCAAGCGAATAGAGATTAGCGACGAAGGACTGGAGTGTATAGAGTGGCTGTCAGTGGACTGCACCAATGCACAAAAGGATGCTCCGTGGCATAGCGACGCTGAAGTGAAGATAGAAAAGACGGGCACAGTGACCCTCAACGGCACGAAGACAAGACAGCCTTGGGACTGTACCATAACCTCAGACGCAAAGCCTCTGCGCCTGAAGGTACGCAATATTTGTGGAGACGAAACAGTATACATATTGTAGACTTTTTGCTCGTTTTCGTATTTTTTTTATACCTTTGCACCCTCAAAGCACCCTCCCCATAATTGAGGAGGGTGTGTTTTTTTTATTAATTATTTTTTTTTCATTCATCAATCAAATCTATGTACAGACAAAGATTCAACAGCATGCAGGCACTGCGCTTCAAGCATTTCACGCGCCGTAGCTATGCGCTGTTCAGCTGCATCGGACGAGAGGTGCTCATCTGCACACTTAGCGTGGCCACTCTGACCTACGCCAAGGCAGACGGCGTAAGCACAAAGCCCGTTCATCAGACTGCAGCTGCCGACACTCTGGGACATGAGGAAGTGAAGCTCGACGAGGTGCTGGTCACCGGATCGCGTGCGCCGCTTACTGCTCTCCAGTCGGCAAAGATCGTCTCTGTCATCACACGCGACGACATTCAGCGTGCGGAGGCAGCGAGTGTAAACGACCTCTTGAAGTTAGCCACGGGCGTGGATGTCCGTCAGCGCGGTGGCTTTGGAGTTCAGACGGACATCAGCATCAACGGCGGCACGTTCGACCAAATCACCATTCTATTGAATGGCGTAAACATCTCAAGTCCACAGACAGGTCATAACGCAGCCGATTTCCCTGTTTCGCTTTCTGACATTGAGCGCATCGAGGTTCTCGAGGGCGCATCGGCACGTGTGTTCGGATCGTCGGCCTTCAACGGAGCCATCAATATCGTAACGCGTCCTGACCGCGAGTCGTGCGTACGCCTTTCGGCTGAGGGCGGTTCGTTCGGATCGTTCGGCGGCGACTTCGGCGTAAGCCTACTCACAGGCAGCGTAAGCCAGAAACTCAGCGGAGGCTATACGCAGAGCGACGGCGGAACGAAGAACAGCGACTTCAAGCGTCGCCGTGCATATTACACAGGCTCCTATACTTCAAGATACGCTGACCTCGTCTGGCAAGCCGGACTTTCTTCGCAGGACTATGGCGCTTCCACGTTCTACAGCGCCAAGTTTGATAATCAATGGGAGGCCACGCGCCGCATCATCACTTCCGCACAGGCTGACATCAAGCCCTTCGGCGACGAGCGCCTCGTCATCACGCCGCAGGCTTACTGGCACCGCGATGTCGACCACTATCAGCTCACACGCGGCAAGGAGGGAGCCAAGAACGGTGAGAACTATCATCGTACCGACGTCTACGGCGCCTCGCTTAACGCCCACGCCACATGGCTCCTCGGCAAGACAGCCGTGGGCATGGACATCCGTAAGGAGCACATCCTGAGTACTGCCTATGGCGACCTGCTTCCCGAGAACGAATGGAAAGATATCCATGGCACGGACCGCCGTTACGACCATCGTGGCGACCGCACCAACACCAGCCTCTTCCTCGAGCATAACGTCATCCTCGGCGGCTTCACCCTCTCAGCAGGTGTGCTTGCCAACCGCAACACAGGTCTGGACGGCGACTTCCGCTTCTATCCCGGCGTTGACCTCAGTTATCGTCCCAACGAGATGTGGAAGTTTTATGCTTCATGGAACAAGGCGCTCCGCGTGCCCACATACACCGACCTTTACACCAGCAATTCCGTGCAGCAGGGCGACACCGGTCTGCGTCCCGAGCGCACCTCCACCTTCAAGGCTGGCACCCGCTTCCGCACCCGCGGCGTTGAGGCTGTCGTAAGCGGCTTCTATTCGAAGGGCAACGACATCATCGACTGGGTGTACGAGACAGAGGAGAGCCGTAAGTATCATGCCATGAACATCGGCAAGCTTGACAACATGGGCTATTCTGTTGACGCCACGCTCAACATGACGGAGCTTCTTCCGGGTTCGTTCGTCACGCGTATAAAGGCTGGCTATGCCCGCATCCACCAGCGCCACACCACCGAGCAGCCCGTCTATCGCTCGCTCTACGCTCTGGAGTATCTGCGCCACAAAGCCACCTTCCAGCTCGACCATCGCATCTGGAGCCGCCTCTCCGCTTCATGGGCAGTACGCTGGCAGGAGCGCATGAATCACTATGAGCCATACACAAAGGTGGACTGCAAGTTGCAGTGGACCGCCCCCACATACAGCCTGTATGTAAAGGCAGACAACATCACCAACCACCGCTATTATGACCTCGGCGGAGTTCGTCAGCCGGGTCTGTGGATAATGGCGGGAGGAAGCGTGAAGATTGGATTATAAAAGAGATTTCGGTCATTAGAAATTTGCATTTGCCAAGTTTCTAATGACCGATTTTTTTATTGTTAGCCTTGACTTTTGGATAGATTTAACTGTTTTATGCCTTGACTTTTGGATAAAATAAGTATCTTTGCGTTGATAATCAGCAAATTATAGAAGTATGACATACTATAAGAGAAATATAGACGCAAAACTGTTGGAATGGAAGGATTCTGCATATTCGAGATAAAAACGCTATCTTTACGGTGTAAAATATGATACCAATATCAAAAATAGTACTCTAATATGATATTTGAACGTAAGAAATACTTGGATGAACTTATCGCAGGACGTGGAAACGGTCTTGTGAAGATTATAACAGGTGTCAGACGATGTGGGAAGTCATTCCTGTTATTTGACATCTGGCATAACTGGTTGTTGGAACATGGGGTGACTGATAGTCACATCATCGAAATACAACTTGATGATTTTCGAAACAGGCGGTTGAGAAAGCCAGATGCCTTGCTCGACTATATAGACTCAAAGGTAGTGGATGATGGTAATCCTTATTACGTAGTCTTGGACGAGGTGCAGCTGGTAGAAGAATTTGTGGAGGTTATTCTTAGCTTGACACACATGAGAAATGTGGACGTGTATGTCTCGGGCTCAAACTCTCGTTTCCTGTCAAGTGATGTTGTGACAGAGTTCCGAGGCAGAGGTGACGAGATACGCATCTGGCCTCTCACCTTTGACGAATACTTTAGTGGTATTGGTGGAGATATACGCAAAGCTTGGTTGGATTACTATACTTTTGGAGGACTGCCACAGGTAGCTTTGCTTGAAACGGAAGAAAAGAAAACAGACTATTTGCGTGGTCTGTATGAAACGACCTATCTGCGTGACGTAATTGAGCGTAATCATCTGCGTAATCCTGAAGGAATGAAGGAATTGGTGCGTGTAATAGCCTCGGGCATTGGTTCGTCAACCAATCCAACGAGAATAGCCAATACCTTTCAATCTGCACAAGGGGTAACCATAAAAAGAGACACTATAAAACAATACATTGACTATCTGAAAGACTCTTTCTTGATAGAAGAAGCCTTACGCTATGATGTGAAAGGCAGAAAATATATCGACCTGTACGGTTGAACACCCCCTATCAGCTTGCCATCCGATAGCTTATTTTC
>ERZ1031020.742-NODE-742-length-10081-cov-3.622482_pt1 | contig 10081 bp, 9 predicted proteins | sample MGYA00517109_ERZ1031020 | MGnify/ENA primary metagenome ERZ1031020 (study PRJEB33719, sample SAMN04261270) | wastewater metagenome | biome: rural village; feature: human; material: feces | host: Homo sapiens | place: El Salvador | collected 2013-01-07 ... | reverse complement strand
CAGAACGCCTCGTCCTGCGCCACGGCGATGCGGACGCGGGCCGGAGGCGTCTCCGCCCGCGCAGGCAGGGCGGGCGGCTCCTTTTCGCAGAGGGCCAGCAGGCGGGGCCAGTCGATGTGCTCCTCTGCCGCGTCGGCCAAAGGGGCCAGCTTCTGCTGTAAATTTTCCACTTCCGCCGCCGTGTAGAGGCCCAGATGGCGGGAACCGATGACGGCCTCCGGGAGCTTCGGCAGAAAGCCCAGCACCGGCAGACCCGTCTCTTTTTCCAGCATCGGGGCCAGCAGAGCGTGCATCCGTGCCGTGCAGTTGTTCAGCAGGATGCCTGCGATGTGACTGGGAGTGCGGAAGTTTTTCAGCCCCTTCAGCTCTGCGGCCAGCGTCAGGCTCTGCCCCTTTGGCTCTGCCACCAGCAGCACCGGCAGACCCAGCGTGTCGGCCAGATGCCACGCGCTGGCCCTGTCGCTGACGCCCCCGAGGCCGTCATAAAAGCCCATGGCCCCCTCGCACACCGCCGCACCGTGTCCGGCGGCACCCCTCGCGTAGAGGGTGCGCACCGTCTCGGGCGCAGAGAAAAAGAGGTCCAGATTGTGGCTCTCCACCCCCAGCACTGCCCGGTGGAACATGGGGTCGATGTAGTCCGGCCCGCTCTTGAAGGCGCAGGGCGCACAGCCCCGCCGTTTGAGGGCCATGAGCAGGGCGCAGGTCATGGTGGTCTTGCCGCTGCCCGAGCGGGGCGCCGCCAGCAGAAACTGTATCATGTCATTCTCCTGTGATGAGGTAGATGGGGTTCTGGGCCATCATAAGGTGCAGCCCGCCCACGGCTTTTGCCCGGCTGACGGCGATCTGGCTCACCTGCACGGTCCGGCCTTTGGCCGTCAGCGCGGCCACCGCCGCCGAAAGGCTCTCAAGGGCGATGGCCGACACACAGATGCGGGCGTCGGGGTTCTTATCCAGCGCGGCGTCCACGATGGCGGCAAGGCTGCCCTTGCTGCCGCCGATGAAGACAGCGTCCGGCGCGGGCAGGTCCGAAAGCGCAGCGGGGGCAAGCCCCTCCACGAGGACGAGGTTCCGGGTCCTGAATTTTTCGCGGTTGGCTTTGATGAGCGCACAGCCCTCCGGCCTGCACTCCACCGCGTAGACCCGGCCCCGGGGCGCGGCCAATGCCAGCTCCACGCTGACGCTGCCCGTCCCGGCCCCCACGTCCCACAGGATGTCTTCCGGGCGGACGGCCAGTTTCGCCAGCACAGCGGCCCGGACTTCCTGCTTGGTCATGGGGACATCTCCCCGCTCGAAGGCTTCGTCCGGCAGGCCCGGGGCGCGGCGGGGCAGCACCTCCGCCGCCTCCACGAGAAGGACGCTCAGGCTGTTGAAGCGGCCTGCGGCCAGCTCCTTGACGCTGCCGCGGAAGAGCTTTTCTTCCGGCGTGCCGAGGCACTGGCCCACGACGCCCTGCACGTCCCCGAAGCCCTCTGCCGCCAGCTGGGCGCAGAGGGTGGCGGGGTCTTCGCTGCCGCCGGTGAGGAAGAAGGTGGGTCTGCCCTGCATACACTCGGCCACCGGGTCACAGGTGCGGCCATGGGCCGAAACAAGGTTCCACCCCTGCCACGGACGGCCCAGCGCCGCCGCCAGCAGCTGGATGCTGGAAAGGCCGGGCAGCACCCGGGCGCGGACGCCGAGGGCCTCCAGCTTTTTCATCATGGCAGACGCGCCGGAGTAAAAGCCGGTGTCGCCGCTGTAGACCAGCACGGCGTTCTCCGCGCCGGAAGTCTGCAGCAGCTCTGCCACCTCGTCGGGGCGGTAGGCGGCAGCACGGTTCTCGGTGCAGCCGGCAGGCAGAACTGCCAGCAGACGCCGTGCGCCCAGGATGAGGTCGGCCTGCCGCAGTGCGGCCAGGCCCTGAAGGGTCAGGTTCTCCGGCTGGCCGGAGCCCATGCCGATGAGTGTCACATTCATCTTATCATCTCCTTGCAGCGTTTCAGCACCTCGGAAGCCGTCTCGCCCTGCTCGGGCGGGCGGCGGATGACCACCAGCTGCGCCCCGGCGGCAGAGGCGGCGGCGGCTTTTTCGTCGAAGCCTCCGGCCGCGCCGCCGTCCTTTGTGACGAGCCAGCGTATATGGAACTGTTCCATCATGGCCTGATTGAGAGCAAAGCTGAAGGGGCCCTGCATGGCGATGATGTTGCGGTGGGGGATGTTCGCCGCCTCGCAGGCCGCGATGCTTTCCAGCGTGGGCAGGACGCGGGGGTAGAGCCGCTCGGGCGGGATGGCCGCGAACTGCGCCAGCTCCTTGGCCCCGGTGGCCAGCAGAAGATTCCCCTCTTCTGCGGCCAATGCTTCTGCCGCCTGCTTTGCGCTCTCAAAGACGAGACAGTTTTCCGGCAGCGGACTGGCCGGGCGCAGCAGGCGGAGGTATTCCACCCCGGCCTTCTCTGCCGCTGCTTTGATGTTTTTGGTCGCCTCCACCGCGTAGGGGTGGGTGGCGTCGATGCAGAGGGCGGCATCCCCTAAGAGCGCGGCCATCTCATCGGGCAGGAGCCGCCCGCACCGGACGGTGACACCGGAGGTGCTCCCCTGCTCTTCCTGCCCCAGCGGGGTGGCCACGCTGACGGTGACTTCGATGCCCAGCGCCGCCAGCTGGCGGGAAAGCTCCCGCCCCTCGGTGGTGCCGCTGAAAACGACGACGTTCATCGGCGGTACCCCCTCGGCGTGACCATCCGCCCGCTCAGCGCGCGGGTGGCGGCGTTGCCCACAAAGACGGTGGTGAACATATCCACCTCGGTGTCCCGTAGCTGGCTGAGGGGCAGGATGTGCTTTTCCTGCCCTTCCCGGCCGATGTTCCGCACAGAGCCGCAGAGGGTGTCCGGGGCTTTGCCGTTCGCCAGCAGGATGTCCACGGCCCGGCGCAGATAGTCCGGGCGGCCCTTGGACGAAGGATTGTACAGCGCCAGCGCGAAATCGCCCTGAGCGGCGCAGGCCAGCCGCTTTTCGATGACCTCCCACGGCGTGAGGCGGTCCGACAGCGAGATGACGCAGAAATCGTGGGCCAGCGGGGCGCCCAGCACCGCCCCGCCGCTGAGGGCGGCGGTCAGGCCGGGGACGACCTCCACGTTGACGTCCGGGTACTCTTCGGCCAGCTCCAGCAGCGGGCTGGCCATGCCGTAGACCCCGGCGTCGCCGGAGCAGACCAGCGCCACGTCCCGGCCCGCCCGGGCGGTATCCAGCGCCCAGCGGCAGCGGTCGAGCTCCCGGGTCATGCCGGTGGCGTAGCACTCTTTTTCCGGGTAGAGGGGGCGCACAAGGTCGATGTAGACCGTATAGCCGCACAACACCTCGGCCTGCTGCAAGGCGCTCTGCGCCTGCACGGTCAGAAACTGTCCGCCGCCGGGGCCAAGCCCCACGACGAACACGGTCTTTTTACTCTCACTCATTGCTCTGTCCTCCAATCGGGTGCAAAGGGGCGGACGGCCAGCGCCAGCGTCACGCCGCCGCCTGCCGTTTTGGGCAGAAGGAGCGTCCCGCCCGAGGCTTTTACCGCCGAGCGCTCACAGACGTTGTCCACGCCGGTGACACCTGCCACAAAGGCCGACGGGGTGAACTGTCCCGGCACGGCCCGCAGCTCGTCGGCCGGATAGAACGTGATGGTCCAGCCGTGGGCTTTGCAGAACGCTGCAAGCCCCGGCTCATCTTTTTTCAGGTCGATGCTGGCGGCTGCGCAGACCGCCGCCGGGCTGAGGCCGGACGCGGCACAGAACGCCGCGAAGGCTTCTTCCAGCTGGCGGGCCGTCGTGCCGCGGCGGCACCCCACCCCCAGCACCCCGATGCGGGGTACGAGGTGGAGCGCCCCGCCCTGCGGCGTGAGGGTCAGGGCGAAGTCGGCGGCTTCGGGTGCGTCAGCCTTTTTCACGCCGGCGGGGGTCTCCCCCGCCACCGGCCACGGCGACCAGTACCGGACCGTCTGCCCGGCCAGCAGGGCGCCGCTGACCCGCTTGATGCGCTCCGGCTCAAGGACAGCGCAGTTCTGGGCCTTGGCCCAGAGGTCCACGGCGAAGAGGCCGTTGACGTCGGTGGCCGTCGTGATGACCGGCACCGCGCCGCACGCTTTTGCCAGCGCCCGGGCCAGCGCGTTGGCACCGCCCAGATGGCCCGACAGGAGCGGCACGGCAAAGTTCCCGCCCTCGTCCACCACCACCACCGCCGGGTCGGCGGCCTTGCTCCTGCAGTGGGGCGCGATGGCCCGCACCGCGATGCCCACAGCTCCTACAAAAATCAGGGCCTCGTCCTGTGCAAAATGCTCCGCCGTCCAGCCTTTCAGGGTCACGTCTCCGCCGCAGCGGCTCACGCCGCCGGGCAGAGCTTCCGCCAGCCGATGGGCCAGCGCTTCGCCCCTTGCCGTAAAGGCCAGATATGCCCGGCTCACTGCCCGGCCTCCGTCCCCTGCCGGAACTCGGTGGTAAAGGCGGGGTCGTAAAGCTTGCTGCGCTCGTAGTTTTCGCCCAGAAAGTCGCCTACGACGATGAGGGCGGTCTTGGTGATGCCGTTTTTGCGGGTCTCCTCGGCCAGTGTGGAGACGGTGCAGCGCACCACCTTCTGCTCGGGCCAGGTGGCCTTATAGACCACAGCGGCAGGGGTATCGGGGCGGTAGCCGCCGCTCTCGAGAAGGGCCTGCCGGACTTTGTCCACCAGCCCGATGGAGAGGAAGATGACCATGGTAGCCCCGTGAGCAGCCAGCTTTGCCAGCTGTTCGGCCTCAGGAACAGGAGTGCGGCCCTCCATCCGGGTGATGATGACGGTCTGGCTCACGTTGGGCAGGGTGTACTCGGCACAGAGCGCCGCCGCCGCGCCGCAGAAGCTGGACACGCCCGGCGTGTCGTCATAGGGGATGCCGTCGGCGTCCAGCGCGTCCATCTGCTCCCGGATGGCCCCGTAGAGGCAGGGGTCGCCGGTGTGGAGGCGGACCGTGGTGCCTCCGGCCTTTTCGGTGGCACGGATGGTGTCCAGCACCTGTTCCAGCGTCATCTCGGCGCTGTTATAGATGGCACAGCCGGGCTTCGCCAGCCCCAGCAGGGCCGGGTTGACGAGACTGCCCGCGTAGATGATGCAGTCGGCATCGGCCAGCAGGGCCGCGCCCCGCCGGGTGATGAGGTCGGGCGCACCCGGCCCGGCTCCTACAAAATGGACCATATCTTACCCCTCCTTCACCAAAATCGTTGCGAAATAGCCCGCCGACCGGGCCGGGTCGTAATCGGTCAGGTCGGGCCAGACCTCCTCGTTCGGCAGGCCGCAGTTACAGACCATCGCGCTCCGGCTGAGAAGCCCGGCGTCGGCCAGCGCGGCCAGCGTCTCGGGCAGCTGACGGCCCGATTTCATCAGCACTTTTGCGCCCGGTGCGGCCAGCACCTCAGCGGCGCAGCGTCCCGGGGCGATGGTCAGCGGCTGCTCCATGCCGCCCGTCAGGGACTGGCCCAGCCGGGCCGCAGCGGCGCAGAAGCTCGTCACGCCGGGGAGCATCACGGTCTTGCAGCCCTCGGCCTCCAAGATCTCCTGCAAGTAGCCGAAGGTGGCGTAGACAGACACGTCGCCGAGGTTGAGCATGGCGACATCCTGCCCGGCGTCGAGATATTCTTTCACGGCCCGGGCCGCCTCGATGTGGGCGGCTTTCTGCACCGCCGGGTCAAGGCTCATGGCGAAGCGCAGCGGCAGGATGGTCTTGCCGCTCAGCTCCACCGCACCTTTTGCGATGTCCAGCGCCAGCATCCCGCCCTTCGGGGTCTGGGGCGCGGCGATGACCGGGCAGCTTTCGAGGCGGCGGACAGCCTGCAGGGTCATGAGCTCCGGGTCGCCCGGGCCGACGCTGACGCCGTAAAAAGTGCCTATCCGTTTTTCCATTCGTCCAGCAGCTCCTTTGCAGTCTTGGTCTGGCCCAGCGGGCCGTATTGATTCGAGAAGAGCACCGCTCCCACCCGGAACGCCCCGGCGGCGCGGCGGTCGAGGTGGAGCTGGATGGCGTCCAGCAGGCTGGACAGCACCGGCTCTCTCATCTCTGCTTTGTCTAAGATCTCCATGCAGGCGTCGGTGGTGGCCGCGTTCATCAGGGCCGCGCAGACGTCCCGGGACGTGCCGCAGAGGGCGGCGTGGGCGCAGAGCAGCTCGGTGCGGCAGTCGGCTGTGCGGGAGTGGGTGTTCATGACGCCGCCCGCCAGCTTGACCAGCTTGCCGATGTGGCCCACCAGCACCACCTCTTCGAAGTGGGATGCCGCCGCCATATCCATCGTATCCCCGATGAAGTTCGAGGTCTTGACCACCGGGATATTCTTCAGGGCGGGCATCTTCCCGTGGAGATAGTCGAGGCCGTAGTTGCCCGGGGCGAGGATGAGCCGCCGGGGGCTGACCGCCCGAAGCGCCGCCTGCCCCATTTCCAGCTGGATGGTGTCGAGGATGGCCTGCTGGCTCATGGGCTCGACGATGCCGCTGGTGCCGAGGACGCTGAGGCCCCCTTCCACGCCCATGTGGGGGTTGAAGGTGCGCTTCGCCGTCTCGGCCCCGCCCTCGATGGAGATGGTGACGTCAAAGCCGCCCGCGTACCCGGCAGATTCGGCCTCCTTTTCCAGCGCTTCCTTTATCATGGCCCGGGGGACGTGGTTGATGGCAGCTTCGCCCACGGGCTGGTCGAGACCGGGCTTTGTCACCCGGCCCACGCCCTCACCGCCGTGGATGCGCACCTCGCCGGACAGCTCGGGCCGGAGGGCGACACTGGCGATGACCGGCAGACCGGTGGTCACGTCCACATCGTCGCCGCCGTCCTTCCGGATGGCGCACTCGGCCCCCTCGCCGGACAGGCGGCAGAAGATGGGCTCCACCTCCACCACGATGCCCTTCGGGGTGCGGAGGGCCACCGTCTCGGGGGTGCGGCCGGTGAGCAGCAGCCGTGCCGCGCCCGCCGCGCCCAGCGCCGCACAGGTGCCGGTGGTATAGCCGCAGCGCAGGAGCTTCTGGCCGCTGCGGACGTAGTGCTCAAAGAGCGGGCGCCTTTCCTCCGGCGTTTTTTCTTCGCCGTAGAGGAATGCGTACTGCTCATCGGTCAGAGCATAAATTTTGCAGATGTTTTCCCGGGCAAACGCCTTTTCCGGCGTCATGACGTCCGAGACGCCCGCCGCCGAGACGCAGACGACCTTGTCGGAAACTTTCTGCGCCAGCTCCAGCTCGTGGAGGCTGAGGATGACGGCCATCTTTTTGTCCCGGGCGAGGCTTTTCAGGATGGCCAGCAATTCGGCCTTGCCCTTGATGTCAAGGAAAGACGTAGGCTCGTCCAATAATATCAGCTCCGGCTGCTGGCAGATGGCCCGGGCCAGCAGGACGCGCTGGCGCTGGCCGTCGCTGATGCGGTTGAAGTCCCGGCCCGCCAGCGTCTCGGCCCCCACGAGGGCCAGCGCGGCATGGACCTGGCGCTTATCTTCCGCCGCGAGGACACCCAGCCGCCCCGTGTAGGGGTAGCGCCCGGCGGACGCCATCTCGAAGCAGGTGGTCAGCTCGGTGCGGCGGGTGTGAGGCACCATCAGGGCCATTTTGCGGGCGCGCTCCGGGCCGGAGCAGTCCGCGAGATCTTTGCCGTCCAGCAGGACCGCGCCCCCCTGGGGGGCCAGCTGCGCTGCCAGCGTCTTGAGCAGGGTGGATTTGCCCGCGCCGTTGGGGCCGATGAGGGTGAGGATGCTCCCCTTCCCGACGCCGAGGCCGATGTGCTCCATCAGGGGCGTTTTGCCGTAGCCGATGGCAAGGTCCTCGGCGCGGCAGTAGAATTTCGGATCGCTCATTCCCGGCCCTCCTGTGTCTGGCGGCGCACCAGCAGCCAGATGACCACCGGCGCACCGAAAACTGCCGTCACCGAGCTGATGGACAGCTCAGTGGGCGCGAACAGGCTGCGGGCGATGAGGTCGCAGAGCAGGCAGAACGCTGCCCCGCCCAGACAGCAGCCCGGCAGGACATAAAGGGGCTTTGCACTGCCCAGCAGGTTCTTGACCAGATGCGGCACCGCGATGCCCACAAAGGAGATGGGGCCTGCAAAGGCCGTCACGCAGGCGGAAAGCAGGCTGGAAAGCAGCACGAGGGCCGTCGAGAAGGCCCGCACCGGTACGCCGACGCTTTTGGCGTAGCTCTCGCCCATCTGGTAGGCCGCCATGGGCTTCGAGAGCAGGAACGCCGCCGCCAGCGCGGGCAGCACCACGCAGGCCGCTGCACCCACGTTGGCCCATGTCATGCCGGAAAAGCTGCCCATCGACCAGTTGTGGAGATTGACGATGTTGGAGTCCTGAGCGAAAGTCACCACGATGTCGGTGACAGCCGAGCAGATATAACCGATCATGATGCCACAGATGACGAGGATGCTCATCCGCGGCACCCGCCGGGCCACCACCAACACAAAGGCCATCGCCGCCATCGAGCCTGCAAAGGCGGCGATGATGAGGGTGGCCGAGCCGGTGAGCAGCCCCTGCTGTAAAAACACCACCATCGTCAGGGCCACCGCCAGCTTTGCGCCGCTGGACACGCCCATGACGAAGGGGCCGGCGATGGGGTTGGCGAAGAAGGTCTGCAGGAGGTAGCCCGCCGCCGAGAGGGCCGCGCCCAGCAGCACGACCATGACCGCCCGGGGCAGACGGAGCTGGAGCACGATGCCCACGGCCAGCGCATCTTCGCCCCGGCCCAGCAGAGCCGCCGCCACCGCGCCGGGCGTCAGGGACACACTGCCCCAGAACAAATTGAGTGCAAACAGCACCGCGGCCCCCGCCGTGAGGGCGAGGTACGCGAGGCTGAGGCGGCGGGTGGTGGTCATGACAAAGCTCCTTTTTTATACGATGCGCTGTAAGAAACGGAGGGACGCCGGGTCGGGCGAGCCCTCGGTGAAGACGAGGTTCATATCCGAGATGAGGTCGGCCAGCTCCATGCTCTGCTGGAAGAGGCTCTGGGCCGTACACCAGCAGTCGCCGGACTGGACCGCCTTGAAATCCGCCAGCATCGGACATTTTTCGATGAGCTGGTCACGGGTCTCCACGACGCCCTCGATGGTGCTGTTGTAGATGAGGACATCGGCGTCCCTGGCCCGGGCGTAGAACGTCTCCAGCGGCAGTTTGATGCTGGACTGGGCCGACGTTTCCCCCTCGAGGTCGTCGAAGATGTAGACGCCGCCGGCCATCCCCACCATCTGGGCCACATAGTCGCTGGTGCGGCGGACGGTGATGAGGTTGTTGGTGGTGATGGAGAAGAAGGCCGCGGTCTTGCCGGTGTTCTCCTGCTCGAGGATAGGGGCCACCTGCTCCACCTTCTGGCGAAAGACCTCTTCCGCCATCTCAGTCTTATTCAGCAGGATGCCGTAGAGCTTGAGCCACTCCATCCGGGCCAGCGGGCCGCTCTCGTAGCTCGAGCGCTCCACGAGGACCGGCACGCCGAACTTTTCCAGCTGCTCCTTGACCTCGGGATCGTGGAGCACCATGGTATTCTCGATGGCGAGGGTGCAGCCGGCGGCAAGGATGCGCTCATAGTCCGGGGCGCTGTACTTGCCCGCGTAGGCGATGCGGCCCTCCTGCATGGCCTGTCTGGCCTCTTCCACATACCAGCCCTCGGCCTTGGTGCCGGAGAGGGCGATGCTGTCCAATGCGTCCAGATGGACGAAGAGGTCCATCACTGAAGTGGAGACGAGATAAATATGATCCAGCGGCTGGCGCAGCAGAACGACGTCCTCGGGCAGGTCGTCCACCTCGGCGGCCCCCTCGGGGACGACGAGGAACCGCCCGGTGTCCGGGATGTCGATCATCACATAGCCGCCCTCATAGCAGTCGGCGGAAAACTGGGTGGCATAGTCCAGCGGATAGCTGTGGTCGAACACGAGGGATGCTGTATTGGCCGGGGCGGTCTTGTGCTGCCCGCAGCCCGCAAGGGTGAGGGCGGCGGCAGGCAGAGCTTTCAGAAAATTGCGGCGTTTCATCGTTACTTTGCCTCGATCAGGGATGCAGAGGCGAAGGTCAGCGTATACTCGATCTCATGCGGGGTGCTCATGGCGACGGTATCGCCCACCACATCCAGCGGGGTGTCGA
>ERZ1031020.741-NODE-741-length-10097-cov-5.691297_pt1 | contig 10097 bp, 8 predicted proteins | sample MGYA00517109_ERZ1031020 | MGnify/ENA primary metagenome ERZ1031020 (study PRJEB33719, sample SAMN04261270) | wastewater metagenome | biome: rural village; feature: human; material: feces | host: Homo sapiens | place: El Salvador | collected 2013-01-07 ... | reverse complement strand
TGAGCATCGTAGCAATCCTCACCTGATTCTCCAGAACCGTCTTGCCCTTTTCGCGCTCAAACACCGCATGTCCACCTTGTCGTGCGCTGCGTTCCTGCATCAGCAGCCCGAACTTCTCCGGCTCCTTCAGCAGCAGCTTGGCAGCCTTAGCGAAAGCCTCCGGCTCGTCCATGTCGAATCCGAAAGCCGTACTTGGCAGTTTCGTTCCCTTCACCACCCCTTGCGGATAATGTCCGGAATAATTGAACTGCACCAGTCTACGTTTCGCAGCATCGTTTCCGGCTCGAGCCAGACGAAGATTCGCCTTCTGCTCGTTGCTTCCACGCAGCTGCTTGTACTCCTCTTCCGAGGTGATGGAGCGGGCAACCTTGTGCCCGTTCTCCACCTTAATTAAATAACAACTCATCTATGTGTTTCTATTTTCAATTTAAGTTGAACATCTATATCCTCTATCGTTTCAATTGATAATCCACAACCGCATCAGCAGCCTCTTCTGCCTCCTTCACGAGAGTATTGGCAATATTGATTCCCTCGTCGCAAAACACCTTCAGGGTGAGCTGAATAGCTCCGTCCTTGGTCTTGCTCACACGTCCGTGAGCCAGCTTTCTGATCAGTTCCGCCTGCGAGCGGATTCTTGGTTTTGCCATGAAGTCGAAAGTACCGTCCGTCAACTGCTGGGCAATGCCCTGCGAGCGGAACCCCTCCACCTTGTTTCTCACCCCTTCGTTTTCAGGTGAAAACATGAAACACTTGCCTTCGTCATAGAAAGCCACACCACCCAGCTGCACGTGCTGGCAGCCGTTATTATTCACCTGCTGGTTATTTACCTGCTGTTTGTTTGCTTTTTTCATAATCTGAATTGAATTTTAGGAGAAGAAACATCCGGATTGTTGCGCGCTTTACCATGGAAAATCCTCCTCTGTTTCAACTCAGTTTTTTTTACTTTTTTGCCTCCTTTTAGCCTTTAACGGGGGACCAGCGATTCCATCGCTGGGAACGGGGGCGGTAAGGGGGTAAGGGTCTTTTTACCTTTTTACCCTTTTACCTTTTTACCCTTTTACCTTTAAAAAGCCTTTTACCCTTTTACCTTTTCAATGTCCGTAACCAGGATGTCCTGGTAAACCTGACCATTATACTCACGAGTCGTGAATCGGAGCGTAACCGCCACCAATGTTCCCGGAGCATACTTACATTGCGCCATATTGCCCAACATTGCCGCAGCATACTGGTTCTCGTACTTGCCGCCCATCTCCTGGAGGATGATGTTGCATTTCATCATCTGGCCGTTCTCACTCTTCTGACTCTGTACAGCGAAAGCCTCGCCCTGCTGCACCACTCTCATAATCTGAGCATTCATAATTATAAAGTAGTCGGAAGATGTTTCAAGATCACCAAACCATTTCGGCGTTGTCTTGTTTCTTCGACGATGCAAAAGTACAATGATTTCCAAACAAAAGGACAAAAAAAATCCCTCACGAATCCGTTTGGGGGATGTGGGGGATATACTTTGGAATTTTAGGGGATACCCTTGGGGGATACTATCTTAACTTTTCTATCTTTCGTGTATTGATGACCTTTCCTGGCTTAGCATATTTGACGTCCTGAAACTCTAAGTCTAGCTTGTCAGCAATCTCTTTATACACTATACAGCATTGTGGTGCTTTGCTGTCATCAAGCGTCCATTTCGTATAGTCATTTTTCTTGAAATATTCATCAATCTCATGAAAATCATAAGCTGAACATCTCAATCTTGTGCTGAAAGCAGAATTGATTTGGTCAATGAAAAGACGTTGTGTTGACTTCTTCAACCAATTCTTTCCGGAGAAAACCTTATAGGCGATGAACCAATGTTTCTGTGCGCTGAGGGTATTGTCGTCTATTAAGTCTTTAAGTTTAAGCATCAGCTTGTCTACATCCACATTCTCCTTGAATACGATGTTCTTGAATACGGCTTCAACCTTCTTTTGGCAATGCTCCTTGGCAATTTGATAAGAAAGATACTTATCGAGGAAATCATAAATGTCGTTGTAGGTCTGTTCTTTCTGTTCCAGAATGTAAGCTACAATCAGTTTGATGTTCCTGCCATTGTTGTGAAATACCTGTCCGAATCGGCAACCGAAAAGAATATTAGCCCGTTCTACGACAATCGTGTTCTTCAGTTGGGTGGCATCAGGATAGATGAGTGCTTCTTCCTGACTGTCCTGCATATAGATCAGTTCCAGTCTCTCTTCATTCTCCTTACGGTACTTGTCCAGTACCTTGGAGAATAGGTCCTCATAATAGGTGTCATTGATGAAGGATTGTCTGAAGCCATGAAATCCCTCATCAACCATAAGGATGATGGCATTGACTATTTTGCGTATTTCTTCGCCTTCATAGCCCTTATAGGAGGTAAGCATAGGTACTAATTCGTTTTGAATTTTAAAGAATCTCTCTTTCTTATCATCCAACAAAGACCATGCTATTTCTATCTTTAGTGAATTTAGTAAATCGAAAATCTTTCTTACATCATTGCGCAAGATTAGCTTCCAAGCAGCTATTATATCCTCATTGTTGTTTTCGTCTTCTTCTTTTCCTAAAAGGCGGAAGCAAACTTTGAAGCGATCAACTAGATCTTCTAGCTTGTATAATTGCACTTCTTGTTCGTCGTCCATGATTTTATAGGTTTGAATTGTTATTAATAAGCGGCGTGGGGTTCCCTGTAAGTACCAGTATTAAGGTACCTGCAAGAACCTTCAGTAAGGTACAAACAAGTACTGCCCACGCCGTAGAGGAGTGGACGCCTTGCTGTCACCGTCTTCTTACTGAATTTGTGAATTTGCAGGTTCTTAATACTGTAGAAGTGCCAGATAATCAGCGTCTATCGTGTTATGATTCAGTCTATTTTATGTCTGTTTCTTATTTCAAATTTTAAAGGGTTTATGCTACATTTTCTTCATCATCCGCCCAGTGGTCGCATTGGCGCATCACGGTCTCCAGCGCCTTCTTTGCACCCTCAGGTGGATACTTGTATTTCTTGAGCAGTCGCTTCACCATCACTCGCATCTTCGCCCTTGCCGATTCCTTCCGGTTCCAGTCGATGGTGCGGTTGCGGTGGAGCACGTCTGTAAGCTCTTTGGTCAGCGCCACGAACTCCTCGTCGGAGTAAGCCTGGCGCACTCCTTCGGGTGTGGAGAGCGCATCATAGAATGCCTTCTCCTCGGGCGAAAGTCCCAGGTCGTTGCCCTCTGCCTCCGCCTGCTTCATCTGCTGAGCCATCTTCAACAGCTCCTCTATCACTTCCTCGTTGGTGAGCAAGCCCTTCAGATAGTTGGAGAGACTCTGGCTGAGCATGTCAGAGAAGAGGTCGCTCTGAACCACGTTGGTCTTCTGCTGCTGCCTGATTTTCTCTTTCATCAGTTTGGTGAGCAGTTCCACGGCAAGGTTGCGCTCCTTCATGTTCTTCACCTCCTGGATGAAGGCGTCGTCGAAGAGCGAGAACTCTATCTGGCGGTCACCGAAGAGATTGATTACTCCATCGGTCTTCACGCTCTGACGGAGCAGCTCACCGATGCGTTCGTTGATTTCATGGCGGCTGATCTTGCCCTTCTGCGAGAGTTTGAGCATCATCACGCGCAGCGCATCCATGTAGCACACCTCCGCCTTCTGCTGCTCATTCAGGAGCGAACGGCAGAGCGTGGTGGCATTGTGAAGCAGATTGCTGTGCTCCATGAAGTTCTTCTTGCGCTGAACCATGGCTGGAGAACTCAGGAAGTTGGCTCCGCTCGTAATGGCGAGGGCACGCTTCGTATTGTCCTGTTCGAAGAAACCGGAATAGTCGAAACCATGAAGCTGGTCACGGCAGATTTCCATCTCTTCCTTCCATTTCACCAGGGCGGTCTTGGCGATGTCGGGGTCTCCGAAGCGGCGGCGGTCACGGTTGGTGTACTGCTGCATGGCACTCTTCAGCGCCTGCGCAATGCCTACGTAATCCACTATCAGTCCGCCTTCCTTGCCTGGGAACACACGGTTCACTCGGGCTATAGCCTGCATCAGATTATGACCGCTCATCGGCTTATATACGTACATGGTGGCGAGCGACGGAACATCGAAGCCCGTGAGCCACATGTCTCTTACGATGGCGATTTTCATCTCATCGTCGTTGTCCTTGAATTTTCTTGCCAGTTCCTTCTTGTAGGCTTCGTTGCCGATAATCGGCTGCCAGTCTTCGGGGTCCTGGTTCGAACCGCTCATCACCACCTTTACCTTCTCCGTCCACTGGGGGCGAAGTTCCAGCATCTTGCGGTAGATTTTGATGGCGATGCTTCGGGTCAGCGCTACGATCATTGCCTTGCCGGTGAGTTCCTGCGCACGGTTTTCCTCGTAGTGCTTCACAATATCCCTTACCAGCGTGTCGATGGTGGCGTCTTCACCCAGAAGTACTTCCAGCCGGCTGTGCTCCTGCTTCGCCTGCCTGATCTGCTCCTCGGTGGCTCCCTCATCGGCTAGGTTGTCGAACTCATCGTTCAGCAGGTTCATCGTGTCTTCATCGAGGTTCAGATTCACCACACGGCTCTCGTAATAGACCGGACGGGTGGCTCCATCATCCACCGCCTGACTCATGTCGTAAACGTCGATGTAGTTGCCGAACACTTCCTCCGTGTCTCTGTCGCGGTCGCTGATAGGCGTTCCGGTGAAGCCGATAAACGAGGCGCCTGGCAGGGCTTCTCTCATCTTCTGGCTGAATCCCTTCTTCATCGTCAGACTCTTGTTGTCCCAGTGCTCCTCGCCGTATTGCGAGCGGTGCGCCTCATCGGTCATCACGATGATGTTGCGGCGGGTGGAGAGTGCCGAGTCGCCTTCTTCAAACTTCTGAATGGTGGTGAAGATGATTCCCCCACTCTTTCGGTTACGGAGCAGATTGCCCAGGTCTTCACGGCTCTGGGCGTTCTGTGGCTCCTGACGAAGGAAGTCCTGGCAGCGGCAGAACTGACCGAAGAGCTGGTTGTCGAGGTCCTTGCGGTCGGTTACCACCACGATGGTTACTTCGGGCAGTCGCTGCACCAGCTGGTGGGCATAGAACACCATGGAGAGGCTCTTGCCCGAACCCTGCGTGTGCCAGAACACGCCGATTTTTCCGTTGCCTTCCACTGCGGTACGGGTGCGCTGCAGGGCTTTGCCCACGGCGTAGTATTGGTGGTAGGCGGTAAGAATCTTGGCGTATTTGCCCTGGTTCTTGTCGAAGCAGATGAAGTTCTGCAGGATGTCGAGCAGTCGCTGCTGCTGGAACATGCCGAGGAAGAAGGTGCGATAGTCGGCGAAGAGGGTTGACTCGTATGAGCCGTCTATGGTTTTCCATTCCATGTAGCGTTCTAGCTTGGCGGTGATGGTTCCGGCACGGGTCTCGCTCATGTCGCTGATTACGTTGAAGGCGTTGTAGCTGAAGAGGCTTGGAATGCTCTGCTGATAGTTCTTGATCTGCTTGTAGGCATCATCGATGGATGCGTCTTCGGAGATGGCGCTTTTCAGCTCCACCACCACGAGGGGCAATCCGTTGACCATCACCACCATGTCGCAGCGCTTGTTCTTATACTCTTCTACTCGCCACTGGTTCACCACCTTGAAGAGGTTTCTTTCGGGATGGTCGAAGTCGATGAGCCTCATCAGGGCTGTTCGTTCTTCGCCATCTTGCAGGAATCCCACCTCCAGACCGTTTTGCATCCAGAGTGTAAACTGCTCGTTGTTCTGTTCTAAAGTACCGATGCTGATGTTGGTGATTTGCTTGATTCCTTCATCCATTACATCGGCTGGCAGTTGAGGATTAAGCCGTCGCATCGAGGCGACCAAATCGGCACGATAGAAAGGCTCCTTATAGTCGCGCTCCACCTCGTAGCCACATTCGTACGCATAGCCGAGTTCGTCCCGGAACAGGGCAATGAGCGTTTGCTCGTATGCGTCTTCGGTGAATTTCTTGTCGTCTGCCATATTGTTAATATTTTATATTTTCTTTTCTCGTTATATTTTTTCGTTGCTCTTCTTATTCCGGGACTTCCAGCTCGCCTGACATTAAGCGAGGGAGAAGAGTGTCACGGAGAGTGGAGAGGCGGGAGTTCTCCTTCTGGATTAAAGCAATTTTATCAAAGAAAGGTTTTACCTTATCTTGAAAATCATATATGCTTTCCTTATCAGGGATAACCAATTCAAAGTCATGAATATCCGATGGCTTTACATGAGGTTGAACAGCACCTGTTTGCGCATGCTTTAATAATTTAGAGTTCACCTTTAAGAAGCAATACACAAAATAGAAATTCTCACACGAAATATCTATAAATGAACAGTCTGAAGCCCAGACAGGAACATGATACATTCTCATGAAACCCGCATTTGCTCCAGAACCACTTACAGTAATTACAGGTGCTCCAGTGTTCGCTACATTATGATAGCAAGAAGGTTCTAAACCTCCTGCAACAACAGGAATACCTTCATCAATAGCATTCTTTGTGAGCAAGTTTTTGCCTCGTTTAAAATTGCATAGTTCCCCAAGCAATCCTACTTTCCATCCTTCCGGAATCATTCCCAATTCACTATCCTCGAACTTACTATCCTTGAAAGGCTTAAAGTCAAGGAACCAATTCTTGAAAATAGCCTGCGCCATCTCCTCCAAATCAGCATTGATCTTGTTGTTCAACTCTATCTTCCGGTCGAGAGAAGAAAGGATGGAGGCAATGCGGCGTTGATCATCAAGACTCTTTGGACAAGGCAATATCAAATTCTCTATCATTGCCTTAGTTATTGCATTTCTCGTAGCTCCCGCAGATGCTATTTGTAACAACTGACGTTTATAGTGCTGAAGATAATACAACAAGTAATGATTGTCGAGTTCTTCTTTTCGTGGTCGAATTATCGCAACATGCTGATTAACTCTTGCTGGCAATATTTCTGAAGGAACAATACAGCATCGTGCAACAGAGTCTCCTGTTATGTTTAATAAAACATCTCCTTGGATGATTTCAACATTTTTCAGTTTATTGGCCTGCTCATCATTTATCGAGGCTAAACCATCTTTGCTGAATGCAAAATCCAAAACATTTTGGCTTCTGATAAGGTGATAATCGCCACCCTTATAAGCTTCTTTACCTCCTGATGGTGTAGCACCACTACCAATTTTAGAGCACACATCCCCCAGTCTTACTTCTTTCCACTCCATCGTATTACCTCCCTAATTTATTCTTCAAATAACTCTTCCGGCTATAATACTCCCTTTCAGCAAGACTCATCGGAAACATAGAGGTGCTTTCTATAGCCTCATACTCATCCTGCAAGTCTTGAAGATGATCTTGTTGCTGCTTCAGATAGAAGTATTCTTGATCTTTTTTCTGCTTGTAGTAGTATTTCTCTTGCTCTTTCTTCTGTTTATTGAAAATCACAACAGAAACAACGATAGCTACCACAGACGCCACTACCGCCAACAAAGAGAAAAGTCCGGAATATTCATTTAAAAGCTCCATACTTTACACCTCCCATCCAATTTTCTTCAACTGCAATCTAATCTCTTCTTCCTGCTTCTTGCTTTCCTCAAACAGCTGCTTCAGCTCTCCGGTGAGATTCGTCATTTTCTCCTCAAAAGGCACTCCATCGCCTTCGTCTTCGGCGATTCCTACGTATCTTCCCGGTGTCAGGATGAAGTCCTGAGCAGCAATCTGCTCGGTGGTGCATACGGCACAGAAGCCCTTTTCATCCTCCAGAGTTCCCTGCTGGAACGCATGGAAGGTGTCAGAGATTTTCTTAATATCCGTATCAGGCATCAGCTCACGAAGCTTGCGGGTAACCATCGTACCCAGATTGCGGGCGTCGATAAACACAGTCTTGCCCTTCTGCGCCTTGTTGCGGCTGATAAACCAAAGACTTACAGGAATACCCGTACTGTAGAACAGCTGCGAAGGCAAAGCCACGATTCCCTCTACCAGGTCGGCTTCGATGATGGCTTGGCGAATCTGTCCCTCACCGCCACTCTGACTCGAAAGCGCACCATTCGCCAGCACCAAACCTATCTTTCCGTTAGGTGCCAGATGGTGAATCATGTGCTGCATCCACGCAAAGTTGGCGTTGCCAGCTGGTGGCAAACCATACTGCCAGCGCACATCTTCCTGAAGCGCACTCTGCCCCCAGTCGCTGAGATTGAAAGGAGGATTGGCAAGAATGTAATCTGCCTTCAGCGTAGGGTGCTGGTCATCATAGAATGTGTCGGCAAAGACATTGCCCAGGTTCGCATCCAAGCCACGGATGGCAAGGTTCATGTGCGCCATCTTCCACGTATCAGGGTTTGCCTCCTGACCGTAGATGCTGATTTTGCGCAGGTTACCCTTGTGGCGCTCTATAAACTTGGCGCTCTGCACAAACATACCGCCGCTTCCGCAACAAGGGTCATAAACTCTGCCCTCGTAAGGCTCCAGAATCTCTACCAGCGTGCGGACAATGCAGGAAGGCGTATAGAACTCGCCACCATTCTTGCCCTCCAAGGAAGCAAACTGCTGCAGACAGTATTCGTAGGTTCTGCCCAGCAGGTCTTTCTCCTCGCCAGCATCGTGCATTTCTATATTCGTAAAGAGATCTACCACATCACCCAGACGGCGCTTGTCCAGCTCCGGACGGGCGAAATTCTTAGGCAGAATGCCCTTCAATCTTTCGTTTTCACGCTCAATGGCAGTAAGTGCTTCATCTATCACCACGCCTATTTCCGGTGTGTGGGCAGCAGCACTAATCTTGCTCCATCGGGCTTCAGCAGGCACGAAGAAGATGCTCTCGGCGGTGTATTCGTCTTTATCTTCCGGGTCGACGTATTCGTCGCCCTGCAGCTCCTGGAACTTCTGTTCGAAGCGGTCGCTGATGTATTTCAGAAAGATGAGTCCGAGCACAACGCCCTCGTATTGCGAAGCGCTGAGGTTGCCTCTCAGAATGTCGGCAGCCTTCCATATTTTCTCTTCAAAACCTATGCTGATTGTATCTTGTTTCTTAGCCATGATTGTTTATTTATTAATGAGCACAAGTCGCCAGTCTGCGTTGCTGAAAACGTAGGAACTGTCTGTGCTGGTTATTGTAAATATCTGATTTTCTATCTTGATTTCATCGTCCTTGATCGTGTAAGGATAACTTCCGCAGGGACTGATTTCGTATTCACCGTGCACTAATTTGCCTGCTTCATCGAAGTGGTAAACCATTTCCTTTTCGGTGAAATAAACGCTGTCTGTGGTAAATCGGCAATAGGTGGGAGCCTCCTTGATGTCTATTTTCAAGGCTCCAAGGCGACCTTCTGCCTTCAAAAGTTCCCATTCATGGGCTGTAAATGCAGTTTTATAATCGAAAAAAGTGGATTTTTCGGTCTCTTCATCACTGGAACAAGAGAAAAATGAAAACACGAAAAAGGCGACTACCATCGCATAAAAATACGATAATAGTCGCCCTCTGATAAGTGCAGCATGGCTTGAAGCTAATTCTGATTCTTCAGAATTACCCCCCCTAAAAGGCTGGCAGTCAAGCTGTTATGTAATTTTATACTCATACTTATCTTACTTTTAAAGTCTTTAATTCATACGGAGCAATGTCATTTGCTCGATATTGAAGGCAAAGTTAATAAAACTTTTCGAAACCACCTAATTTTATCACGTTATTTAACGGGAAAGTGATGAGGAGAGCAGAAAAAGGGGCTTCGAGGGCAGTTTTTACTCCTTCTGAAGGCAAAAATAAGAAGGGTAAAAATGCAGTTATGGGGCAGAAATGCACATTTTCTACCCTCATTTCTGTAGGAAAAGTAAAAAGAATATACAGAAAGAGATGGGAAAAGTGGACGAATTTCAGAATATCCTGAGAGAAAAAAATGCAGGATAAACAAGACTAGAATATATAAGAAAAACCTTCTAATACATTTATAACCAATGGTTTACTAGATGGTTATCAGTAAGAAAGCACCTCTTAATCCTTAACCTTTTTGGGGTCATTAAGGGTCATGTCATTAAGGGTCATTAAGGTTTTCGGGAGAGAAAATGTCATCTATAGTATAATATAAATACTAAAGTTTCGCAAGTGAAAATTCACAAGCGTGATTTAACGTAATTTTGGAA
>ERZ1031020.737-NODE-737-length-10131-cov-5.437078_pt1 | contig 10131 bp, 8 predicted proteins | sample MGYA00517109_ERZ1031020 | MGnify/ENA primary metagenome ERZ1031020 (study PRJEB33719, sample SAMN04261270) | wastewater metagenome | biome: rural village; feature: human; material: feces | host: Homo sapiens | place: El Salvador | collected 2013-01-07 ... | reverse complement strand
GGTGGTCAGTCCCTGGGTAAATCCAAGGATCAGGACGCTTACCGACCCGGTGGCTCCTGCTGCCGCCAATGCATCTACACCTACGAACCGACCCACGATAATGGTATCCACCATGCTGTATAGCTGCTGGAAAATATTACCTATGATAATAGGAATGATAAATTTTGTAATCAGCTTAGAAGGGCTGCCCTTCGTCATATCAAGTTCCATAAATCTCTTCTCCCGAAAAAACAGGACCCCGGAAGGTCCCGTCTCTTATACACATGTATACTTGTTTCTCAATATTACTGTAAATCGTCAATATCCCCGATCTCTCCGGAACCGATATCCAGCATGTTCACGGTTCTGCGCTTCAATCTGGCTTCCTCTGACTCCTTCAAAATAAATTCCTTGATCTGCTTGGAATTGCGGATATGCTCTTCTGCTGGATGGAACCTTCATCGAGTCCGTCGAGGAAGGTTTCATAACCGGCCCCACATTCCATCACCGGAATCTGCTTACCGCTTTTTCCTACGATAACCGTGGCAGCAAGTGTAAACTTCTTACCGTCGGCATAGGGAATGTATTGGGCATCTTCCTGTAAGAACTTGCCTTTTACCAGTGTCGGAAAATCGCCTGTATATACGCCGTGTTTCGCCTTGTATTTCTCTTCAGCCTGACGTATCTGCATCAGTTTCTCCTTCACCTCTGCTTCTCTGCTAGCCATGGCTTTCTGGAAGCGGATGGGCTGGCTTACACTCAGAATACAGAGTAGCATCATGATGATGACGCATGCTCCCAAAATATAATTATTCTTTATTCTTTTTCTCATTTCAAAAAGTATTATTACTTTTGCACAGCAAATAGGTGCAGTAAATTTTCTGCAAAGATACTAAAAGTTTTCGAAATATGAACATTGAAGAGTTAAAATATCAGATATTACAGCAATTTGGCTTTCCGCCAACCCCAGAACAGGCTCAGGCACTCGATGTTTTCGTGCAGTTTATGACGGATAGTAATCCTCATGCTGTGATGATTCTCCGGGGTAGTGCGGGTACCGGTAAGACATCGCTTTCGGGTGCTGTCGTCCGTACGCTCCGTGCTGTTCGCCAGAAGGTGATGCTCCTTGCTCCTACGGGTAGGGCGGCTAAGGTCTTCTCTCTGAACAGCGGGATGCCTGCCTATACCATTCATCGCCGCATCTATCGCGAAAAGGCGTTTGCCGGAGTGGATGGACAGTTCAATCTGAATGATAATCTCTATACTGATACGCTTTTTATGGTGGATGAGGCTTCGATGATTGCCAATCTGGGATTGGGCGGAACCACCTTTGGCAGCGGTTGTCTGTTAGATGATCTGGTTCATTTTGTGTATCAGGGACGTAACGACCGCCTCTTGCTGATAGGCGATAAGGCACAGTTGCCTCCTGTTGGTGAGGAAGAATCACCAGCCCTTTCTGCTGCGATGCTCCAGGGATATGGACTGTCGGTTTATGAGTGCGATTTGAACGAGGTGGTCCGTCAGAGTCAGCAGTCGGGCATTCTCTTTAATGCTACCCGTATCCGCCAGATGATTACTCACGATGACATTACCCAACTGCCTAAAATCCGTTTCTCTGGTTTCTCGGATATCAGGGAAATGCCGGGTGCAGAACTCATCGAGGCGCTTGGCGACAGTTATCATCATGTAGGACTGGACGATACCATTGTGGTGACTCGTAGCAACAAGCGCGCCAACATCTTCAACCAGGGCATCCGCAACATGGTGCTTGATAGGGAAGAGGAACTCGAGAGTGGCGACATGCTGATGATTGTGAAGAACAATTATTATTGGATGGAGGAAGAAAGAAAGAAGATAAAGGAAAGGCAATTAAGTGAAGAACGAAAAGTGAAGAGTGAAAAATTTAATACTTTAGCTAATCATACAGTTCAAAGTAACGAAGTTCCAAGTCATGAGATTCCTGCTTTCCTGGCTAATGGAGATAGGGCGAAGGTGATGAAGGTGAGTCGTCGCATCGACCTCTACGGCTTTCATTTTGCCACCCTTCTGTTGAAATTCCCCGATTATGACAATTATGAACTGGAGGCTACGGTATTGCTGGATACCTTGACGAGTGAGGCTCCTGCTTTGACCCATGATCAGCAAGAGCTGCTTTTCCATAAGATAGAGGAAGATTATCAGGACATACCCCTGAAGGCAGACCGTATGAAGGCAATTCGGCAAGACCCGTATTTCAATGCTCTGCAAGTGAAGTTTGCCTATGCCGTTACCTGTCATAAAGCGCAGGGCGGACAGTGGTCGCATGTCTATGTAGACCAGGGCTATATGACGGATGATATGCTTACTCCCGATTATATCCATTGGCTCTATACTGCATTTACACGAGCCACAGAAATGCTATATCTGGTGAACTGGCCAAATACGCAGATAGAAGGATGAAGATAACAAAAAGAGGGTGCGTCATAAGTCTGTGACACACCCTCTTTGTTTAGAAATGAGGTTACTCTAGACCTTCGTCACCGCTTCCTTCGCTAGGATTTGTTGGGGTGGTAGTGCTGCTGTCGCCATTGTCACCCTTGTTAGAACCCTCGTTTGGCTTGTTCTTGTCGATGACACCGTCGTTGTAGAGGATGCCGTTGGCACCTTGCTCCACACTGCCATCGCTCTTCACGTCGCCTACATACACAGAGTTGCTCACGCTTGAGTTTTGCACAGAGGCAAAGGCGATGTAGCAGGAGAGAAGGTCGTCAGACCAATCGGCAGGGAGTTTCAACTCAGTTTTGCAATCTATACGACTCGCATCTTCGGTGGTGAATACTGCCTCGCCCTTTGTAAAATTGTAGACGAGAGGCATGGCGAAATCGTCGATGCTGGCGTGGCTCTCGTCAGAGTTGTCCTCCCAGGAAAAGGTCGCCACGTTGCTTGCCACTTTCACCGTGCAGAAACGGCCCGGCATCAAGGAGCCGCTACTCACCAATACCTTGCTAGGGTCGATGCCAAAGGCGGGATACTTGCCTGCCATGCAGTTACGCACGGTGTGGCTCATGGCCGCATTGGTGGCTGTCTGGTGCTGGGTGTAGTTGCGGAAACCCACTTTCAAATAGGCTGTCATCACCTTGACAAACTTCTGTGCCATACCAAACTTGATGCGCTGTGACATCTGTTTCTCGGTACGAGGGTTCTTGATACTCTGAGCCTTGCCACGCATGTAAGCCATGCCCTTCCAACTACCACCAACTACTGTTCCTACGGTTCCATTGAATCCACCAAGGATACCTTGTTTAATTTTTCCCATAATCTTGTTCCTTTCTTTAATATTAAATTGTTAAACACTAAATGAATTCTATCTTTATCCCCTCAAAACTAAGTTTCTCGGAGCATGTATAGACTTGGTACGGAGCAGGTACGGAGAGGGTACGGAGCAAGTCTTGTCGCCGTTGAACTAAATCATGGTCCGTAGCCCTCGTTTCCTAACCACATTGCAAAGATACTACTTTTTTCAGCACTTTCCAAGCATCGGTAGGAGGCTGCGCTCGTCTGCGTTTTGTTGCTTAACCTTCTCATATTCGCCGTTTCCTGTTCGTTTGCATAGACCGTGCTTGTTGACATATTCGCCTACATATTTCTCGGCTGTGCGCTGAGGAATGCCAAGCTTTTTTCCGATAGAAAGAACCGTTTGGCGATTGAACTTGTCGGGAAGGTTCTCGAAGAGTCTTTCGCTCTTAGGGCTTAGTTTGATTCCCAATGTTCCGTCTTCCTCCTTGTTTGGCATAAGCGTGGCAAAGATTTTTGCGGCGTGCTGCATCAGTGTGTCGGCGATGGTTATGGCATTGTCCAAGTCTTCGTCTCGGCAAATAATGGAGGTTGTTGCATTCTCAGAGATGGAGGTTGTGGGACTTTCGGAAAGCGTTTCCTCCAATCTTGCGATACTCAAAACCATGGCGATGCGGAAGGTGCTCAGTCCCAGTCGGTAGATGCTTGCCACAAAGTCTCTGCCCAACATGTTCTTGTATTCCTCCACTAGGCTCTCGAAGTATTTGTTGAATTGCTCACCTTGTGCATCAGTCAGTTCAAACAGAATGTCATTCGAGTAGGACTGACCAGTCTTTGGCTTCATACTCTTGCTAGCAACCAAATGCTGATGGATGCGGAACACACGCTTGCCGATGGCTTCCATTTCCTCATCGATGGTGCGCTTAGCCTTGCTGAACACGTTGTGCCATTTGGCAGGAATATCCACCTTCATAAAGAGAAAGCGGGAGAAAAGTCCGTTCTCTGGTGAAGGGATGAGGTTGTTCACCTGTCCTGGTGTACCTGTGAGATAGACCGTCCATTTAGGGTTGTGAATCTCCACGTGCTCGTTCTCCTTGCGACGTCGATAGGTGATGTCCTCATGGTGGAAACTCTTGCGCAGACCATCGGAGAAATTGCCATAGTCGCTCTTGAGGGTGTTGGCGAGCGAATCAGCCTCAGTCTCGAAGGTGATGCCTTGGTCGTGGTTGTCGTGGAGGGCTTGGTAGATAGCGGTAGAGGAACAGTTGGCTGGTATCAACATTGAGCGATAAGGCGGTTCCTTGGGCATAGGCATGGCAGCGGACTTCTTGTTGCCCGAGGCACGCAGGTCAGCGAGTTGCTGTTGGTAATCGTCCACCTCCTGTTTATTGGCCTCACGTATTTCTTGCTCTATAGGACTCACCAGCTTGAGGCAAGCAGAGGTACGTCCTTTGCCGCTGGCAGCGTTTGCCACGAGGAAGGTGAAGAGGTTAGGATATACTCGCATGTCATCATAGATGGCGAAGACCTCTGGGAAGGCTCCGCTCAGAATGGTGATGGAGGCTAGCAAGAGCATGTCTTTCTCGGTAGGTGTCTTGCCCAAGGTTGTGATGTCCTTGAAGATTGGGGGCAAGTTGGTGGCTACTTTGTCGCTGAAGGTTGGCAGAGGAATGGGGTCTTCTGTGTTTGCATCATTTGCAGAGTTTGCAAGGTTTGCATCATTTGCAATGTTTGTAGAGATTGCGTTTTTTGTGCTGTTAGCATCTCCCATGGTAATGTTAACCCCTGCTTCCTTGGCATAACCGAAGAAAGAAGCAATGCTGATGCCAGAATGGTTGCTGTTGGAATTGAGTCGCTTGATACAGTCGTCATAGAGCTTGTCGCATTCCTTGTGGTTGTAATCGGCATAGAATCGACTGATGTCGTGGAAGAAGCTTCTGCCTTCCTCGCCCATTTCGAGCGAGATGCCAAAGGCGATGTTGCGCCAACGGTTATAGCCTGCGGTGATGTCGATACCCATCTCCACGATACGATTGGTCACTGTGCGGATTTGTTCCGCAGTATTGATGTTAGCCCATTGCTTTGGGCTGAATGATTTATTTGTTGTCATAATTGTAATCTCCTTATACTTTTGATGTTTTTAATAACGTTATGATGCCATTTGAAGGCATTTGAATTGGCTTTCCCTTCGGCCGCCGAACGCTGTTTCTTCACTCTTCGTTCTTCACTTAAAAAGGGCATATGAGTGGGTTCACGTAACAATGTCGGTCGTAGGGCAGGAAACAGGCTCGGCTCACGTTTTTGCAAGCAGGGTCAATGTCCACTCCATAGTTCAATCGAATGTAGTTTTGCAGAGCAAGAAACCAAGTTGCATGGTCAGCCTCTTGCAAGTCTATTGCTACGATGAGCTTCAGTCCATCACCCGAAGGACTGCGGAAGGCCAGTTCCAGTTCGAAGTTTTCCTTCATCACCTCATCGTGTATGAATTGCTGCTTGAGGTCTTCCACCTGTTCGTAACCGATGTGGTCGATGTCGATGCAGAGCAGACTGGAGTGCTGGATGAGACCTTGGTCGTTGCGACTGCTGAAGGTGCCGCTTGCTAGGATGTAGTCAAACTCCTTTGCCTTGAAAGCCTTGCGCTCTTTCTCGTCGGCAATGCCACGGAGCGTGTCCGTGGCTTGCTTGTAGAGCAGAGGGTTGGTGATGTAAGTCCAAAGATGGTAGATGCTCACACGGTTGTGGCTCAACACGTTAGAGATGGGATGTCGGTAATATTGCATCCGATGCTCGTGGAGTTGGTCAATGGTCATTGGCATGGTGTGCCTCCTTCCTTTGCTGGTTGCTCGGCCTTTGGCATAACCTTGTCTTTTGGCATAGGCTTCACTCTGCTGTCTCTGTAGGATTCCTCCATGAGTCGTTGCAGGTCGCTTTCCTTGTAGTAGCATCTTCCGCCCATCTTGGCGAAGGGCAGCTTGCCGTTGGAACGGAGCGTCTGCAAGGTACGCTGACTGATGTGAAACATCTCCATCACCTCATAGTTGTCGTGCCACTGGTCGAGTGGGGTGAGGGTAGGAGCTTGCACGGCTTGTGTAGACTGCACACTTTGCACGTTTTGCAAACCTTGCAAACTTTGCAAAGGCTGCAAGGTTAGTGTTGTGGCTGGTTGTGAGTCTTGTATGCCTGTGTCTTCTTTTTTGTACGTGCCATACTGTGCTTCAGGCATCATACTGTTTATTATGTCTTTTTTGTTCATTTTCCGAACCCTAACGATGTGACGTATGGATTCGGTTGCAAAAGAACTTGGTCTATCTTGGGCGACGAAGAAATGTATTCTGGTCTGTTTTGGCCTATTTTGGTCTGGTTGGTCTAAATAGGTCTAGCTCTAAGATTTTTACGGAAAACTAAAATTTTTAAAGAAATTCTCAAAAAAGTTTGGTAGATTCGAGAGAAAGTTGTATATTTGCAGCACAAGAACCCGCCAAGCCTCTTTTTAATGCTTAAATCGGCGGGTCGTTTTATTTTTGTATGTAAATTATGATATGCAGTACAATAAACAATATACAGCCCCATCAGAGCTATTAAGAATAATGGAAGGTAGAGGTTTGGATTGTTCGGATGTATCTGATGCCGAAGCTTTGCTAAAATCAATAGGTTATTACCGATTGAGTGGCTATTTGTACCCTTTTCTTAAAATTCCTAAGGAAGAGCATCTCTTTAAGGTAAAAAGCAGTTTGGGTAAGGCAATCCAACTTTATGACTTTGATAGGGATTTGCGTTTGTTGATATTTAACCAGATTGAGCGTATAGAGATAGCTGTAAGAAGTGCAATTGTTAATATATCGTGTGCAGAGACTAACGATGTGTTTTGGATGACTAACTCTTCTTGCTTTGCTCATCTTGACAAATTTTCTAAGACAAAATCACTGATAGATAAGGAACTACAGAATACACGTGAGGATTTTATAAATCATTTCAATCATGTTTACGACAATCCTTACCCTCCATCGTGGATGATTTCAGAAATCATTCCTTTAGGTGTATTGACGAGAATATATGAAAATATAGCTAGTAACCAGCTACGTAAGAAAATAGCAAGATATTTTGGCTTGACAGTTCCTGTTTTTATTTCTTGGATGACTATAATAACATTGACAAGAAATACTTGTTGCCATCATGCGCGCCTTTGGAACAGATATTTGTCTTTGCGTGCATTGGCAATGAATCGACCAAGCTTTCCATGGGTGTCAAATGATGTCGTGCAAGGAAAGGTGTTCTTTACCCTTTGTATATTGAAGCATTTTATAGATGTGGTCTATCCTCGAAATTCTTTCAAGCAGGATTTAGTAGAGCTATTAAAGAAGTATCCAATTGTTGATACCAAAGCAATGGGGTTTCCTGAAAAGTGGCAAGAGCAACAGTTGTGGCAATAGCTGTACTATGTGTGAAACAAGTACGGCTATTGCACCTCATTTTTTATATTGGCATATTCTTGCTCTATGTCACCTGAGTATTGATACGGTTTCAGCGACTTGGAATTACGGTTTATGGCAAGTCTGTATTTCTTAAATGCTTCACCGTTTTGCCCCATGACAACCTTGGTGCAAAATTGGTCGTATGCAGTAAGTGTATATCCTGTCTCATATTTGTCCTTTATCCATGAGAAAAAGCCTAGATAGTCGAGCATGGCTGCGGCATGAGCAGGAGCATCAAGCATCTGCTCTATTAGCTTTATAGCTTTTTCTTTTCTTCGATTATCATTGTTGGAGTCAAGGGCGACAATCTTTGGCATTTTCAAGAATTCATATTGTGTAGTGTCCTCCAAGAATCTTTCTGCCTTGCTTAGAGGGCGTTTTTCTTTTTGTTTGTTCTCTTCTGTTGCCACAAGGGCGTCCTTGTGTCGTATGACGATATTCTCCTCTTGGATTTTATCTTTCTCATTTTGATATTTGTCAAATTCTTCTTCCGTTGGAAAGACTCCTTTCCATAGGAAAACGAAATCTCCAAAGTCATCGTCAAAGTCAAGGTTACCTTGGGTATATAACAGGGGAGAGAATGTTAGGATTAAACTGAAGTATAGTTCTGTGAGCATATTTTGTAGTAATACAGCGACGTTTTTATTCTTGCCAGCTTTACATGAATCTATCTCTTTGCTATAGTCTTTGATGGTGGTCATAAGGCTTTTTATCTCTGGTCGGACAAACCGATCGTCTTTCATAATGGAATGTAGTTCCACCAAAGCCCAAATGGTGCGTCGCTTTTCCAAGTCGAGAATGGTCTTGTACATTCTTAGTGTTGGAGTTGAAATTTCTGGGCATGTCATAATGTCTGACAATACAGCTTTATACACTCTCGTATATGAATCTATCTGTGTGGAGCGATTCAAGCAGCTTATAGTATTTCTCTGCTCTCGGTCTTTGTGATATATCTCCTTTACTTGGGTCAGACTATCAAGTGCGTTGATGATGTCTTTCTCCAGTTCTAGCAAATTGCCTCTTTCCTTAGTATGGCGCAAAAGGCGCATCAACAGAGACTGCTTCTCGAATGAAACAGTCTCTGTGATAAGGTTGGGGCGAAGCTCGCCCCTTAGTATTGATTCTGTGATGGGTAAAATCATAGCATCCAAAGATTATTTTTTCCAAACTCAGTTAATTGCCCATTCGGGAAATGTGGTACAAACTTAGCGACCAGTGCTGCATACGCAATGGTGATAGGCATACTTCGCATGGAAACAGATTTCCAGTTGATGCGAGTGGTCTGATAGGTCAAGGTGACAATCTCCTTGACGTCTTGTTCTGTCAATTCCTTTTTGTTCCGTCTTCCTGGCATGATGGAAATCTTGACAGGGAACGGTCTGAGAAACGGCATTTTTTCACCAAATCCACCATATCTCTCATTGTTGTATAAGAGGTATTCGTGGCAACCTTTGCGAGTGCGGAGATGTATGTATGTGCCGCTTACTGGCATCAGCACGTTGGTGCACGATGTGTCGAAAGCCATTAAGTCCTCATTGTCCGTCTCTGTGACATGGATTACAATGACAGGACAACTAACTTGACAGGTTCGCAAGGCATCCTCTATGATGTCAGACTCTTCACGATTCAGCTTCTTGTGATAATAGATGATGAGGCGTGAGGGGTGCTTGAACTTTCCGTAGAAGTTCAATATAGCCTTGATAAGGGTGGCTCTCAACTCTTCGAAGTTGCCTTTGAGACAAGCATCAAAGTTGTGTAACTCTCCCTCTTTGTCGAGGCATACTGCTGATCCGATATATTGTTGGTTGATGCCATGCTCTCTGTAAGCACCGATTCCTACAATCATATCATTCTCTTGGCTAGGATAGGCTATCTTCCATGCTTTGCCCCCTTCTTTGCCGGCTATAGCTGCTGCGATGTTGGGCACCATATAATTGATAAAACTGTTCTCATCCACTCTCTTTTTGTGAATCACTTGTGAGCCAATGTTATATTTCATCAAGAGATACTTCATGTCGTAATAGAGGTGGTAATGAGGTGATGAGACATCATCTCTGTCTACGTCTGAAATGATGATAGCAAAGTATTTCTTGTCGTGCTCGAAGTTCATCGCCGTAAGATGGTTCTCTAGTTCCGCCAAAGCATGCTCGTCGTCAGAGAACATAAAGTTCATGCCATTTGCCCAGGCATGATTGCCCATCCATATCGTATGGTATAGATAATTGTTTGTGTCGATGTCATCTGGTGACAGGCGGTTTTGGGGAGCATTCTTGGAATCCTTTCCTTGTTGGAAAATGTAGTACAAACGCCAAAGGGTAAAATTCTGAGAACGTGGACAGATAAAGAAATGTCGATGTTCTGTAGGACGCTCTGCAGCTCCAAATCTCTTGAAGCAGTAGCCTGGACT
>ERZ1031020.729-NODE-729-length-10244-cov-23.831878_pt1 | contig 10244 bp, 7 predicted proteins | sample MGYA00517109_ERZ1031020 | MGnify/ENA primary metagenome ERZ1031020 (study PRJEB33719, sample SAMN04261270) | wastewater metagenome | biome: rural village; feature: human; material: feces | host: Homo sapiens | place: El Salvador | collected 2013-01-07 ... | reverse complement strand
ATCTCCGCTGGACTCCAGCTGCCATCGGTTATCTTGCCGAGGTAGGTTACGACCCAGAGTTTGGTGCCCGCCCGGTAAAGCGTGCCATCCAGGATTACGTTCTGAACGATTTGAGCAAGAAGATTCTTGCCGAGGAAGTAAGTCGCGAGAAGCCAATCACCATTGACTACTCAGAGGCAAACGGCATCGAGTTCAAGAATCTCTAAAAGATAGGTTTTTATCATTTCCTATTATATGAGAAAGGTTCCTTCGGGGAGTAACATCCCCGTCGGGACCTTTTTTTATGCATGCATTCCCCAACTTTTTGGGGAATATTTCCACAGAGTTTCCTCACATTCCACACCATTCATTTTTGGCACAAAACACATAAACACCTGATTATCAACACAAAGCCATTTTTCTCATCTTTTTGGCACGCAGATTGTGACTATGATGATCGGGTTCGATAATGAATCCACAAACAAATAAGTAACATCAATTAGTAACAATTTAAAAAAGATAAGATTATGAAGAAGTTTATGTTTGCAGCTATCGCAGCTTTGGTTATGGTTTCAGTAAGCAACGTTTTTGCATCAAGCAAAATGGTAAGTAACGCTCAGGTTGCTCCTGTTGATACAGTAGCTCCAAATGCACCTTCAGATTCATTGGCAGTAGATGCTCCTGTTCAGCCACAGGCTGCAGCAGAGGATTCTACCCAGCAGGAGAATGCAACAGAGGAGACTCCAGCAACAACAGAAGATTCTACCCAGCAGGAAACTACTGAGCAGAAGGAGACTACAGAACAGCAGCCAGCAGATCAGACTGCTACAGAGCAGCAGACGATTGCTGAATAATAAAATAGGAAAAGACAATTCATTTTGCAGGCGTTATACAAGAAAGAATAGATTAGGTTAGTTTTTTAAAAGGTAATAAGACTTATTCAGGTTTCCATAGAATTTACATGATTTTCAAATATAAGATAGAATTTTAGGTTCGGTTTAGTGAAAAGTGAAGTCTGTTGGCAGTGATGCCAGCAGACTTCTTGCGTTTCACGACAGTTTTATTTCATGAGATTTTATATTGGTAAGGAAAGGTTGTCTATCGAAACCAACAAGAGTTTTCTTTAAAAAGTTGAGAAACTATCCATAAAAGACAAAAAAGCATAAATAGTGAATCATATAAATGGTCAAGTGAAATATTATCATTATCTTTGTAACTAAAATAATAGGTAACAAAACTATGACGCCAGAAGAAAAAGCGAGAGTCAAAATAGACCAATGGTTTGCTGATGCAGGATGGAAGGTTGTCAATCGGGATGAATACGAGCCTACCATCTCAGCCGTAGCTATTCGTGAGGGATTGCTCAAAGGCAATCTTGAAGCAGATTATTTCCTGTTTATCAATGGGAAAGCTGTCGGTGTGCTCGAAGCTAAACGAGAAGAAATTAATATTTCTTCCAATATTGTGAGTGAACAAGCTATCACATATGCAAAGAGTGTACCTGACTGTTATCAAGCCTGGCAAAAACCTTTGCCTTTCCTTTTTAAATCAAATGGCAAGGAAATAGAGTTTTTTGATTATAGACATCGTGAAACTTCAGAATGGGAAACTATCAGCCGCATTCTTACTCCTAAGGAAATAGTTAAGATGTTAGGTATAGACGACCCTTTTGCCGGACTTCCTACATTGAATAAGAAAGGTCTGCGAGAATGCCAATATGAGGCAGTCACGGAATTGGAGAAGAGCTTCCGTATAGGGCAAAATCGTGCATTGATGGTTCTAGCTACTGGTGCCGGCAAAACATATACGGCATGTCTCACGGCCTATCGCATGCTTAGCTATACTCCTATGCGTCGTGTTCTGTTTCTTGTTGACCGCAATAATCTCGGAAAACAGGCAGAAACAGAGTTTGGCACATTCCGCCTTACGGAAACTGGTGATGCCTTCAATACTATCTATGCAGTCAACAGGTTGAAGTCGGCTGAAGTACCAACAGACAGCAATGTGGTTATCTGTACCATACAAAGATTATTCTCACTCTTAAAAGGAGAAGAGATTACGGATACAGATGATGACGATGAAGATACAGCTGATGGTGAAGTAACATTACCAGACAACCCAAACTTACCACACGATTTCTTCGACCTTATCATTATAGATGAGTGTCACCGTTCTATTTATGGCAACTGGCGCAAGGTGCTAGAATACTTTGATACAGCTCGCCTTATTGGTCTTACAGCGACACCAATTCCAGAAACGATGGCATTCTTCAACAACAACCGTGTTGTAAACTATACGCTTGAGCAGTCAGTCATCGATGGTGTCAACGTCGATAGCCGCATCTATCGAATCAGAACAAAGGTAACAGAAGAAGGTGGAGCTATCATGCAAGGTCAGAAAACCAAAGTTGAGACTCGATACACTGGTGAAGTTAAAACCGTAAGCACAAAGGAAACGAAGACTTATACGAAAGAAGAGTTAAATCGAAGCATCATCAACCCTGCCCAGATAAAACTTATTCTTTCCACTTATCGTGATGCTGTCTATACAGAAATGTTCAATGACCCTCAAAGAGAGCCTAACATGGACTATCTGCCCAAGACCCTCATCTTTGCGCTCAACGAGAACCATGCAACAAATATCGTTCAAATTGCTAAAGAAGTTTTTGGACGCACGGATGACCGCTTTGTTCAGAAGATAACCTATTCAGCAGGAGATAGCAATGAACTGATACGCCAGTTTCGTAACGACAAGGACTTTCGCATTGCCGTAACCTGTACTCTTGTGGCAACAGGAACAGATGTAAAGCCTCTGGAAGTCGTGATGTTTATGCGTGATGTGGCTTCAGCTCCCCTCTATACACAGATGAAAGGTCGTGGAGTCCGGACAATAGGTGATGAACAGCTGCGCAACGTGACACCTAATGCAATAAGCAAAGACTGTTTCTTCCTTGTTGATGCAGTAGGAGTAACCGAACATGAGCATATCATACCAGGTCAGTATGAAGGTCCAGAGACAGAGACCATCACATTAAAAGAACTATTGGAACGTATCGCTCATGGAAATCTGCCAGACAATTACCTCAAGCGGCTTGCTGCCACATTATCCAGACTTTACAATAAGGCAGATAATGCACAGCGACAGGAATTTGTCCGCATCGCTCATGATGACATGCAGGAAATTGCTCAACGCATCTATAATGCTCTCGATTCTGAGCACCAGCCACAATTGCCACCATACGTAGATATCAATGAACCTAACAATGAACGTAAGGGTTTGGTATCTCCGATAGCTAATCATGCCAATGTCCGTAAGTACATACTGATTCTTGCAGCTGGTTTTGTCAACACGCTGATGCCAGGAGAAGATACGCTCATATCCAAAGGTTTCTCTATAGAAGAGGCTCAAAGTACCACAGATGCATTTGAGCAATATTGCTGCGACCACTGTGATGACATAGAAGCTTTACGCATTCTATATAATAACGAGGGCGAACCTATCACTTATTCCATGTTGAAGGACTTGGAAAACAAGTTGAAGATGGAGAACAACCGCTTTGCACAAAAGCTCTTATGGAATTCATACGCCATCGTATATGGTGATAAAGTACGCCGCACGACCAAAAAGGAAGAATCGGAGGCTCTTACCAACATCATCCAACTGGTACGCTTCGCTTACCATCAGACAGAAAAACTGGAAAGTGCCTATCCTACGGCTCGAAGTATGTTTAATCTGTGGTATGGCCGAAAACAAATGGATATAACACCGAAGCAGAAGGATTTGATAGGCAAGATCGTGGAATACATCGCAGCCAATGGAGCCTGCAACGTGCGAGAGATAAGGAAGAACGATGTCACCCATGCAGCCCAATTGATTGCAGCTTTCGGAAACATGCAGAAAGCTGACGAGGCTTTGGATTCCGTATATAAATTTATAGTGTTAAGAACAACTGCATAGTATATAAATATGGCTAAAAATATAACAACAGAGCAAACGCTCACAAAAAAGGTGTGGAATCTTGCCACGACACTGGCAGGACAAGGTATAGGTTTTACAGACTATATCACACAGCTTACCTATCTTCTCTTCTTGAAGATGGATGACGAGAATATGGAACTCTTTGGAGAAGACTCGTCTATTCCAGTAGGCTACAGATGGAAAGACCTGACAGAATTGGACGGTTTTGATCTCGTAAAGCAGTATGAGGATACTCTCAAGCTGCTGAGTGGACAAGACAATCTCATTGGAACAATTTATACCAAAGCTCAAAACAAGATAGACAAGCCTGTTTATCTGAAAAAGGTCATCACCATGATAGATGAAGAGCAATGGCTCATCATGGATGGAGATGTGAAAGGTGCTATCTATGAAAGCATCTTGGAGAAGAACGGACAGGACAAGAAAAGCGGTGCAGGTCAGTATTTTACTCCTCGTCCACTGATTCAAACTATGGTTGACTGCCTGCAACCAAAAATCGGAGAAACAGTATGCGACCCTGCCTGTGGTACGGGAGGTTTTCTGCTTGCAGCCTATGACTACATGAAGGAGCAGAGTCAAAACCGTGACAAGCTGGACTTTTTGAACAACAAGGCACTTCACGGCGTAGATAATACGCCTTTGGTTGTAACGTTGGCATCCATGAACCTATATCTACATGGTATTGGCACAGACAGAAGTCCTATCGTGTGTGATGACTCTTTGGAAAAAGAACCTTCCACCTTGGTGGATGTCATCCTTGCCAACCCTCCATTTGGAACACGCCCTGCCGGTTCTGTTGAAATCAATCGTCCAGACTTCTATGTTGAAACCAAGAACAACCAGCTCAACTTCCTTCAGCATATGATGCTGATGCTCAAAACTGGCGGACGTGCAGCAGTAGTCCTGCCAGACAATGTACTTTTTGAAGGCAACGCAGGAGAGACCATCCGCAAGAAACTCTTGTCGGATTTCAATCTCCATACCATTCTCCGTTTACCTACAGGCATTTTCTATGCACAGGGAGTAAAGGCAAACGTACTATTCTTTACCAAGGGACAGCCAACTAAGAATATTTGGTTCTACGACTATCGCACTGGTGTAAAACACACCTTGGCTACGAACAAGTTAGAGCGTCACCACCTCGATGACTTTGTAACCTGCTATCATGCTGAGGACATCAATGCCCGCAAAGAGACATATGATGCAGACAAGAACCCATCTGGCAGATGGCGCAAGTATAGCATTGATGAAATCATGGCTCGTGACAAGACAAGTCTTGATATCACTTGGATAAAACAGGGTAATGATACTGAAGATTTACCATTGAGCCAATTGATGTCAAACATCAAGGAACAGAGCATGAATATCAGCAAGGCCGTAAGCGAGTTGGAGAAATTATTGAGTGGAATAAAGGAGGTATAAAATGGACAAAAGTTTGATAAACACTAACATCGAACAGCAGTTTACTGAAGTCGTAAATCTGATAGTTCAGCATCGAAGTAAAGCGTCTATGGCTGTCAATAAGGAGATGCTGCTCACAGCGTGGCATGTAGGTGCCTATGTTTCCAAGAAGTTAAAAAGTGAGGAATGGGGAAGCAAGGTTATTTCCCAACTATCTGAATATATCCGTTCTCAACATCCTGAGATAAAAGGATATAGTAGAAGAAACATATATAATATGGTGATGTTCTATGATGAATATTCTACGGAAACTTTCACTACGATAGTAAATAAGTATCTTGATGCTGAATTTGTGCAGCCAATGGCTGCACAAATTGAAGTAAAACAATTAGTATCGAAAAGTAAGGCAATACAATCAAAAAATGGTGCTGCTGCATTTGTGCAGCCACTGGCTGCACAAATGCCTAAAATTTTGGAGTTGACAACGTTCACTAACCATATAGAAATACTATGTCGTTGTAAGCGTTATGAACAGCGGTTATTCTATATTCTTTATGCACATAAAGAAAAACTAGGAAAAAGAGAGATACAGCGCTGTGTTGACAATGATACTTTTTCCAATCTTCTCGGAAATAAAAGTAATATGTCGAAGGGATTATTAGAGCAATATCCTGATGCTCCTATTATGTTTAAAGACACTGTGTTTTTAGATTTTCTTGGGTTGCCAAAGAAATACAATGAAAGCAAATTGAAGAATGGATTAATAGAGCATATGAAGCAATTTATTCTCGAATTAGGTAAAGATTTCATCTTTATGGATCAAGAGTATCCGCTCACCGTTGGTGCATCTACCTATAAGGCAGACTTGCTGTTTTTTCATCGCGGTCTCCAGGCACTTGTAGCGGTGGAATTGAAGAAAACCAAATTCCATCCTCGAGATCTTGGTCAATTAGAGTTTTACCTTGAAGCTCTTGACCGTGATGTGAAACGTTCCAACGAGAACCCTTCTATAGGCATCATTTTATGTCCTGATGTGGACAAGGTTGTTGTTGAATATGCTATGAGTCGCAGCATGAGTCCTACGATGGTGGCGGAATATAAGCGTATCTTAATTCCGCAAGAAAAAATGCAACAACAATTAAGGGAATTCTGTCAGTTCTTCTCAAAAGAAGATAAATCTTAAAATTAATAGACGAATTAATAATGGACACAAAAGCATTAAGACAAAAGATACTCGACCTTGCTATTCACGGCAAGCTCGTTCCACAAGATCCCAACGATGAGCCTGCATCGGTGCTGCTCGAACGTATCCGTGCTGAAAAGGAAAGACTCATTAAAGAGGGAAAAATTAAGAAGGGAAAGAAGTCTGCAAAGACTTCTGATAAGCCGCATTATCCGTATGAGCTGCCGAAGGGGTGGGTGTGGTGCAAGTTGGAAGACTATGTTTTTACTGTTACAGATGGTGACCATCAAGCACCTCCTAAAGTATCAAAAGGAATCCCATTCTTGGTTATATCAAACATAGCTGATGGAAGTCTTGATTTTTCAAATACACGTTATGTTCCAGAAGAATATTATGAAAAAATACAAATGGAAAGGAAGCCCAAACGTGGTGACATATTATTTTCTGTAACTGGTTCATACGGCATTGTCGTAAACGTTAAAACTGACCGACAATTCTGCTTCCAACGACATATAGGTTTGATAAAACCTACCATAAGTAATGAATACTTGTCATTTGTTTTGATGAGTAATTACATTAAAAGTTTGTGCGATAAATTAGCAACAGGAACTGCACAAAAAACAGTCGGATTAGATACATTACGTTCATTGTATGTTCCAATTGCTCCTATGGAAGAACAGGAAAGGATTGTTGCTAAAATAAAGCATCTACTTTTACAAATAAGCTTCTTGGAAGCAGGAAAAGGAAAATTAGTAGCAGCAATAAAGCAAGCCAAATCCAAAATTCTCGACCTTGCCATTCATGGCAAACTTGTACCGCAAGACCCGAATGACGAGCCTGCCAGCGAACTGCTCAAACGCATCAATCCAAAGGCAGAAATCACTTGTGATACCCCCCAATATGGCAAGCTGCCGAAGGGATGGTGTGAAACGACATTAGGAAACACAATTGTGATTAAATCAGGTGATGCTATTAAAGTTCGAGACAATAGAATAGGTAAATACCCAATTTATGGAGGAAACGGCATCACAGGGTATAATGAATCTTACAATGTAGATGGAATAAATATCATAATCGGACGTGTGGGGTTTTATTGTGGTTCTGTTCATTATGTAAATAATAAAATATGGGTAACAGATAATGCTTTTGTTACTAAAATAATGGGAAACGTATATACACCAAAATTCCTCTATTATCTTTTGCAGCAATATGATTTGCAGCAATATTCAAATTCAACAGCACAACCTGTAATTTCTGGCAAAACAGTCTATCCTATTAATGTTATGCTGCCACCGCTTTCCGAGCAATACCGCATCGTTGCAAAGATTGAAGAACTATTCGCTCAACTTGACAAGATAGAATCCTCATTGCAAGCATAAAGGCTTACAATGGGGATTTCCCATTCTTGACACACATCTTATATTGTTACCATTCATTTTAATACAAAACAATATGGTAACACAATTTGAAAAGTATTTGGTCAAGTCAAACTTGGCAAAGAACACGGTAACATCGTACCTGTGGACTATCAACTATTTTCTTGAGCACTACAAGGAGGTGAACAAGAAGAATCTGTTGGCTTATAAGGGTTATCTCATGGAGAACTTCAAACCACAGACGGTAAACTTGCGTTTGCAAGCAATGAATAAGTATTTGGAGTTTAGCAAACAAGAGAAGCTAAAGATGAAGTTTGTAAAGGCGCAACAAAAGAACTTCTTGGAGAACGTAATCAGCGATGCCGATTACAAGTTCCTGAAAGCCAAGTTAAAGGCAGACGGTTATGATGAATGGTATTTCATCGTTTGGTTTATGGCTGCCACTGGTGCACGTGTCAGCGAGCTGCTTCAAATCAAAGCTGAGCATGTAACGGTTGGCTATCTTGACTTGTATAGCAAAGGAGGTAAAATGCGCCGCCTTTACATTCCGAAGAAGCTATGCACTGAAGCCCAAAGATGGCTAACAGGACAAAACATCACCTCTGGTTATCTGTTCACCAATCGTTTAGGCAACCGCCTTTCCACTCGTGGCATAGCTATCCAACTGAAGTACTTTGCCGAAAAGTACGGTCTTAACCGTAATGTGGTTTATCCACACTCCTTCCGTCACCGTTTCGCCAAGAACTTCCTTGACCGTTTCAACGACATCGCCCTCCTTGCCGACCTCATGGGACATGAGAGCATCGAAACAACACGCATTTATCTGCGACGCACAGCAAGCGAACAGCAGAAGATAGTGGACAAGGTTGTTACTTGGTAACTGTATCTATAGCATTTAGCCACCGCAAGAATATGACTTGCGATGGCTAAATATGATGTTTACAAAGATGCTTCTATCTTGTCGAGTTGAGCGAATAACTCTTCAATCTTAGCCACAATGCGATGTTGCTCTTGGTGAGGAGGTAGAGGAATAGGTAAAGCTAAAAGCATCTTTTGCGTAACTTGATTTATAGTGGCAGAATTAGAATCATCTAAATATCTATCAAAATATTCTGAGTTTAGTACAATCCTTATCCACTGATTATACGCACTTCTACAAACCGCCATAAATGCGCCAAATGATGTTGGTTCTTTTAGTTCGCTTATAATAGCATTTTTACCTATGAGATTTCTACTGCCATTTCTTGCACAAATAAGCAAATCTCCTACATGAAGAAGTTGCTTTTCTAATATTTTTGTAGAAACTTTTACCAAATCAGTTGTGTCAATTTTCCCATTTCTAATATTGTTAGAACGATAAACGGGAACTCCAGTTGAAACAATATCCGTTGGTCTATATGTCAATCCTATATTTGATTTTGCTATACCAGAAAGTTTGACCCATTCCCAACTTGAAGGTATTACAAACGGCAGCTTGCCATATTGGGGGGTATCACAAGTGATTTCTGCCTTTGGATTGATGCGTTTGAGCAGTTCGCTGGCAGGCTCGTCATTCGGGTCTTGTGATACAAGTTTGCCATGAATTGCAAGGTCGAGAACCTTTGACTTGGCCTGCTTGATAGATGCTTGTAAATCAATTTTATTTTGTTCTATCTGTTCTATCAATAAAGACCAATGAATAATAGCTTCCATAATTCGCTTTTGCTCAGATAGAGGAGGAAGCACAATTGGTATCTTATTCAAATTATCTTGCGATAGTTTAGGTTGTGCTGAGCCTGTGATATAGTCATCCAATTTTATTGCATTTATGACAATAGCAACATATTCAAGCAAATTCTTATCAGTAGCATCCAATACATGGGCATGATTATTTACCCAATATTTTCCTTCTGCAAAGAATGCATTGTTTTTGCTCTTCGATAATAAGTTTGCTCCATCTTCCCCAATTAGAAGTAGCTTCTCATCAAACAAATAATCATCTATTTTATCAATTACTCCTGCCGCTCCATAGTAATCATAAATTTTATTTGATTGCTTGCTTCTTATAGCAGAAGATACTGGTTTGCGCTCTCCATCCCGATTGATGAGCAGTTCTCCGATATTGGTAAAGCACCATCCCTTCGGCAGTTCAAACGGATAATGCGGGTTATCAGAAGTTAAATATATTGCATAAAGCTGCTGCTAGATTCTAAAAACAGAAACAAAGCATAGACACAGATAAGTTTATCATCCCTCTTTAAATATCAACTCGCTGACAGTACGCTGGGTGCTATCATGATTCCTAAGACATCACCAAATTTTTGAGAGCTTTTTTGTGTTAAAATAAG
>ERZ1031020.728-NODE-728-length-10248-cov-17.247425_pt1 | contig 10248 bp, 8 predicted proteins | sample MGYA00517109_ERZ1031020 | MGnify/ENA primary metagenome ERZ1031020 (study PRJEB33719, sample SAMN04261270) | wastewater metagenome | biome: rural village; feature: human; material: feces | host: Homo sapiens | place: El Salvador | collected 2013-01-07 ... | reverse complement strand
AACTATCCGACAGCACCATCCATCTGAAGGTGAATATCCTGAAATCGGTATTGAGGGAAGCCGTGAGACAGGGATTGCTGGTTCAGAACCCGTTCGACCGGCTGCCCCATTCCTATTGCGTCAAAGCCCAGTACAGGGAAAGAACTGCGCTGACCCAGGAAGAACTCATCAAGCTGAGCGAAACACCCTGTAATACTCCCGAGCTGAAGGAGGCATTCCTGTTAAGCTGCATCACGGGACTGAGGAAAAGCGATATCCTGAGCTTATCAATAAACGACATAGAAAAATGCGATGACACCTATTATATATATAAGAAGATGAAGAAGACGCAGCGCTGGCTCCGGCTTCCGCTGCCGGAAGAGGCGCATCATATCCTCTCGAAGCTCCATGCCAAGAATGATGATACCCCCTACTTCTTCGCCCATCTCTCACCCCATCATCTGGGCGAGCATCTGGAAGTATGGCTAGAGGATTGCTGTATCTCCGACAAGCATATCACCTTCCATTCGGGGCGCCACACCTGCGCCACCCTCTTATTGACGCAGGGCACGGATCTCTATACCATCATGAGGTTTCTGGGGCACCAGAACATCAACACCACGCAGCGATATGCGCATATCACCGACCAGCAATTGTGCATTGCTACCCACCAGATAAGCAATCAGCTCAGAAACATTGCGTGCTAAGCCTGATTGCCGGGATGCACATATTGCCCCAAGGAAGCTACAGGATGTCCAGCAGCTGCGCAAAGCGGGAGATGCGGCGGAGGTTGGGATGTTCAAACTCCTCTATCTTTTCGTGCGCCCAGGTAGTATGGAAAGGGATATGGACGGCAGAGGCTCCGATTTTCAATGCCGGCGCAATATCGCTCTTAAAGCTGTTGCCCACCATAAGAAGCTCTTCGGGCTTCACTTCCATCTCCCTGCAAAGACGACGGTAAGCCTCGGGCTTCTTATCGCTCACGATACTTACCACATCAAAATAGCGCTGCAACCCCGAACGCCACAACTTATTCTCCTGATCCATCAGTTCTCCCTTGGTAAAGACAGCTAGCCTGTATCTTCTTTCACCGTAAGAACCATCCTCCTGCCCGGTTCTCATTTCACGGATGCGGGCAAGAGTAACCTCAACACCCTCCAGCGGTTTGGCATCAAGATGCAGGAGACTCTTGCCAAGATCCAGAATCTGAGCAATGACATTCGCCTCCACCTTACCATGACTCACCTTGATGGCATTTTCTACCAGCGAAAGGGTGAAAGCCTTGCAGCCATATCCCAAGTCTGCCATATTCCGGCTCTCCGTTTCAAAGAGGGCTGCTGAAATCTCCTTCTCCTTGCCATAAGCAGAAAGAAGCTCGCAATATTCATGCTCTACATCCTCAAAGTAATTCTGCAATGCCCAGAGCGTATCGTCGGCATCGAAGGCTATCGCCCTGATATCTTTCAGTTTTTCCATACTTTTCATTTCTTTTAGTTGCAAAGTTAATGTTTTTATCCGAAAAGGAAAACAAATTATTCTGCTTTCTTGTGCTGTCGAATACTGGTTATCAATTCTATTACTGTCATTACTTCTTATCTTTTTTACAATCTTCAAATGACATTTCCTTGACAAGTTTTCCATCCAAATCATAAACAGATACCACAGAATACCTACCAAACCTAGTATCAGAATAATGACGATAAGACTGGCAGATTGGTAGTCCATCTTCAGATGTAAAACCTACACAGCCGAGATTAGAGGGTAACAATATTGCCTTTCCCGCATCCTTATCTACTATAAAAGTATAAATTGTATTCATCTTGTCTATTGTTCCATTTACAACTACCACATCAGGATTTAGAGGGACAAGCATGGCTCCACTTGCAGCAAAAACAGAATCTAGCCCTAGCATTACACCATGTTTTTTATCAGAATTATACCACAACAAGTCTGCCATGGGATGTGACGTAACTACTTCTTGAATATCATTCTGCTTCTTATAATACTTCCAAATGGTAACTACGTCACCGCCATAAATGCCATCTCCCCCATCAACGCTTCTCAACAAGATTGCATCAACATCCTCATCTGTTACAACAGTATTATTTGGCAGATGAAAATGTTTGATGATTTGTGCTATCATCGCTTGCGAATACTTTCCATCTTCATCATTTTCATATTTCAAAATGACATGATCTTGAGCAGGAGCAACTTGTTTTGCCCCTTTTTCTCCACAGCTGATAGAAAGAAAGCACAGCTGTAGCAGTACAACTATCCAATATTTACACTCTTTCATTTTCTAACTTACGAGAGTTTAAATGATACAAAAGAACTTCCTTTATATCATCGGCAACATTATTAGCCAACCTTTCTAAGACCTTTGCCCCAGAACCATTAGGCAAGCTATCTATCTCATTGACTTCTATAAGATTATAATGAGGAATTTCGGGATGGCTATAATCATAGCGATATCCTCCAAATGTCAGAAACTCTGCATTCGGAATACCAATATCCTTCATACGATTGATTACATTAGTGCCAGCCCCACCGACACCGATGCACAATATCTTTATATTTTCTGTATCATTTCCCATATTATAGTAGCATCTATTAGTATCGATTGCAAAATTAAACAAAAAATCGATAAGTTGTATCTGCAAGCCTTGGATTTTTAAATCGCAAGGCTTGCAATTATATAATTTCTAACGAGATTGACCAAAAACGACCATACCTCTCCACTTTTCAAGGATAGGGTTCATTATCTCCAAAATATGTTGTTGGTTTTCATTTTTATCAAATTGCCAAGTCTTTCGAGTCCATCCCAAGCCTAAACCTGCATGAGCAGTATATTTGATACTAATCCAATCCCAACTTCTAAAAATGCCAACACGCCAAAATCCGCAAGGAGTATTGCTATACGGATCATAAAATTGACCATCTATTGATATAGAATTAGAATCTTCTTTTACTACTCTTGCCCCACGATACGCCAATAGCCCATCAACTAAAATACTACAAACACATCTCATACCACCCTCCTCACGAATACTCTGATTCAATTGACGAGTTTCATGAATAAAACTAAATACCATTTTGACGACAAACAATATCACCAAAACTCCAATAATAATAAAAAAACACTTCATAATAATTTAATATAAGATTCCACAATTATACGAGAAGATTACAAAATCTGCCCCATGTTTATATTCCACAACTTTATTTTCTTGCACCTTCATGATGGCGTGCTCTCTCACAAGTCCTTTCCACTCATTCCAATAACAGCAATAGACATGAGCATCGAATCCACCTTCACAATCTTCAATTTCAACGGATGAACGAGTATACCCCTTATCTATCACAGCACTTACATCCCTATCTCTCAAAGCAGGAATCTTTGCAAAATCAGAATCATCGAATATGAAAATACGCTGACGATAACCACCATGCCACCAATATGGCAAAATGGTATTAGCATTCATCAATAGATATAGCTCCCAAATTGCACGTGTAGATTTTGACACAACTACATATTTCCAAATTAAAAAGTCTCGCTCTCCCTCAAATTTGACGCTATTACTTTCCATATCAAAGTATGTTGTACTATTCTTTGAGTTAGCCACATAGAAATAAGACTCGTCTCCTATTGCATTTTTCCCATCAGAATATAATCTGACACTTATATACCAATCCCGGACAATCTGTATTTCAGGGAAAAGCACATGAATGAACTGAGAATAATCCAAATTACTTTTGATGATCTCAAACTTAGATATTCTTTGAAAGACATGGCCTTCTTTTTCAAATTCATTTTTACCATTATCGTCTCTTAGCAAGGATATTAAATCTTCGTACTTTCTTTCCTGCCAAAAAATCTTCACTAAATTTTTAAGGGCTGCTGTTGAATTATGCTCAGCTGCTATTCTAAAATATTCGAGTCCTTTTTCCTTATCTAAGTGTTCTACGTTATAAGTCAAAATTCCCAAATTGTTAGCAGCCTCATAAACACCATTGTTCAAGGCATCTATATAGCAATTCTTGATTTTCTCATACTCATCATAGTTCTCCATATATAGGACATACAAGACTTGTTCCATAAACTTAGCTGCAGCAGCATAGGGAGAAGTCTCTTTTCTCTTCGTTGCACATAATGTTGCAGCAGCAACTTTCATTTTTATCGACTCCCCTTTAAATAAAGAAGCGATATATTCACTATGTATCAAAGGCATAGTATAATATAGACCAATCTGCAACATATCATTAGTCATCCAAAGTTCTTCCTTTTTTTTTGTACCAATGACTCGTTCCAACCTATTTTCATCATGCAATGCGCTCTCTTCATCAAAAACGAACTCCACAACTTTATTGCAACTAGGACACGTAGATACCACCCCACTGAAATCAATAGAGCTATTACTAAAAACGAAATTCTCCCAACTAAGCATTTCGGAAGTTCTTCCACAATTCAAACATGGCATACTATTACCTCTTGCCTCCTGTTTAGATATTTCCTTTATATCCTTTTCTTGCAGAGCTAAAGGAAAATGATCCAATGTTTCCTCCCATTTCTTACCAGCTTTTCCAAATAGATTAATTCTATCAATAATTCGACCAACAAAGACGCCAAGTTTTATCAAACCATTCTCTATGTAAAACAACACATATGCAGTAGCATAACCTTTAGGAGAAATGGCCAAAGTTGTGCGAGAATAGAAAGTACAGAACTTTACTTCAAACTCAACATCCAACTCATCATGAGTTACTCGCTTCACCCAGTCCTTCCAATAACCAATAACTTCATTACGCCCAATAATTGGAGACCGACTTTCCTTCGCCCACTCCCATCTCACATTATCATCAAGCATACTTTCAAAAGCAGAGAAATCATCATTGATAATTCCTTCACCTAAAGCCCGAGCTGCTTGCTTATGGATATCGTCCGGCAATCCTTCTTGAATTGTCAACGTCCATATTTTCTTTTTAGCAATTATTCCCATTGTATACCTATTTTTAATTATTATTTTCCAAAATTTCAATATCAGGGTGTTGAACAAGACCGATTTTCGATCTGTTCTAAAGACCGTTGATTATGTTCTGTCCCCAAATCTTTGGCAAAAATACAAAAAAAAGACAAAAATGCAAACCATTTTCAAATCACAAGGCTTGTGAAATATAAAAAAACGAATAATTCCTTGCATTCTAATTATTTTTTAGTATTTTTGCAACCAAATAAATATATAAAATCATGAAACTAAAGGATATATTAGATAATGACATCATATTTTGGCTACTTTGTCCTTTTGGGCTTTTGTATATTCTATGGGATTGCATCTATGAAGATATAAAAGACATTTGGGACAAATATTACCTTTATTTTTCAGACAAAAAAGAATATAACCATAAATATCATCCTGAGCCAGAAATTCCTTGGCCAACAGACCCAATTGAAAGAAGCAAATGTCCTAGGGTTAAACTCGTCTATGATAATGGATTCGAGTTTACAGCAGATGGATATCAAGGTTATAAGGAACTTATTTATGTAGAAAACAACTATGATGCAAAATTAAACCGTCTATTTCTCGAAAATAAAAAAATACTCGATGATTGGGCAAAAGAATTTGGTTATACAATAACCTATTTACCGCAGCTTCCAAAGAAGATATTCAAGAAAGAAATCGTTCTGTATAGAATGCCTTTTTATAAAGGTCCTATAAAAATCCCATCAATAGACTCCAGCTATATGTTCCAATTCTTAGCACATCCTGAAGACAAGGAACGTATGGCACATGGACTTTTGTGGGCTGCTGGAGGATTCTATAAAACATATCATAAAACGGAAGTATATGAAAAACGATACTTTCCACTATCTTTAGATTCTGATAAAAGTCTGCAAGAACAATTAGCTGAAATTCAATCGGTCATTTACCAACATGACCATGCTGCTTTTTTAGGTATGACTATCACTGATTCCGCAGGTGACAAAGAAGTATATTCTGCAGATAACAACTTTAACTCTCAACATTGGGGTGAGGATACGGATGACTTAATACAAGAAGTAAGAGAGAAAATTGCCCTCTTACGCCAAAGAGGTGTTGCTGAACATATTTTAGAATCTTTATTAAGACCTCAAAATACATACACTATAAGTGGAATGGTTATTACTAAAGATTACAAAATAATATTACCTCACTATAACAATATGGAGATTAAAATGGAACCATTAGCAAAAGCCGTATATCTGTTATTTCTTAATCACCCAAAAGGAATACTGTTCAAGAATTTACCAGATTATCGGAAAGAACTAACGAAGATCTATGCTAAGCTTCGTCCAAACGGATTAACAGAAAAAGCCAAACAAAGCATTATTGATGTGACCAACCCTTTATCAAATTCCATCAATGAGAAATGTGCTCGAATCAGAGGGGCTTTTGTGTCGCAAATGGACAACATGCTGGCAAAATACTATTATATAGATGGAGTTAGGGCAAAGCCTAAGAGCATAAAACTCAACAGAAAACTCATCAAGTATCTATAACAATAATAATCACATAAAAAGTATCAAACTATGGTGAAAATAAGAATAAAGGACAATAATAGAAATCGAGAAGTAGCATTTATAAAAACAGTACCGCATACAGAAAAGGTTTTTACTGACGATGATCCTAAAGGACATTTTCAGACTGTTTATTATTGGGAAGCAGATCCAGAAGATTTTTTTGAATGCAAATTACCTATTGATGCATTTGGTAAACAGAATATAAACAAAACAACTGTGATGTTAATTATCGACATCACCAACTCGACTGCGCATTCTTTCTCACCAAGCAGCATTGAAGACTGGAAAAAAGTCTTTTACAGCTATACACTTCGCATATACTCCAATCAAAATGATAATTATTCAATAATTTACCTGCTTTGGTGCCTATACAATCAAGAACTTTATGAAACAATATTTGAGCAAGCATTACGTGAAATCAAATCTAAAGCATTAGACTTGATACATGCCATTTTACCCAAAATTGCTATATGCCTTTCCATTTCAAAGCAAAATGGAATAAAAAGAGTCCTTAGCCATTTTGGAATTAACTTTGATATTTATGACCCTAAAACATTGCATGAAGCTTACAATGCTCAACAAGGTTTTAAACAAACTTATGACAAACTTGGCTTATTTGAAAAAATAGATTTTATTTTTTCAACTGTAGATTTACCATACTATGTCACACCTATGCCTATTATGTCCCAGGGTTATAATAAGAAAGAAACTTATAAAGGTAACAACATTTTGCTTTCCACTAAAGAATGGTTAGAAAAGAGCGACTATAATTTTACAGATGACAGAAACCTAATTATATGGTTTCGGTTTCTATCAACAGATATTCAGCTTAACATCATTCGTAGATACTTCAAAGCTATCTACGAAGGTAAAGCCGTATTCTCAACTACATTTGTACAAAGCTTAAAATCAAATGAAAAATATGACTTATGGGGCGTTTATAGACATTGTACATCTACCCCTCTTACACCTATTCAATTAGTCGTTCCGTTAGTATGCGATTGTCTTTTAACATTAAGCAAAACAAAGGGTGAAGAATTACAAACATACAATGGGATTTTAGACTTAGCTATCAAACGTTGTGATGTTAGCTCTCCTAAAGTTGACTTTGGATTAGAAAAGATATTCCCTACTTGCAACGGAGGAGCTACTTGCAACCCTTCCTTTAAAGGATTTGCAAAAATCTCATATTTCTATAAATTAAAAGAATCTGATTTATCAGATTCTAATTTATGGCATCTAACAAATGATATTTTGGGACGTTGCAGACAAGTTTCTTCTATAGAAATTCAACAACATAATTCTGACTATATTTGTACAGTAGAAGAAAAGAGTCAATATATAGAGTTACTTAATCTATTTACTGATTTGCACTTTTCTTATAACGCATATAGTAACGAAACACATGACATATCTAAAAAGAATATTTTGTTAGATCAATTCCGTAAAAAGATTAAGACATTAGGGACAAAGCATGAGTATGGATATACTTTTGATGACAATCTATCAACTATTTATAATATGATTATAGATAGATGTTTCAGTAAAGACTTCATACAAGTATCTCCATACAATGATGTCTTTTTAAACACAGACTTGAATCTCTATAATTTAGATTTTCAAAAAACAAACTTAAAAAGTACAGAAAATGAAAAAAAACAAATAACAAGAGAAAATGAAAAAAGAGAAGGTCAAAAGGTTTTCCAATTAGTTAGTCTGTCTTTAAACAGATTCCCTGATGGTCAAAAAATACCAGATGGATCATATTTATTCAAATATACCCCTAAACTTTTTGCAACTCTTGTGAAAGAATATTACTATCGAAAAGGAGCTAAAAAAGATTCGTGCAATTTCATCCAGCATTACAATAATATGAAGTTTACTCGTTTTTGTGCGCCAGAATATGAACCAGTACAACATTTTGTAACCGGATTACCATATTTTTGGTGCAGAGGAAACATCTGTTTCAAAAACTGCTTAGACAAACAAGCTGTAGATTTATGTGCTTCTTATAAAGACTATACTCTGTTCCATATGTCGGAAATTATGGGATATTCCAAACTTTGCCATACTCCTGCAGGCTACGAGCCTAATGTAACATTCCGCAAATTTTCTGCTCTTATAAATAGAGTTTATACTATTTTCAAACGACTAAGATGCACAGAATGTGGAAGTTTGATGTTTCCAGTTAAAGGAACAACATTCAATCTCCATAATTACTACGCTTGCAATAATCAGTTATGTTCACTCAATAAAGAAAGTACATATTTAAATTATTGTTACAATTGCAAAAGAGGTTTGATAGACTCTCGAGACACCAAACAATGCCCTAATGGATGGTACATTTGTCCAAGTTGTCTCTCATGCTGTGACAATGAGCTCATTGAAAATTGCATCAAAAGATATGAGATTACCCATAAACCGATTCCTCTATCTTTACTAAATCAAAGACATAATGGTCATAATGATAAAAATAAGTTTTTCTGTTCACAATGTGGAACAGAACTTATCGCAAAAAACAATCACACCATAAATGCAGATTGGATATGTCCAACTTGCAAACGTACATATAAACGATAAGATATACCCGCGAGTATGCCGCCGACAAAAGAAAGATTTACCAGATTGGCTGCAACTTCTCATCTGAGACAGGTACAATTGATGGCTGGAAGCTACAAAAGACTTCTGAGAATTATATAAGCACATTACAACATCAAAAAGCCAGTTGGAATCCGTATCTTTACATGAAGATTCCAACTGGCTTTACTATATCCATTCCACATTAGTCCGCATAGCCAGCATAACCGCCTCCCCAACTAGAGCGAAGTTGGCAAGAAGATAATGATTTTCTGTAAAAACATAGAATGTAGAGCCAGCAATCTCAGCTGTCTTTATAAGACTTCTTCGCACATCCGCATCACCGAAGCAAGTAGCACTTCCCACCATAAATGCAGTACCAGAAGGACTAAGGTTTGCAATAATCGGACCGGCATCAGCATCCATTCCACCAGGCATCTCTTTCATTACTTTTTGCGGTGTTGTCGCCAATTTTCCAATCAGATAGTTTCGCCTACGAAGAATATCATTCCTTTCACCCTCAAATGTTCCGACACCGTGCATACCGAAAGGTACAGATGCAATTTTTCCCAACAGCAAGGCCAATACAAGAATAGCTAAAGAAGCTTTCTTGTGCTGCAGAATACAGGTTATCAATTCTATTACTGTCATTACTTCTCATCTTTTTTATAATCTTCAAACGACATTTCCTTGACGAGGTTTCCTTTTTCATCATAAACAGAAACGACAGAATATCTGCCAGGCTCGCCATTAGCATGATGCCTGAAAGATAAGCATATAGGCAGGCCTTCCTCTGATGTAAAGCCTACGCAGCCACAATTTGATGGTAACAATATTGCCTTTCCCGCATCCTTATCTACTATAAAACTATAAATTGCATTCATCTTGTCTATTGTTCCATTTACAACTACAACATCAGGATTTAGAGGGACAAGCATGGCTTCACTTGCCACAAAAACAGAATCTATCCCTATCGTTACACCATGTTTTTTATCTGGATTATACCATAACAAATCTGCCATAGGATGCGTCGTAACTATTTCTTGAATATCATTCTGCTTCTTATAATACTTCCAAATGCTAACTACGTCACCGCCATAAATGCCATCTCCCCCATCAACGCTTCTCAACAAGAT
>ERZ1031020.721-NODE-721-length-10325-cov-10.367186_pt1 | contig 10325 bp, 5 predicted proteins | sample MGYA00517109_ERZ1031020 | MGnify/ENA primary metagenome ERZ1031020 (study PRJEB33719, sample SAMN04261270) | wastewater metagenome | biome: rural village; feature: human; material: feces | host: Homo sapiens | place: El Salvador | collected 2013-01-07 ... | reverse complement strand
ATCATCGTCCATTGCTCTGCCACGCCTGAAGGCAAGGACTTCACCACGGCAGACATCGACCGCTGGCACCGACAGCGAGGCTTTGCCTCCATCGGATATCACTTCGTCATCTACCGCGACGGCTCTGTGCATCATGGCAGACCGCTCGCACAAGTGGGAGCGCACTGCCAAGGGCACAACGCCCATTCCATAGGCATCTGCTATATCGGTGGTTTGACCGCCGACGGCAAACACCCGAAGGACTCTCGCACGGAGGAGCAGAAATCTGCATTGGTGGCACTTCTTCGTAAACTCAGAGTGCAATTCCCCAATGCCAAAATACGAGGACATCGAGATTATGCAGCCAAGGCATGCCCATCATTCGATGCCACTGCAGAGTATGCCAACATCTAAACCCTACGATATGAAACATATCCTAATCCTTATTCTTTGTGCATTTGTACTGGCGTGCAAGAGCACAAAGACAGCATCGTCCTCCAATGAAAGTGAGCGAAACGCCGTTTCGCAAGCTCAATGGCGATCCGCTCAGAATCTTTCATTCAGTTCTCTACAGCGCCTCACCGCCCTTTCATTCGATAGCTGCATCTTCACATTCGGGGGTGTCGACACGTCGGCAACCCCTCAATGTTCCGACATCAGCTATCCATCGGGCAAGCCCCTGTCCAATGACAAGGCAAAGCCTCCATCTTATCACGGCAAGCCTTCAGCAATAAGTCACGGCAAGCCGTCCTCTCTCAGGCTCTACGGACTTCACCTTTCCCAAGAGGAAAAGGAGGAGTCCGCAGCTGCACAGCAGGTGGAAGACAGCATCACAATAGCGAAGCAGTCTTCATCCGACAAGTCGCAGGAAATCATCAAGTCAAGGTCTTCTGTTCCCTTCACGGCAAAGCTCGCTATTGCCGTCCTGATGATGATAACGGCAGCAGCCGTCATTTTCTTTATCCGTCGCTATCTCGCCGGCAGACGACGACATTTCGGTCACAGGCTCCCGAACTCATTGCCTGGCAGCTCCGGCGGTGCATTGTTCGGTGGCGAGGACAAGCCATTGCATGGCTAAGTGAAATTGTGGGGTGTTCCATTGCGTTCCGTCGCTTTGGGCTTCTGTTGCAAAATAAGTATGCCACTTCCCTGATCCGTACCATGTCTTTTTTTCTCGGATGTGAGGAGGACAAATCGCCTGAAGCCGAATAGTCCTCCATACATTCGAGAAAAGTGCAAGCACACAAGTCACGGTACGGGGTAAGCAACATACACATTTCTCCACGGTAGCCCAAAGCCCCTCCACTTCATTACACGCCCCACAATTTCACGGCTGCGCCAGTCCTCGCCACCGAACAATGCACCACCTACGCACATGATTGACGCATCACCCAGACAAGCAACGCCTCTGGGCGAGCTTGTCTGACCTCCTCGTCAATCATCAACACGCAAGCGCCATCCGTCTTCCACGTCATTTCATTCCGTCATTCTTCTCCACATCTGCGATGTCATTTGGTTTTGGCACATCGAAGATGTCTATCTATCATCATCAAAGGTGAAAAGTGTTGCACACCCTTCACCGTTCTTAATAGGTACGGACACACGCTCCATTGCATTGCGCATAAGTCCGTTCAGCTGCGCTCTATTGTTTATCATTTCGCTGCGCTCAATCGTCTCTTCTTCAGCCGAAAGGCAGTGGCTCTCCACTCCCGTAGCCGTCCGTTATGCGCCACCTCCTTTCGTCCACTATTGCGAAAGGATATTGCGCTACATTCCATTACGTTATCATTCCGGAGTTTCTCTATGACTCTGCGAGCCATGGAGAAGTCCTACATTACCACTTCATTACATTCCACTTCATACCCATTCGCTTCGGGTAAGGCAGAGCCTTCTGTTTCCTATAAGGCGATGCCTTCTTTGTTTGGTAAAGCTGCGCTTTCTATTGTCTGTCAATGCGAGAAAGCCGTCTGACTAATGGCAATCAAGATTGCTATAAGTCTGACAGCACTCTCGCTTATTCAAATAGGTATGGCAGAGGTATGGGATAGAAAAGGTAGTGCGCCTAATGTCGGGCAAGACCGACAGGCGCATTACCTTTTTATCCCTCACCACTGCCGCATTACCGCCCGATGGGTCGGGCGTGGCGTGGTGGCTCGCTTGGTGTGGTGGGCGGTGGTTCAGTAGCACGAAAGAGCGCAGTATAAAGCCGAAACCTTCGCTTTTTCTCGCTTATATCGCCACATCCGCAAGCCATTGATGCCCATCCGATACCCATTAGCCTTTCGTGGTACGGCAAGACCCTCGGTTTGCTCGGCTTGGAGGCTTAAAGTGCCGAAAATAGAGAATTTGACGCATCCGAAACCCTATATCGTGCCGAAACTCTGTGCTTTTCCGAAACCTTTTGCTTGTTTCTGCCTTATTTGTTCAAGCCGAGACCTTCGCTTTTCGTGGAACTCGGAGCGTTTGTGCATCAGCGTGAAACCTCGGCTCGCTTTTGTCATCAGCGAAACTTGCAAGCCTTTTTCGTCACTTTCTGCCTTTTCGCTTTTGGGCGCAACTAAGGCGGTTTTGCGTGTGCGAGAAACTAAATATTAACATTTGTTTACATATTCCGCAAAGGTCGGGCGGTCGTAGCCGTCAGCAAGGACAGGGCGGTCGGGGGGTCTTTATCAAGACGGGTTAAGGGAAAATCCCTTAACAATCCCTTAACGGCTTGATAAACAAGCCTTTCGATTTTCTATCGCTTAATTTTCGTCGGTTTTTGTCAGCGCCAGCGTGCCTAAATCGGGCGAAACTGCCTTATTTCTCGTCTTTTGAGTGGTGTTTGGGCGGTGTTATTTTTGCGTATCATTAAACCAATAAAATTGAAAGACGTATGTCGAATATAAACACCAATGCGACCGTTACGCTCACTGTCAACGGAAAACAGGCGGAAGATATGCTCCTGAAACTGAAATCTCAGGCTGCAAACCTCGAAAAAGCCATTGAGAAAGCGGCAGCAGCAGGAAACAAACAGCAGCTCACGAAGCTAAAGCGTGAACTGAAGGAAACCAATCGCCAAATCTCGCAGATTGAAAATGCAGCTAAAGGGGTCGAGCATGTTCTGCAACGACTCGATGAAACTTCGCCTAAGGAACTGAACCGCACGTTGTCACAGCTGAAGCGTAACCTTAATGGACTTGAACGTGGAAGCGAAGAGTGGAACAGACAATGTGAGGCGATAAAACGTGTAAAGGCGGAGATTGCCAAGGTGAACTCGCAGCTGCGAGAGAATGAGAGTCTGTGGGAACGGATGAACCGAAAGTTGAACGACTGGCAGACAGCTCTTGCCGGCATCGCTGCTGCCATCACGGGTATCATCATGGCTGGACGTTCAGCGGTAAACGCTTTTGCGGATATGGACCAGGAGATGGCGAATGTGCGCAAGTTTACCGGAATGAACGCTTCGGAGGTGGAGCAGCTGAATGAGGACTTCCAGAAGATTGACACCAGAACGGGGCGTGAGGAATTGAATAAGTTGGCGCAGGAAGCTGGACGATTGGGCAAAACATCGCAGGAGGATGTCTTGGGCTTCGTGAAAGCTGCCGACCAAATCAATGTGGCTTTGGACGACCTCGGTGATGGGGCTACGCTGACTCTTTCAAAATTGACAAACATCTTCGGTGACGAGGAACGCCTCGGCACGGAGAAGGCTCTGCTTGCCGTCGGTTCCGTTATCAATGAGTTGTCGCAGAACTGCACGGCTTCGGCTCCTTATCTCGCAAACTTTACACAGCGCATGGCTGGCGTGGGTGCCCAGGCGAAGATGACTATCCCGGAAATCATGGGCTTCGCTGCGGTGCTGGATAGCCAGGGACAGGCGGTGGAGATGTCGGCAACTGCTGTTTCCAAAGTCATTATGGATATGTTCAAGGAGAACGACAAAATCATCAAGGCTACGGGACTTAATGCTAAGGAGTTCAACGAAACGCTGAAGAAGAGCACTAACGAGGGACTTCTCATGTTGCTGGATCGTCTTCACGAACTCGGCAACATCGACGTACTGGCACCAGTCTTCAAGGATATGGGCGAGAACGGTGCTCGTGCTGCGCAGGTGATTTCGGCTCTTGCTGGCAACCTCGATATGGTGCGGTGGGAGCAGGAGGAAGCTACTAAGGCGTTTGCGGAGGGTACGTCTGTCACAAATGAGTTCAATGTGCAGAATACTACGGTGCAGGCAGGACTTGACAAGGCTCGCAAGGGTGTGACGGAGATGGCGGTGGTACTCGGTGAACAGCTGCAGCCGATAATGAAGCATGTCATATCTTCCACCACGTTGTTGTTGAAGTTCATGTCTACTTCAATCACGTTCATCAAGGAGAACGCTTTTACTTTGGCTTCGCTGACAGCAGCTTTCATTGCCTATAAGATTGCGGTGAACGCTTCGAACATTGCTTTCAAGGCGCATTATGCGTGGCTTGTTATTTCCAAGGCTGCGACAACAGCATACAAGACTACGGTCGCCACATTGCACGCTGCACACCTTTTGTTGCAGATGGGGCTCGCCAAATTGCAGGGCAACTGGGTACGTCAGTCATGGCTGATGTCGGACCTCAAAAAGCAGGGTGCTCTGCTCGCTTCCGGCTATGGTGCGATAGCAGCCGGAGCCATTGCTCTCGGTGCGGTTCTGTATAAGTTATACAAGAAGATGACGGAGGTGTCGCAAGCAGAAAAGGACTTGCAGGAGATACGCAAGCGTGGGCAAGAGGGTATCATCGACGAGAAGAACAAGATTGATGCGCTTATTGCGGTGGCTCGCGATGAAACGCAGTCGCTGAAGGACAGACACACGGCGATTGATGCGCTCAACAAGATTATCCCGAACTATAATGCCCAGTTGGATGATACCACGGGCAAGTATAAGGAGAACAAGAAAGCTCTTGATGATTACTTGAAGTCGTTGACTCGCAAGTATGAGATTGAGGGTGCCAAGGATAAGTTGCGTGATATAGGAAAGCAGCGTGTCGACCTTAATCTGGAAAAGCAGAGGCAGGAGCGTGTCGTTGCCATGGATGAGATGGAGGCAAGGACGGAAACGGTTATGCCTGGTCAGGAGGGAAAGGTGGTGCAGTTGGGTGTCAACTCGTTGCGTGCCTCGAACAGACGTGCGCTTGCCAAGACAAAGGAGGACCTGGCGGAGCTTGACCAGCGTGAGGCGAACATCTTAGGCATATATGGCGAAGACATCAAGAAGGAGACACTCAATGACGCGAAGAAAGAACAGAAGCGGGAACAGCAGACGCAGAACCCTCCATACACGCCTCCTAAGACGGACAAGAAGACGAAGACTGAGGATGTGCTCAAACCGCAGAAGGACTGGAAGACCAGGGAACAGGCTCTCAATCGTATCGCATACGCCAAGGGTGAGAAGGACTTCGAGGAGTACACCAACCGCATGACGGAGATTGATATGCAGTACAATCAGAAGGTCATGGCTAATGGCAAAGCTACGAGTGAACAGAAGTTGGAAGCGGAAGCAGCATACTATGAGGCAAAGAAGAAACTCGCTGATGACAAGAACACGCAATCGGCTAAGCAGGAGAACGACTACTACAATGAGCTTGTTGCTACGGAGAAACAGCGGTACATTGATGGAAAGGTAGACCAAAAGACGTTTGATGATGCGCTTGAACTCATGGAGTTGGAGCATCTGCGTCGTTTGACGAAGGTCTACACGGACGGTTCTAAGGAACAATTGCAAGCGCAGAAGAATTATCAGAATAAGCTCGTTGAAAACCAAAAGCGTAATCAGAAGACCGTCGAGGACAACGAGAAGAAGCATCAGAAGGAGCTTGCCAAAATCAAAGAGGACTACTTCGGGGATAACAAGTCGGAGAAAAAGGAGAAGTATGATAAGGACTCTTCCGCTTTGGATGAAGTGTATGCCCAGGAGATAAAGGCTGCTGGCGACGATGCTAAGGAGAAGTTGCGTATCGAGGAAGCGTATCAAAAGGCAAAGGTGGCACTGGCGAAGAAGTACGGCCAGGAGTATAACGACACAAGCAAGAACTTCCTCGAAAACATGACGGAGGACATCACGGAGTGGCTGAACTCGGACCTCGGACAGGCGGTGCAGGGTTCTTTTGATACGCTGACATCGGGCATGTCGTCGATATTTTCTGGCATGACTTCGCTCATTCAGGCGGAACTGGAGATACAGACTGCTGCCATCGAGAAGCGGTATGATAAGGAGATATCGCAAGCGGAGGGCAACAACTACAAGGTGAAGAAGCTCGAGGAGCAGAAGCAGAAGGAGCTGGCAAAGAAAAAGAACGAGGCGAACAAAAAGATGTTTGCCATGCAGGTGATACAAGCGGTGGCGCAGACGGCACAGAACGCCATATCGGCGTATGGCTCGGCAGCGGCAATTCCGCTTGTGGGTTATATCCTGGCACCAGTGGCTGCTGCAATGGCGGTGGCAGCAGGAGCTATTCAGATTGCTGCAATCAAAAAGCAGCAGCAAGCGAGTGAAAGCCAGGGCTATGCAAAGGGTGGCTTCACTCCAAAAGGCTCCAAGTTCCAAGAGGTGGGCGTGGTTCATGCCGGGGAATGGGTGGCATCGCAGGAGATGCTTGCCAACCCAGTTGCACGTCCTATCATCGACGCCCTGGACTATGCGCAGCGGACTAACACCATCGGATCCTTACGAGCAGATGATGTGAGCCGGACTATTGCGCCAGTAGCATATAGCACGCCACAACAGCAACAGCCTATCATCGTGCAGCAGCAGTCGGACGGACTGGCTACGGCTGCAATCGTGCAGAACACAAAGGCGATGCAGAGTTATGCTGATACGATGAAGCAATTGGAGAAGCGATTGAGCGAGCCTTTCGTCACGGTGAACACGGTCACGGGTGACACTGGCATCAAGCAAGCGCAGGACGAGTATAGTATTTTAATGAGAAACAAGACTCCTAAATCAAGACGTAAGTAATATGGAAATAATAATCAATGGCAAACAAGCCTATCTGAAGAAGAACACTTCGTTTGACTTCATCTTCGAGAACCGTCTGTTTACGGGTAGCGACAGCTACACCTTGACAATCACGTTCCCACTAAAGGGATGTGCACGGAACATTGCCATCTTCGGGCACATCCACAGAGCGGATGTTATCAAGTCAAAGGTGGTATTTGACTGCGACATCCGTGACGGTGCCTTCCTGAAGTCTGGCTCCATCACTATCACGGAGATTTCTGACGTGGAGGTGAAGACACAGTTTCTGGAGGGACGCAGCGAGCAGAACTTTGACGAAACGTTTGACGATATCTATCTCAATGAAATGGAGTTGGGGTATCCTGTTATCAGAAAAGGAATATCGGTTGCAGAGGGCATCACTGGTGTATATGGATATGTGGCTCTTCCATGGGTGAACAATCATTCGGGATTGATACACAATCCTTATACTTTGGGTAGCCATGTTATTACCGGCTTTGAATATCCGAATGAGGAGCACACGTTCCAGCCATACCTTATACATATATTAAAGGAGATATGCAAGGAGTTGGATTATACTTATGACTTCAGAAATTTGGAACAATCACAATACAATTCGCTTCTAATATGCAACACTCTTCCTGCATCGTGGGCTATATGGAATTTCGCAAAGGCTCTGCCTCATTGGACACTCACGGAGTTCTTCGAGCAATTGGAGCACTTTCTGTTTGGGGAGTTCGACATCAATCACAAGGCAAGGACTATCACATTCAACTTCTCTAACGATATGGCACAATCATCGGGTGCTTTCTTCATAGAGCGTGTCATTGACAGCTATACGGTGGAGGTGTCGCAGGATGATGAGTCGAAGTATCTTGCTTCGTGCAACTTGAAGTATGCGGACAACAATTCTCTTCTGTGGGATTACTACACTTGCGACTGGTATGTCCGGGCCAACAAACGAAATGCTGTCGTTTGTGAAACATTGAATGAGCTTATTCAAAAAACTGCGCCTTTGAAGATTAGTGGCGTGTACAAAGGAGGTTTTGGTACTAACCCTGTCACTTACTGTCGAGGGTACCTACGCGACTCGTTGGGACACAAGATGTTTTACTGCAAGGAGAATGACACTTATTTCGTGATGTTCTGCTACAAGTCGGAGTTCGTGAAGAAAGTGCAGGACATGAGTTTTTATAGGTATTATAACCGTCTGCTGCCTATCAACCAGTTTGGTCCTATGTACGCAGGGGAGGAAGCGGATGACCTTGAACTGAAAATTGTTCCGGCATGGATAGAGGGTACGGATGACAAATATGGCAACGTGCTGTTTCTTGACTGTGGAGAGATGGGGGATACTACTTCCTATAACGAGACGACTAACGGATCATGGGTGAGTGGCACTACAAATCATGGTCCTTTTGGTAGTACCGCCAATAGAAGATATGACGGACTGGATCCTACGCTTAATTATAATGCCGGAGACTTGGCACATGGCAAGGCGAGCCTTGAAATTTCTAAGGGGGAGAAAGATAAGGGGCAGGAATACTTCTCGTGTATCTATGTAGGATTTTGGGACGGCAGCACTGCTACGGGACATAAACAGCCACACCCGGTAATTGACAAGGTAGAGATTTTCGATGATTTTTCCTGGCAGACATCGGGACATACATTGCGACTTAACGAAGGTCTGTATAACTCGAAGAGAAGCGTAATGCACAAGATTGACGGAAAGCAGAAGTTCCATTTCTCTTTTCTCTCTGACTCAATACCCAATCCTCGTGCATTGTTCTACATACGTGGACAGAGGTATATATGCGAAAAAATAACTGCCACCTTCCATGAGTCGGGAAAGTCGCAGTTACTAAAGGGAATATTCTATCGTGTCTTAGCTGATTGAACGCTGCAGGGCTGTGGCATGGCGCTCGATGGTGGTGCGCAGCACCTTGGCATAAATCTGTGTGGTCTTGATGTCCTGGTGTCCAAGCATACGAGCCACATTCTCTATAGGCACGTCGTGAGCCAATGCCATTGTAGCGAAGGAGTGGCGGGCAACGTGGAAAGTCAACTTCTGCCTGAAGTGCAGCTCCATCTGTATCACATGAAGGTAGTCGTTGGCTTTCTGATTGCTTATCTTAGGCAGTTGGTAGTCGTACTTCTCAAGCACCTTCATCGCTGGAGAGAGGATAGGCGTGAAGAACTTCGTATCGGTCTTGATACGGCTACCATCGATGTAGTACATCTTGCCCTCCTTCTTCGTCATGCTCTCGAAGTCGAAGGTCTGTGTGTCGCAGAACGACAGACCGGTGTAGGCAGCGAAGATGAATAGGTCGCGCACCCTGGCAAGCTTGCCCTCGAACTTGTAGTTGCGCATGAGCTTCAGTTCAAGCTCGGTGAGCGGTTCACGTTCACGGCACTTGCCTCGCTTCAACGTCACCACTTGATAAGGATCCTGTGGAATTTCGCCCATCTGATAAAGTTGGCGAACCCACTTGTGTATTTTCTTGTGGTAGCCGTAACACGTCACATCGGTACGGGTGCCATCATGCAGCCAGTTGTCAAAGGCGATGATGTTCTTCGGAGTCAAGTCGCCATAGGTGTTGAGTTTACCGAATGTGCGCACGGTTTCAATGGCACAAATCTTGTGCTTGCGTGTGCCTTCGCGCAAATCTTCTGCATCGAGAGCCAGTTCCATATAAGTAAGGAAACTCTTCTTTGAGTTGTCCGGCTCCTTGGTTTTCTCTTCTTCCTTCTTTTGCATGACCTCCTCGCCATAGAAGTGAAGATTGAAATTGCCCATGGTCATTTCCTCGTCAAGGACATCCATAGCCGTGACAATCTTCTTACACTTGCGGAGCAGCTGCATCACCTCTTCTGATGCAGCCAATGTTTCCCACTCGTCAGGTGAAGCCATGCCCATAGGGAAATACTTACGCTCGTTTCTTCCCAGATACACTCTCACCTCCACATAACCTTTACCACGTTTAGTAGCAAGTTTTCTTCTGTCATAAATGACGTCAACAAATTGTTTTTCCATTTTCCTTGCGGATTTAGACGGCTTCATTGAGCATGGAGGCGAGAAAGGGAGAACACGATTTATAAATCTTTAATGTGAAAAATCATTAAAAACGCCGGATTTCGGGTTATTTAGCTGATTTGTACCGCAAGCTCTCAAAATGTGTAACGCACTTTTGCGTAACGTGTAACGCAATGTGTAACGCATTTTTGGCTCATCGTGTCACATTATGTCCTCTTCTGTACTCATAGCAGAATTCCACCGTGATGTTAGACAATAATGTTAACGGCTCATCCGATAAACCTGGGGGATTAAGCATATAGTTTTGTAAGTCTGAAAAGAAAGAATTTTATATCCGTT
>ERZ1031020.713-NODE-713-length-10388-cov-5.339882_pt1 | contig 10388 bp, 4 predicted proteins | sample MGYA00517109_ERZ1031020 | MGnify/ENA primary metagenome ERZ1031020 (study PRJEB33719, sample SAMN04261270) | wastewater metagenome | biome: rural village; feature: human; material: feces | host: Homo sapiens | place: El Salvador | collected 2013-01-07 ... | reverse complement strand
AAGGTAATACAGTTATCCACCGAACCGCCCGGCATCGGGTTCATATACTCAAAGTTTGCATCAGACTTAGGAGGCATCAGCATACTCGACCTCAATCGCTATCAGCATCCATATACGGAAAAACTCTCTTTTCAACGAATCACCAAGGAAAACAGTGGGCTGTCTTCCAACAATACCAGAAGAATCATCCAAGATTCTTTTGGAAACGTATGGATTGGCAACTTTAGCAGCGGCATCGACTTCATCCCACAATCCACATCAGATTTCCATACCTTAGGAGATTTGCAGCAGCCACTCACCAATACTTTTGGTATCTTTTGTGACCGCCAAGGATATCTCTGGATAGGACAAGACGATTTCATCTGCCAATATAAGAATGGACAAGTTACCCACCGTTGGGATTTCAGCCAATATCTCTTCAATACCTCTGCCATGGTTTATAACTTCACTGAAGATCACCAAGGCAACATTTGGTTTGGCACCAACGATAATGGAGCTTTGAAGTTTAATCCTCATACTCAGCAGTTTACCCATTATCTCCGCATACAAGGGCTGGATGTGCATGCCATTTATGAAGATAAGAAAGGAACTATATGGATAGGAAGCGAAGATGGACTTTATACTATTCAAAATGGGATAGAACACAAAGAAAATGAGATGAACAAAGTGATGGGAATGACCAATAGCGTCATCTACTCCATCCAAGAAGATTCATACGGTCAAATGTGGATAGGTAATTTGGTCAAAGGCGTATTTGTTTTCAACAAGCACAAGAAACTTATCGCTCACTTAGATGACCAAAATGGATTGAAAAGCAATTCGGTCAACCAGATTTTCATCGATTCCAACAATGGAGTTTGGATTGGCACCTACAAGGGACTGGCATACATTGAAAATTCTCTAAAGCCGAAATCCGTCAAGCTATATGATGAGCGACAAGGATTGAAAGACACCCATATCAGAGCCATTTGCGCAGATAAACTAGGCAATATCTGGGTAAGCATGTTCTCTGGAATCGCTTGTCTGGATTTACACAAACAGCGCTTTTACAACTATGATTTCCAAAGCGGTATCACCATGGGCAACTTTGAGGAAGCATCAGCAGCCATGACACCCGATGGTACCATCTACTTTGCTTCTCCTAGTGGTGTATGTTATTTCAATCCACAGTTGCTTTCAGAGCAGAAGACGGTATCACAAGTAGAAATCATTGGTTGCGAGAGAGTTGGAAGATTGTCCGACCAATTCTTGCATCGCCTCATTTCTCCGAATGAAGAGGGAGTGATACGCCTGAAATACGACGACAACACCTTTAAAATCAGCTTTACGGCAAAGGATTTCTCGCAAGAGGGAAAGGTGGAATATTCCTACATGATGAAGGGATTGGACGACCAATGGTATGAGACAGAAGGCGACAAGGATGTTACCTTCCGAAATCTCAAGCCCGGCAAATACACCTTTATTATCCGAGCGAAACTCAAGAACCAAGATTGGGATGAAGCCTCATCGGCTGAGCTGAAAGTGGTGGTAACTCCTCCATTTTGGCTTACTTGGTGGGCAAAACTAGGCTATATTCTCTTGGCTTTAGTTATCATCATCTATCTTTTGCGCTCCTACCAAAAGGAGCTATTGCTCCGCAATTCCTTAGCACAAACCCAATGGGAAAGTCAGCAAAAGCAGCAAGTAAATGAGGAAAGACTGCGCTTCTTCACCAACATCACCCATGAGCTTCGCACTCCGCTCACCCTCATTCTCGGACCTCTGGAGGATTTGATGGAAGATAAGGAAATAGCAGAAAGAGTGCATCATAAGATAGGATGCATCCATACCAGTGCGGAAAGACTCCTCAATCTCATCAACGATATTCTGGAGTTCAGAAAGACGCAAACCCAGAACCGCAAATTGACGGTTGCAAAGGAAAATCTCGGAGCATTGGTGAGGGAAATAGGTGTACGATTCAAAGATCTCAACCAGAATAGCCGTCTCAATATCCGTCTGAATATTCAAACGGGTGTGCCTGAGCTTTATTTCGATTCAGAAGTAATCAATACGGTTATCAATAACCTGATGTCAAATGCCATCAAATATACTCCGGAAGGCAGCATCACCTTATCGCTGACGATGCCAGAAGACAATACTGTAGCCATTGCAGTAGAAGATACGGGATACGGCATAGACAAAGATGCCCTGCCTCACATCTGCGACCGTTACTATCAGGAAAACGGCAATCATCAGGCTTCCGGTACAGGTATCGGCTTGGCTCTGGTGAAATCACTGGCTACTCTCCATCAAGCAGAACTGACTGTTGAAAGTGAAAAGGGACGAGGAAGCAAGTTTACCTTCTCACTCAAGGCAGACCGCACCTACCCGGAGGCACTTCACAAGGATGATAATCAGGATTTGGCTACGGCTGAAAATGCCGAAGAGAACGAAACCACGTCAAAAGAGCCAACAGAAGATATCCGTCCGCTTTTACTCATCGTGGAAGACAACGCTGATATTCGACTTTATATCGAAGAGTCGCTGCACGAAGATTATCGTATCATCCAAGCCTGCAATGGCAGGGAAGGAATGGAACAGGCTTTCTCGAAAGTACCGGATATCATCGTAAGCGACATCATGATGCCGGAAATGGATGGCATCAAGATGACTCATATATTAAAGGAAGATATTCGCACCAGCCATATTCCTATCATCCTGCTGACTGCCAAGACCAGCATCAATGACCAAGAAGAGGGATATGACAGCGGTGCTGATTCTTATCTTACCAAGCCGTTCAGTGCAAAACTGCTGCATAGCCGCATCAGAAATATCCTGTCTGGAAGAAGGCGATTGGCAGACTACATCGTACAGAAGAATATCTCACAATTCGAGACTTCCGCCGATGAACAGCAGACATCCCCAAAAGCTACCGAGGAAAAGGAAGATGCGATGACCTGCCAAATCAGCAATCTGGATAAAAAGTTCCTGGAGAAACTGAACAAGCTCATCGAGAATCATATCTCTACCGATGACTTAGACATGGCATTTATGACCGACAAGATGGCTATGAGTCACTCTACCTTCTATCGTAAGGTGAAAGCCCTGACCGGAATGAGTGCCAACGAATATATCAAGAAAGCCAAACTGCGACATAGTATGACATTACTGAAAAAGGGTGAATACAGTATAGCAGAAGTGGCCATACTTGCAGGCTTCAACAACCTCGGCAACTTCAGAGAGAGCTTTAAACGGGAATTTGGCAAGTCTCCATCAGAAATACTGAAAGGCAAATGATATAATGAATGAAAATAAGTAATAGTTGAATGATTTTCATAACTCATCATCAGATTTTATCCTTATCTTTGCACCCGAAAGTCCATCAAGGCTTTCAGGTGCAAAAAATATAAAACTAACGATCCAAAAAAGCAATGAAAAAAAAAATTTCTACACTCTTATGTCTCCTGGCGCTTGCTATGACAAGCATGCAGGCAAAAGACTACAATGTGAAAGATTTCGGTGCCATCGGCAATGGAAAGGTTCTCGACCATCATGCCATCAATACCGCTATTGATTCCTGCGTGGCTCATGGTGGAGGACGAGTAGTTCTGCCTGCCGGCACTTATCTCTGCGGAAGCATCCGTATGAAGAGCCATGTGGAACTGCATCTGATGGCTGGTTCCAAGATTCTCGCAGCTCCGGCTTCGATGAAAGCCTATGATGAAGCTGAGGTTTTTGAAGGCACAGCTTATCAGGACGGCGGACATACTTATTTTAAAAACAGCCTCATCTATGCCATCGGCGCCAATGATGTATCCATCACAGGCAGAGGTATGATTGATGGCGAAGGTCTCACCAGAAGAGATACCGAAAAAGGCGGTAACCTGCAGGGTGGCAACATAGGAACGGGCGATAAGGCCATCGCCCTGAAGCAATGCCGTAATATCCTGATTCGTGATGTCACCATCTATCGGGGCGGTCACTTCGGCATCATCCTAACGGGATGTGAACTCGGCACCGTGGATAATGTCATCATTGATACCAATCGTGACGGCTTCGATATAGACTGCTGCAAGTATCTCACTATCAGCAACTGCAAAATCAATACGCCTCACGATGATGCCCTGGTATTGAAAAGTTCCTATGCCCTGAAGAAACCGGTTTTAACAGAGCATATCGCCATTACCAACTGTGTGATTACGGGTTACAAGTTTGGCACATTCCTGGATGGCACTTATATTCCGGAAAAGGTAAACTGGGTATGCGGCCGCTTCAAGCTCGGCACGGAATCGAATGGCGGATACAGGAATATTTCTTTGAGCAACTGCACCTTTATGTATAGCAGCGGTCTGGCTTTCGAGGAAGTCGATCAGGGATTGATGGAGAATATCGTGGTGAATAATATCACCATGAATCATGTTCACCACTACCCTATCTACATTACCACCGGTTGCCGAAACCGTGGTCCTAAGGAGCGCACCACCGTTTCTACCGGTCGCGACATCATGATCAGCAATGTCATTGCCAACGATGTAGATTCCCTTGCCGGCATCATCGTTACCGGTATGCCTGGTCAGCCACTCCGAAACATCTCGCTGAGCAATATCCGCCTGCAATATCGTGGCGGTGGCAAGGCAGAACTGGCGAAAAAGGAATATAGAGAACAAGGCACCAACTACCCTGAGCCCAGATTTGCGAAAGAAACTCCAGCCTTCGGTCTCTACGCCCGCCACGTGGATGGCATAGAAGTAGATAATGTGAGCTTCACTACGATGAAGCCCGATTATCGCCCAGCCATCATGCTGGATGATGTGAAGAACGAGCGCATCACCAATATCAAGGCGGATGTTCAGAAAGGAAGCAAACTGGTCATCAAGAAGTAAGATAGAGGTAATAAAAGGTCAAAAAGTAAAAAGGTAACTTAAAGAAAAAGGCAAATGCCAGTTTACTATCCAGCATTTGCCTCATTACTCGAGCTATATCTCGCCTTATATTTACATTACTTTATCTTCCTTACTTCAGCTTCGGCTTCAGTTCATCCGGAGAATCCTTGGTAAACATATTCACGGGTGGCGCCGATTTCGTGAAGAGATTTTCAATCACCTGCTTATCCACCTCCATTGCCGGCTGGAAATCATCGCTCATCATATACTTCAGGATGGCATAACGCATCAGGTTTGCCACCAGGCGATGTTCCAAGTCGCTGGTTACATCCATCGTAGTCATCAGAAGCTTGCCTCTACCCACCTTGGCTTCAATCATCATACCGAGCTTTCGACTCACGTGCCAGGTATCTATCGGCTGGATTGCCGGCTGATAATCCTTCGGGAACTCACGGAGATTCATCACCTGCGCCTTGTTCAGCAACTCCCACCAGTTCAGGTTTGCCCAGTCATCCGTAGGGAAATTTCTGAAGAGTGGATGAGCCTTGTCGATGGTAGCACCCGTGGTATGAGGCGGACGCATCTTAAACCAACTGGTGTTCCAGAACACCGGCAGATAGGTTTGCTTCACATCTTCGCCCATCTTCACCTTTCCGGCAGCCAGAAGCAGCACCTTGCCACCCTTCTGCAACACCTTCTGTGCCTTGGCATCCAGACTATCAGCAATATAGATATCCTTAAGCGCCTTGGTATTCGGCATCTCTATCTGAGATGGATACACCCAGAAATCCCAATGGTTACGGGCTACAGGAGCATTGGAAGACTTCACCTGAATCTCCAAGACCAATTGCGATGGAGACGGAATATGGAGATGAGGGAAATCCAGGGATACATTGCCTAAACCGATGTTCTTACCCACAGGAAGCGAATTCTGATTATCAGCAAGCGAATTACCTGGAAGCGAAGACTTTCCTAATTTTCCGGAAGCCAAAACCTGCTGATTTTCGTCCTTCACCTCGTATGTAACCTCCGCATTCTGCAACGGCTCGTGATACGCATTATAGAGTTCCACAGGAACCTGCACCTTGTTTTCTGAAGAGAAAACGAATCTCGGGAACTTAGCCAGAGGAACGATTGGCGAACAGAACTCCGTCCAATCCTTGGCATCACAATATCCCTTTTCTTTCCAATGCACATTCAATACGCCCACAAGAGCAGTACCCTGTCCGCTATAATCATTCAAGCCCAGCAACTGGAAGCCAGCATAATCCTTGGTTCGCAGATTGCGTTCTAAATCATACTTATATGCCAAGGTCTGCAACTTACCGCTGGCATGAAGGAACTTCTCAGCCTGACTCGCCATACCGTTATCTCTCAGCAAATCAGAAAAGATCTCGAAGTTGCGGGCCTTATAGGCTCCCGTGTATTGCGAAATCTCCTTGAAATCAGGGAAGGCGCACCACTGGCCCATCTCGTGGGTCACTCTAGGATCGTTCACATCGAAGGTTATCGGCGTTCTGCCCTTCTGAACCACACGGACCATATCCCCATCGAAGTTGTCTTCCGATTGCGGAGCCTTTTTGTCCCAATCCAATCCACGTGCACCACCCTTTACATGATACTCGCTTTTAGGATCCCAGGCCCAACCGCCACCAACGGATGTGCCACAATATACACGGCGCTTATCTCCTGTTTTCTTCCATTCTTCCACAAAATTGCCTACCCATTTCACCCAGTTTCCCGCAGGTTCATTGCCCGCAGCAAGCATGCAGAAGCTAGGATGATTGCCATATTTCTCAACCATTCGCTGGGTTTCCTGCATCAGATAATGGTCGATGGTCATGCCATTGCCCAACTTTACACCATGATTTGGCCAAGATGGACCTTCGGGCTGAAGATAGATTCCCACCTGATCGGCTGCCGAGAAAGCTGCCTCGGGAGGACAATAAGAATGGAATCGCATCATATTGAGTCCATACTCCTTGCATTTTCTGAAAATACGGAGCCACGAAACCTCATCGGTTGGCGGATAACCGGTTTCCGGGAAACAGCAGTTGCCCACGGTTCCACGCATCCAAATCTTCTTGCCGTTCATATAAAACTGTCGGCCTTCGATGGAGATCTCGCTCATACCAAAGGTGGTACTGATAGATTCCTTGCCCATCGTAGCAGTCAGGGTATAAAGATTCGGATGGAATTCATCCCAAAGGCGGATATCCTCGCCCATCGGAATAATGACGGAGAATTTTCCATCACTTTCTCTCTTTATTTTAGCAAACGAATGCTTGATGCCACTTACATCAAACTGGAAATCAGCCTTCCGGGCATCCCCCGTCACATCCATCACCACCTTAATCTGCTTTCCCTTTACATCAGGATAAACCTGCAGGTTGCGGATATACTGCTGCTGATGCGCCTGCAATTCCATTTTGCCGATGATGCCGTTCCAGTTGCCCTGGGTCTGGTCGGTTACGCTATGCGAATCCTGACCCACGCATACATTTTCTATGCCATTATACACCTTGATGCTGATTTCATTATCCTTGCCATATATAATATAAGGTGTAACATCAAACTCATGAGGCACACTCAGCGAAGAATCCCTGCCCGCCAACTTGCCGTTGATATAAACCGAAGTCTCTATATGAGGACGTTCCAGATAGAGGATAACGCGCTGCTTCTTCCACTCCTTAGGCACAAACACCGATTTGCGATACCACGCATTGCCGATGTAATGCTTCTCTGGGGTGAGGAAGAAAGGAAACTTCATGGTTCCCTTGATGCGATGCTTCCCATTCGCCAGCACTTCCTCCTGGCGATATTTCTCCATATAAGGATTGAAATAGAAGGAAGAATCATAAAGACTTCCTGTCCATTTCGTATGGGTACAGACATCATCACCCTTGCCATTGGTGAGCATCGAACCCGGCAACTTAACCACATCCTCATAGGTAGGCGCATCTCCCTGCGAGAATCGCCACTGCCCCGAGAGGTCTATTCTGTTATTAGAGCTGATGCTCTGTGCCTGCAAGGAAGCACAAGCCATCAAGCCCATCATCAAAACAATATTTCTCATTGATGGTTGAATCATTTATTGTTGAGTAATTTCTAATTTCACGATTTCTTCTCCCTCCTTCGCCACATCCGCTTCGCGAGGGAAATAAACCGGCATATCCTTCTGCAAAGGAAGAATGCGGAGTTCCAGCTTCTGACAATCGGCAGGCAGGCGCCACAATCCCATCAGGAACGGACGGCCGTTATAGAAATTATCAGCCACCAGTTTGCCATCGGCATAGAGTCGGGCACAATCACCACGATATTGAATTTGCAGGAGATTTCTGCCCTGCAGCATTTCAGGCGAAAGATTTAGCTGATAAACCGCAGCCTTCTTGAAGTCAGCATCAGATGGTTCCTCTGCCACTTTCTGCACACCCATAGTTATCTTGCGAACGCTCTCTGCTTCCTTGATTTTCTTGAAAGAAGGAGCCAGTGACATCATTGATTTTCCTTCCTCCTGCAGGAACAGATGTTCCGCCGTCTTGGAATCTACGAGATAGATGTTCTTATAAACAGGTTTGGCGATACCCTTCGCCTTCACATTCTTCAGCACCTTTCCATCCACTGCAATCTCGGTAGGAATACCCTTGATCTGTTCCAGAAAGATTTTTCCATCCCGCTTGGCAATCAACTGTGCCGTAGCATATCGGATGCCATCGATATTCACCGGGAAGATGCACATCGCTCCGGCAGGAACCGTCATCGGACGCTGAGGGAACTTCACGCCACATACCTCAAACTGCACATTCTTCCTGGCAGACAACTGCTGCAATCGCTCATAGTTATTAATGAAAACAAAACCGCTCTTATCTTTAGAACGAAGCGACCAGCGAAGATGAGAATCATCACCCTTCTCTATATCCTGACAGCATGGGAAACTAGCCTCCATCGGAGCCAGTACTTCTGCATAATCATGCATAAAGAGATGCAGTTTGCGGAGCATGAAATAATGAGGATTCTTCTGTCCGAATTCACCCAATGGCGCCTGGAAATCATACGTCTTTACCGGCATATCATTATAATTGGTAGCCTGAGTGCGCTGATTTTCATTCAGATAAACCGCACTACCATCGTCCAGATCACCCAGCATCATCGCAGTAGGATTGGTTCCGCCATGATACATATAATATCCCAGCAGATTGCTTCCGCTACCCAACTTGACGATAGCCAGCGAATATGCATCTTCCGGATAAATATACGGACGACGATGATAGGAAGTCATCATACCTCCACCCAGTTCGCAGGTGAAATAAGGATAGGCTTCATCCCCCTTGTTAATCTTCGCCTCTTGTTTGCCAAGCTGTTCGGTAGCGATTGCCGTACTGCTTCGGAAAGCCTTGAAGTTGAAAGCCTTGTAGTAATTACCAGCAGTCTCCTTCAGGCTGCGCTCCCAGAAACCATCGGCATAGTCGCCATAAAGCGGAACCATCTCGCCGAAAGGCACCGGCGTTTTCAGTTCAGGCCATCCAGTACGGGTATAGAAAGGCAAATCGAAACCTATCTGCTGGGCTATCTTCTTCAGCGCCATCAGATAACTACCCCTGCCACGATATTCATTATCAAACTGTGCCGCAACTACCGGACCACCATCTTTCCATTGTAACCCCTGCACCTGCGAATAAATCTGACGATAAAGTTCGGTCGTATATTTCAGGAAAGTGGTATTCTCCTCTCTCATCTTGCATCCCTTGGTAAACATCCAGGCAGGTATGCCACCATTGCGAACCTCGCCATGGCAGAAAGGGCCCAGTCGGAGAACCACCGGCATCTCTTCCTGTTTACATACCTCAAGGAAACCACGAAGATTGCGCTGTCCACTCCAGTTGAACACACCTTCTACTTCCTCCACATGGTTCCAGAACACATAGGCGGCAATCATGGTAACGCCACCCTGCTTCATCTTCCTTACTTCCTCTCTCCACTCATTCTGAGGGATTCGAGAATAATGTACCTCGCCCATCACCGGCACCACTCGCTTACCATCGAAGATGAGGCTATGCTTATCCCATCGGATAGATTGCTGCGGAATCTGTGCCTGGGCTTCCACCGGATGAAATGAGCTTGAAATTACAGCCGATACCAATAACGAATACACTATAATCTTTGTCTGGTTATTCATTTTTATCTGTTTTAAAGTTTAATATGCTTTTTTCGTTTGCAAATATAACTATATAAATACAAAATAGGAATATAATATCGTCCGAAAATATGAGATATCTATCATTTCATACCAAATCGCTTTTGTAATCAGATATATTCATATAACATCAATTGTTTTAATGATGCTGCAAAAGTACAAACAAAAAGGGGAAAAACAGATAGACTTATTAGCAGAAATACATAGACTATCTTATGATTTGAAGAAAGAAACACCGGAAAATAGGACAAGTCTCAAAAATATTTTGTATTTTTGCAGAAAAAGAATGACTAAAAAAGCAAAAAATAGCAGATTTGGGCTTTTGTTTTGAG
>ERZ1031020.710-NODE-710-length-10426-cov-3.492624_pt1 | contig 10426 bp, 4 predicted proteins | sample MGYA00517109_ERZ1031020 | MGnify/ENA primary metagenome ERZ1031020 (study PRJEB33719, sample SAMN04261270) | wastewater metagenome | biome: rural village; feature: human; material: feces | host: Homo sapiens | place: El Salvador | collected 2013-01-07 ... | reverse complement strand
CACGTACAGAAGAAAGTGGATAGATGTTGCTGTGATTTCCAACAACTGTTCCCGGATTCAGAACGCTTCCGCATCCTACTTCTACTTCATCTCCGAGCATTGCACCAAACTTCTTCATGCCTGTCTCAATCTTCTCTTCTCCGGCTTTTACCACAACAAGTTTCTTATCTGATTTTACGTTGGATGTGATGGATCCGGCTCCCATGTGGGACTTGTAACCAAGTACAGAGTCACCAACATAATTGTAGTGCGGAACCTGAACTTTATTAAAGAGGATCACGTTCTTAAGCTCTGTAGAGTTTCCTACAACAGCTCCTTCTCCTACGATCGCATTTCCACGGATAAATGCACAGTGACGAACCTCTGCATCCTTTCCGATGATTGCCGGTCCATTGATAAATGCAGTCGGAGCAACCTTTGCAGATTTCGCTACCCATACATTTTCCCCGCGTTTCTCGTATTCGTCCTCGCTTAATGTAGCTCCAAGCTCAAGGATGAAGCTGCTGATCTTCGGAAGTACTTCCCACGGATAAGTAACTCCGTTGAAGATATCTTTTGCGATTGTCTGGTCTAATGAATAATTTTCTTTTACTGTTAATGCTTCTAACATGGTAATTCCTTTCTGCCGGTTAGAACCGACTTACATTTATTCCTTTTAATTGTGTCATTTACTTTTGTTTCCTGTTTTTGTTCTACCTGTCGTTTTATTACTGTTTACAGACGGATAAAACCCAGCGGCTTTTTCATAGCAGGCTCTGAGCTGATATTGATTGTTCAGCCCTTTCACCCCAACGGTTCTGCTGGTGATGAAATGATCGAGTTTTCTCATATATTCATCTGATGTGATGGAACCTTCTGCCACATAGTTCAGTCCCTTCTCCCAGCTTGCTGTAAGTTCCGGGTTCAGGAGTGACCGGATGGAATGATCAACAACATCATAGATCATCTCTCCCTGCAGCGTCGGTGTGATCACCTGTGTCTTCTTGTTCAGTGCGAAATACTTGATATTCACAAGCTTTTTCAGAATCTCTGCTCTTGTCGCACTTGTTCCGATTCCGCTACCTTTGATCTGGGCACGAAGTTCTTCGTCCTCGATCAGCTGTCCTGCATTCTCCATTGCCAGGATCATGGAACCAGAATTGTAACGCTTCGGAGGTGATGTCTCTCCTTCTTTGATATCCAATGCTCTGACCTGAAGGACTGCACCCTTCTTTAATGACTTGATCACTTCGAACAATCCGGTGTCCAGGCTTTGATCGGAAGAATCGGAACCTGCCTCGTCATTTGTATCATTGTTATTATTCTCACTGTTTCCATTACTGCTATCTTTTGTGGCTGTCTGAGAAGCTTTCTTCTTCGGAATGCCTGCCACTTTCAGATAACCTTCCTCAGCAAGTACTTTGAAGCTTGAGAAGAAGCTTTCTTCTTTGATCTTCGTCACGATAGCAACCTTCTGGTAAACTGCCGGTGGGTAAAAGATACTTAAAAATCTTCGCACGATCAGGTCGTACACACCCTTCGCAGTAGATGAAACAGTACTCAATGCATTCAACCCTTGTCCTGTAGGAATGATTGCATAATGGTCTGTGATCTGCTTGTCATTCACATAGCGTGTCTTGGCAAGTGTCTTATAGCTTCCGAAATTCAGGATATCCTGCATATACGGTACCGCCATCGGGTATTTTGACAGCCCGTTCAGATTTCTTGTGATTTCCTTTGCCACTGCAGTAGACAGAACACGGGCATCTGTTCTCGGATAAGTCACAAGTTTTTTCTCATACAGCTCCTGCACGATTCGCAGTGTCTCATCCGGACTGATCTTAAATCTCTTAGAGCAATCATTCTGAAGCTCCGCCAGGTTATACAAAAGAGGAGGATTCTTCTTCTCTTTCTTTTTCTCGATTGACTCGATCCTGCAGTTCAATCCTGACTGTCCCTGTATTCCTGCTACATTTACAGACTTCTCATCCGGTGTCTGCAGGTATTGAATCAATTCTTCTGCTTTCTTGCGCTCCTTGAATCCATTTTCCTTGTAAAGGTCATAGGACTCAAAATAGCGGGAGCCTTTCACTGCTCTCCACTCACCCTCGAACGTATGCCCCTGTGCATCAATTGTGCTGAGTACGCGGTAAAACGGTGTCTTGACGAAATCACGGATCTCGCGTTCTCTACGCACAACCATGCCAAGAACACACGTCATAACACGTCCTACAGATACAACGGAATACTTCGTTTGCAGAAAATTTGAAATACTGTTGCCATATTTCAAGGTCAGCAGACGGGAAAAGTTAATTCCCATCAGATAATCTTCCTTGGCACGCAGGTATGCAGATGCTCCGAGGTTATCATACTCTGACAGATCTTTGGCTTCACGGATTCCTCGAAGAATCTCCTCTTCTGTTTGGGAATCAATCCACACTCTCCGGCGCTTTTTCCCCTCAACGTGTGCTTCCTGTTCTACAAGACGATAGATGTATTCTCCCTCTCGCCCGGAGTCGGTACAGACATAGATCGTATCGACATCTTCCCGGTTCAGGATCCCACTGACGATCTGGAACTGCTTTGCCACTGACGGAATGACTTCGTATTTGAATTCTTCCGGGATAAACGGCAGTGTCTGCAAGTTCCATTTCTTAAGTGCCGGATCATATTCCTCCGGATAACTCATCGTCACCAGGTGACCTACGCACCAGGTGACAATGGCTTCGTCTGACTCAAGATATCCGTCCCGTCTTTTCGTATTTAGTTTCAATGCTTTTGCGAATTCCTGGGCAACGCTCGGTTTCTCCGCAATGTATACTGATTTTCCCATAAACTAGTTATTTATCTTCCATTCCATTATTTTACACGGAATCTGTAAGCAGTGCGGGTATCGTATTTCTCGCCTTTCTTACAGATCGGTCCTGGGAAGTTTTCGTGGTGGATTGCATCCGGATAGTACTGTGTCTCCAGACAGATCGCATCTCTCATCTCATAAACCGCTCCGTCTCTTCCTTTCACTCCGTCAAGGAAGTTCGCAGTATAGATCTGCACTCCCGGAAGGTCTGTCAGTACACTCATATGGATTCCACTTTCATCCCCGGCCACTTCTGCTACTTTATCAAATTCGCCTTCATTTTTCAATACCCAGTTGTGGTCATAACCTTTTCCGAAGATCAGTGGTTCATAGTCTGCTTCAATGTCTTTTCCGATTGTCTTATCTATTCTGAAATCCATCGGAGTTCCTTCCACACTGCGGATCTCACCTGTCGGAATGGATGCTGCGTCTGCCGGTGTAAATGCATCCGCATTCAGCCATAATGTATGATTCAGAACATCTCCGCTCTTATGTCCGTTCAGGTTAAAGTAACTGTGATTTGTCATATTGATGATCGTATCCTGATCCGGCTCTGCTTCGTAGTGGATCATCAAAGTATTCTCTTCATCCAAAGAATAGGTCACTTTCATAACAAGTGCTCCCGGATATCCCTGATCTCCATCCGGGCTGTCCATCTCAAATGTTACATGAGTATCATCTGCATCCGCAACCTTCCACATTCTTCCGTGATAGAAATCAAGTCCGCTGTGCAAGTTGTTCTCTCCGTCATTCTTTGTCAAGTGATATTCTGTTCCATTGATCTCGATCACTGCCCCACCGATACGGTTTGCATTACGTCCGACGGATGCTCCAAATGCATTTCCCAGTCCGGCTTCATATCCGGTTGCATCATCATATCCAAGTGTCACTTCTACCGGATTGTTATCTTTATCCGGAACAAGTACGCTTGTCAGTGTTGCTCCGAAGTCGGATACGCTGATCTGCATTCCTACTTCATTTTCCAGTGTATATACGGTAGCCAATTCCCCTTTCGATGTCTTTCCAAAGTCTTTTTTCTGTAACGGTTTCATCTTTCTCTGCTCCTCCATCTCTCGTCCTTCTATTGTTTTTTTCTGAAAATCTTCCGTACGGTTGTTAAGAATCCTTCTTTTTTCTTCTTCGGTACGGCGGCTGCAGCCGGACGTTTTGCCTGTGATGCTTCTCTCATAAAGGTCTCCTGTGCATTCACAAGACTTGCTCCGTCTTCCACCGGTTTCTTCACATATGTTCCGTCACTTGTCATCGCGCGGGCTTTCACATTGTCAGAAAGCATTACATGAAGCTGATGGAACAGGCGTTTCCGGATCTCTACATCATAGACCGGGCACGCGACTTCTACACGCTTCTCTGTATTTCTTGTCATCATATCAGCAGATCCAATATAAACTGTTGCATCTGCTCCTTTTCCGAAGACGAAAAGTCTTGGATGCTCCAGATATCTTCCGACGATACTTGTCACACGCAGATTCTCTGTCTTTCCCTTGATTCCCGGGAGGATGCAGCAGATCCCACGCACAATCAGATCTATCTTCACCCCTGCCTGAGATGCTTCTGTTACTTTGCGAATGAAATCCATGTCCGTAACAGAATTCATTTTCATAATGATTCTTCCGTTCTCACCTTTTGCAATTTCTTCATCCATCAAGGTAAGTACTTTCTGTTTCAGGCTTGTCGGTGAAACAATCAGATGCTTGTAAACTCCATTCAGATTACTGATCGACATATTCTGGAAAAAGACTGCTGCATCTTCACCAATCTCTTGTCTGCTTGTCATCAGCGAGTAATCGGTATACATCTTCGCTGTCTTTTCGTTATAATTTCCGGTTCCAATCTGTGTAATGTAATGAATTCCGGTACGGTTTCTGTATGTGATCAGGCAGATCTTGGAGTGTACCTTATAACCCTCGAATCCGTACAGAACACGGCATCCGGCCTCTTCCAGACGCTCGGACCAGTCAATGTTGTTCTGCTCATCAAAACGTGCTCTCAGCTCGATCAGGACCGTAACCTCTTTTCCATTCTCAGCCGCTGCACAGAGATATTCTACAAGTCGTGCTTTCTTCGCCAGACGGTAGATTGTGATCTTGATCGTCAGAACTTCCGGGTCTGTTGATGCTTCTTTGATCAGCTGGAGGAACGGTTCCATGCTTTCGTATGGATAGCAAAGGAGTACGTCTTTCTTCTTTATCTGCGGAATCACCTTACCCTCTGCAAGCATGGAAGACGGTTGCGGAGAAAATGGTACATCCACAAGCGTTTTTTTCTTCGAATCCGGAAGTTTATCAGCGATTGCAAAGATAAAGTCCAGCTTCATCGGCATCTTTGTTCGGAAAATGCATTCCGGACGGATATTGAATTTCTCACAGAAATATTTCTCCATCTCTTTACTCAGAGAATTGGCTGCCTCAAGACGGACAACGGCCATCCTTCTTCTCTTATGAAGTGTCTCCTGCATCACATGACGGAAATCTCCGCTGTCTGCATAAGCTTCATCATCCGGTGATACATCTGCATTTCTTGTTACACGGATATAGTTCTTGTCTGAGATCTGATACTGGTCAAAAACAAGATCAATAAATTCCAGGATAATCTTTTCCATACGGATATAACGGATGTCATACCCTGGAAGATAGAGAATATTAGAAATATATTGTGGTACCGGGATGATTCCGAGCATCGTCTTGTCTCCCTGCTTCAGATTCGCAACCACATACAGTTCTTTACTTAACAGATGTGGGAACGGATGGTTCGCATCTACGATCTGTGGGGAAAGCACCGGCATTACTTCTTCTTTGAAATATTTCTTTACAAACTTCTTCTCCTGCTGTTCCAGTTCCTTGAAGTCAAGACCGCAGACACCATACGGACTTAACTGTTTCTTGATCTCTGCATATGTCTTATCACGTTCCTTGTAAAGTGGGGAAACAGCTCGATAAATTGCATCTAACTGCTGTTTTGCTGTCATACCGGATCGCTGATCGATCTTTTTGCTGTCTGCTGATGCCATATCATACAGACTTCCTACGCGGATCATAAAAAACTCGTCTAAGTTGCTTGTGAAAATAGCTACGAATTTCATACGTTCCATCAAAGGAACTGTCTCGTCCCGTGCTTCTTCGAGAACGCGCTGATTGAACCGAAGCCATGATAATTCACGATTCTGAGTTTCTTCTAAAATCTCTCTCATATAACTCAACTCCCTTTTCTCTCTTCTTTTAACAAGTCGATTTATTTTTATTACTGTTCAAGATACTTCAGCATTTCTTCTGTCTTTCGCTCCATCAGATGATATCCATGCTCATAAAATGCATGCAGGACATCCGGATGCTGTTCGAGCCGTGATACTGGTTTTACATGTGGACGAAGGACATAGATCTCTCCACGCTTCTCAAGCTGGTCCAGATAATTCATCGTTTTATTATAGATAAAACTTCTTCTGAAGATTGTCCGGACTGCATTCGGATAGGACTTATATGCCTGTCTGTAAAGCTTCTGCACTGCCGGTGAGATCACTTTCTTACGATAGCCCTGATTTCTCGTCAGGATCACTATGATCTTCTCATTCCCAAGCTTCTGTGCACGACGGATCGGAACAGAATCTGCAAGTCCGCCATCCAGATATGGAACACCGTCAATATTCACCATCGGAGTCACAAGCGGCATACTGCTTGATGCACGACAGATCTTCATCAATCGGTCAGGATCTCCTGTTTCCGTCATATATTCTGCATTTCCAGTCAGACAGTTTGTCGTTACCAGCTCACAGTGCATCTCTGACTGAAAATATGTATCAAAATCAAATGGGATCAGTTCATTCGGATATTTATCAAAAATCAAATCCATATTCATCAGACTTTTCTCCCTGATCGTATCTTTCACTCCATTAATATACTTCATATCTTTTGTATTCGGAATCATACAGTCTCTTGTACGTCCCGGCTGTCTGGAAACATAATCTACCGCATTACATGCGCCGGCAGACACACCGATCACATCTGAAAAATAAATATCCTGTTCCATAAGGTAATCCAGAGCACCAGAAGTAAATATGCCTCTTGTTGCTCCACCTTCCAGTACGATTGTTGCTTTCTTAAGTGCCATGGTTTCTCCTCTTTTCTACTGCTATTTATATTGTGAGATTCTTAGTAACATTATAACTTTTTATAATGGAAAGAACAAGGATTAGTTCTTATACATTTTCACACAGTTTGCCCTGTTTTTTCGTATGCATTTTTCTATTTCAGTACTTGTCAGCACCCTTTCTTCTATGTTAATATATGGATTGGTATGTTCTTATTCACACGTATTTGAAAAAGGACAATTATAACAACGTAATCACAATTCTAATTTATTTACAAGGAGACTTTCAAATGATTAGTGCAAATAATGTAACCCTTCGCGTCGGGAAAAAGGCGCTGTTCGAAGATGTTAACATCAAATTCACAGAGGGGAACTGCTACGGAATGATCGGTGCGAATGGTGCCGGTAAATCTACATTTCTTAAGATTCTTTCCGGACAGCTTGAGCCGACATCCGGTGATGTAGTTATCTCCCCGGGCGAGAGACTTTCTTTTCTTCAGCAGGATCATTTCAAATATGACGAATTCCCTGTTCTTGATACAGTTATCATGGGAAATGCACGTCTGTATGAAATCATGAAAGAGAAAGAAGAAATTTACGCAAAAGAAGATTTCACAGATGAAGACGGAATCAAAGCAAGTGAGCTGGAAGCTGAGTTCGCTACAATGGATGGATGGGAAGCAGAATCTGATGCTGCCAACCTTCTGAACGGACTTGGTATTGAGACAGAACTTCATTATAAACTGATGAAAGACCTGACAGGTTCTGAGAAGGTTAAGGTTCTTCTTGCGCAGGCACTGTTCGGAAACCCGGATATCCTGCTTCTTGACGAGCCTACCAACCACCTGGATCTTGATGCGATCGCATGGCTGGAAGAATTCCTGATCAACTTTGACAACACTGTTATCGTTGTATCCCATGACCGTTACTTCCTGAACAAGGTATGTACACAGATTGCCGATATCGATTACGGCAAGATCCAGCTTTACGCAGGAAACTACGACTTCTGGTACGAGTCAAGCCAGCTGCTGATCCGTCAGATGAAAGAAGCAAACAAGAAGAAAGAAGAAAAGATCAAAGAGCTGCAGGAATTTATTTCCCGATTCAGTGCGAACGCTTCCAAGTCTAAACAGGCTACTTCCAGAAAGCGTGCCCTGGAGAAGATCCAGCTTGATGAGATCAGACCTTCCAGCCGTAAATATCCTTACATTGACTTCCGTCCGAACCGTGAGATTGGTAATGAAGTTCTCACTGTAGAAGGACTTTCCAAGACAATTGACGGCGAGAAGATTCTTGATAACCTTACATTTACACTTGGCCGTGAGGATAAAGTTGCTTTTGTTGGTGGAAATGAGTTTGCTAAGACAATCCTCTTCAAGATCCTGATCGGCGAGATGGAACCGGATGAGGGAACATATAAATGGGGAGTTACAACTTCTCAGGCTTACTTCCCGAAGGATTTCGGCGGAGAATTCGACAATGACTACAATATCACAGAGTGGCTGACACAGTACTCTGAGGAAAAGGATGTAACTTATGTTCGTGGATTCCTTGGAAGAATGCTCTTCTCCGGTGAAGACGGAGTGAAGAAAGTTGCTGTACTTTCCGGTGGTGAGAAGGTTCGCTGCCTGCTCTCCAAGATGATGATCTCAGGAGCAAATGTACTGCTTCTTGATGAGCCAACAAACCACCTGGATATGGAGTCTATCACAGCACTCAACAATGGTCTGATCAAGTTCCCTGGAGTACTTCTCTTTACTTCCAGAGACCACCAGATCGTACAGACAACAGCGAACCGTATCATGGAGATTGTTCCGGGCGGTAAGCTGATCGATAAGATCACAACTTATGATGAATATCTTGAGAGCGATGAGATGGCAAGAAAGAGACAGACTTACTCTGTACAGACAGATGATGAGGATTAAGATATAATTAAGAGCCAGAACAGACACCGTGTGTTGTGCCTGTCCTGGCTCTTTCTAATATTTATCAATTATTCACTCCATGGTGCGCTGCCACACTATCAACGGTCAGTCCTTTGAATGTGTATCCCTGACTTCTATAGTAATCAATAATCTGTGGCAATGCCTGTACGGTTGTATCTTTTGCATCTGTATCATGCATCAGAATATCAACATGATTTGCCGTGCAGGATGTTGCGTTGGAAACCAGCTTTTCTACCGGCACATTATTTCCGCTTGCGTCAGTAGAATCACAGTTCCAGTCAAAATACTGATATCCTTTGTCTCTCACTGCTTTCGTAAGTGTTGTCATCAATCCTTTGACATATTTTGCACTGACGGTATTGCTGGAACCTCCCGGGAAACGAATGATCATGGATTTCGTTCCTGTGACACTCTCTACCAGATCTGATATTTTCTGCAAATCTGCGAAGTATGCATCTTCGGATGAGTAAACTGTTGCATAATCATGTGTATAGGTATGAAGTCCGATCGAATGTCCTTCGGAAAAGGCTCTTTTAATCATATCATCACGTTCCCGATTATTTCCTGTAACGAAGAAGGTTGCCTTTGCATTTTTTTCTTTCAAAATGTCAAGAATCTTTCCGGTATTCTCTGACGGACCATCATCGAAAGTCAGATAAACAACTTTCTCATTCCAATCCGGATTCTCTTTCACTTTGATCTTTCGCTCAATCTTTGTCTCGTTTCCGGAACGGTCTTTTGCAAGATAGGTAACAATATAGGTTCCCGGTGTTGCAAAATCCACTTTGTCAGCACCCTGTACTTCCAATGTTGGCTCTGGATCCATATCATCCTTTATCGTAACCCCTTCATTAAAGTCCATCGTATCGCCCTGTGCAAGTTCTTTATCATCTGCTCCTTCAATCGTCGGTCCTGTTGTATCCTCTTCCAGATTCAGTGTTGATTTACCTTCTGTTTTATGACCGTCACTATCTGTTGCAGCAACAGTTACTCCGTATTTTCCTTTCTTCTCCCAGGAATCCTGTCCGACAAATTCAAGTGTGACATCTGATGCATCTTTTACTGATTCTACAAAATCTTCCGGCTTGATATCTTTCGGAAGTTCTGTTGTATAACTGTCTTTCATTTTAAGCTCAGGTGCTTTTGTATCCTTAACTTCGACTTCAGCTTTTACTTTTTGTTTACCATAGACATAATAAACCGTATATTTTCCTTCTTTATTCGTATCTACTTTCCCTTCTGTCTTCACATCTTTCGCTTTTCCACCAACAACGAAACGGATGTTGGACATCAGATCCATACTTTCTTTCTTTTCCTGCGCGATCACTTTACTCCGTAATACAATCGGATTCATTTTAAAATAAGTAAATGTTGAAACTGCCGGAACTAATACAACGAACAGAATCAATATGATTGCAATTCTCCTTCGTCTCTTGAGGCGTCGAATGCGTTGTTCATTCCTCTTGCGTCTCTCCCACTCTTTTCTAATGGAATCTGTGCTTTTTCCCATCGCGCCATAATGTTCATAAAACGCTTGTTCTTT
>ERZ1031020.704-NODE-704-length-10492-cov-37.284469_pt1 | contig 10492 bp, 9 predicted proteins | sample MGYA00517109_ERZ1031020 | MGnify/ENA primary metagenome ERZ1031020 (study PRJEB33719, sample SAMN04261270) | wastewater metagenome | biome: rural village; feature: human; material: feces | host: Homo sapiens | place: El Salvador | collected 2013-01-07 ... | reverse complement strand
TTTTCGGACCGGAAAGTTATGCCGCATCGGCCTAACTTCTATTGAACAGACACAGGCCTCGACCTTCATACGCCCGAAGAAGCCCTCCGCTGCTTTGACGAGCATCCTGTTGGCGAGCTCCGCGTTGGGGCTGAACCCGGTGTCTTTCGTCAAATAAATTTGCGTGTCGGGGGCCGGTGACATTTTGTTGGACTCGTCATTGATTCCATCACCACCAATCATGCCACAAGACGAGCCCGCGTCGACGATCCATGATGCCCGTGTCCGAACTCCGTCTTGATCCGCTTGTCCCGATACCAGACCATGTAGCCGTCCAGCATGTTTATGAACCCGTCCATCGAAACGCCCGCGAAGCTGCGTTTGTGGAAGAACTCCTGCTTGAGACGGCCGAAGAACCCCTCCGCGGCCGCGTTGTCCGGACTGCATCCCTTCGCGCTCATCGAACGCGTCAGACCATGCTCCTTGCAGACGCGGATCCACTCGGGCCACCGGTAGTGGCAGCCGCGATCGGAATGGATGATCGGCTTCTCCCCGTCCTTGAGTGTGGAGCACGCGTCGGCGAGCATGCCGTTGGCCAACGCCGCGTTCGGGCTCGTGCCGATCGTCCGCGCGACCGGAAGCCCGTCGTAGCAGTGGATTGGCTACAATGTATTAGACAGTCCGATGAGGGACGAATGACATGAGATTGGAGGCCGACGATGGCCGACCCGAAACATCCACGCCACTACGAGGAGTCGTTCAAGCGGCAGATCGTGCAGTTGTACGAGAACGGCAAGCCGGCGCGCGAGATCAAGGCCGAGTACGACATCTCGCATTCCACGCTGCACCGTTGGGTGCAGGGCATCCGCAACAGCGGCTCCACCAGGGCCGCGGACAACCGTACGCCGGAGCTGATCGAGCTGATCGAGCTGCGCAAACGCAACAGGCAATTGGAGATGGAGGTGGATGTTTTAAAACAAGCGGCGCTGATATTCGCACGAAAGTAGGCGTGATACGGGCCAACGCCGCCAAGTATCCAATATCAGCGCAGTGCAGAATCCTCGGCGTTCCCCGCTCCACCTACTACTGGATGGTCGAACATCCCGAGGTGGAGAGGGCCGATCCGATCGCCGGCGACGTTCGCGCGATATGGCGCGACAGCCGCCAGCGCTACGGGGCGAGGAAGATCAAGGCCGCTTTGGGTAGAAAAGGCGTCACCGCGTCCAGAAGGCGCATCGGCAACATCATGCGCGAACAGGGCATGACGAGCTCGTACGCGCGCAAGACGTTCAAGCCCCACAGGACGCGGGCCGACGAGGCGAAGCTCGCGAACCTGCTGGACCGCGAGTTCGACGGCTACGCCCCGCGCACGCACCTGGCCAGCGACCTGACGTACGTGAGGGTCGGGGGCGGCTGGGCGTACGTGTGCCTGCTGGTCGATCTGGCGAACCGGAGCATCGCCGGCCATTCCGCCGGTATGAGCCGCGGGGCCGATTTGGTCATGGCCGCGTTCGCCACGCTCGACTTCCCCCTGACCGACGTGGAGGTGTTCCGCACGGACCGGGGAAGCGAGTTCGACAACGCGAAAATCGACGGGCTGCTCGACGTGTTCGGCATCAGAAGATCACTGTCGCGCAAGGGCAACCCGTACGACAACGCGGTGGTCGAATCCACCAACCGCCTGCTGAAGAAGGAGCTCATATACCGGAACCACTACACCACGATCGAGCAGCTGAGGGGCGATCTCAACGACTATGTGTGGTGGTCCGACAACCAGCGGCTCCACTCCACCCTCGGATACCGGAGCCCGAAGGAATTCACCGAACAGGGACTCGTCCTCTAAAGAATTGTCCAACACGCCGTTGCCAATCCACCGCTGGTACTTCGCCCGGGGAAGCATCGAGTTCACCGTGGAGACGAGTCCCGCGCACCGGTCGCCGACCACGAGGCGCACGCCCTTCAAACCGCGTTCGATCATGCTTCGTATGGACTGCTCCCAGCTGGCAGCGTCCTCCCTCATGCCCTCCGTCACGCCGATGACCTCGCGGTGGCCCTCCGCGTTGACGCCGATGGCGACGAGGACGCTGACGTTCTCCACGCTTCCGCCCCAGGAGCGCTTGTGCCACACGCCGTCCATGAACACGTACGGGTATTCGGATTCCAATGGCCGGGTGCGCCATCGGTCGATGTCGTCATACACGCGCTTGAGCTTGTCGGAAAGGGTCTGGGATGGCATCCTGTCACCCCACAGCAGTTTGCTGATGTCGTCGACCTGACGGGTGCTCACTCCCGCCAGGTACATCTCCATCAACGCCTCCTCGACGCTGGACTCCCGCCTGCGGTAGCGTTCGATGACCGCGGATTCGAAGACCGCGCCCTTGAGTTTCGGCACCCTGAGCTCGAGCCTGCCCGCCTTTGCCGTGAGCGTGCGTTCGTAGTGGCCGGCCCTGTACGCCTTGCGCCCCTCCTTGCGTTCGTATCTGGCGGCCCCGGTGATCTCGTCGGCCTCGGCGTCGAGCATGGCGTTGAGGATCTGGGTCATCTTCTCGGTGACCAGCCGGTCGAGTTTGGTCTCGAACAGGTTCTGGTCGATCTGTATGATGTTGCTGTCGGGCATGGCTGCGCGTCCTGCTTTCCAATTGCGATTCTTTGTTTGGCGACTGAAAATCGTACACAGGACGCGGGCCATGCCCGCTTCAACATCTCAACGAAGAACAAAACCGAAAGTGCGCAGGAATTCGGACGTTATCTGCATAGCGGGGGAAGGAAAGAAGGTCCATTGTTGGGCTTTCGAGTTGTTCGATGTCCAGAGTTGTACGTTTGTTCCGTTGGTGGTTTCGCCGTATCTCACGTCCAGAACGAGGGATGAATTGAGTGCGGAGACGAATTTGTAGGATGATCCGTCTTGTATGGCGATCCACTTCTGGGATCGAGTACCGTTCGAATCCCACTGCTGTATGCTTGTTCCTTCATGCGCCTCGCCGTATCTCACGTCCATGGGCTTGCCGGAACCCGTGTTCGTCAGGGTCACGTAGCCTTTCTTGTCGTGGGACATCATCCACTTCTGGGCAGTGGTTCCATTCGACGTCCACAATTGCACATTCGCTCCGTTGTCGTGGGAACCATTGGATACATCCAGGACCTTGCCGCCGTCCAGGGCGGAGGCCACGACATACGTGCCGTCGGCCAAATCCGAACGATGCTTCTTGGCCAAAGCATCCAACACATCACGGGGTGTGGTGAAGGTCCATTGTTGCGCTTTGGAGTTGTTCGATGTCCAGAGTTGTACGTTTGTTCCGTTGGTGGTTTCGCCGTATCTCACGTCCAGAACGAGGGATGAATTGAGTGCGGAGACGAATTTGTAGGATGATCCGTCTTGTATGGCGATCCACTTCTGGGATCGAGTACCGTTCGAATCCCACTGCTGTATGCTTGTTCCTTCATGCGCCTCGCCGTATCTCACGTCCATGGGCTTGCCGGAACCCGTGTTCGTCAGGGTCACGTAGCCTTTCTTGTCGTGGGACATCATCCACTTCTGGGCAGTGGTTCCATTCGACGTCCACAATTGCACATTCGCTCCGTTGTCGTGGGAACCATTGGATACATCCAGGACCTTGCCGCCGTCCAGGGCGGAGGCCACGACATACGTGCCGTCGGCCAAATCCGAACGATGCTTCTTGGCCAAAGCATCCAACACATCACGATCGGTCTGGCCTGACACTGTTATGGCTATGGATGCGTTCGTATCGCCAGCAGTTGCGGTTACCTTCGTGGTTCCCGCTTGTGCTCCCGCTTTCACAAGGCCTGTGCTGCTCACGCTTGCGATTGTGGAATCGGAACTGGTCCAGGTGACCTTCTTGTTCGTGGCGTTATCTGGTTTCACGGTCGCGGTCAGCTGTACGGATTCGCCTGACTTCAACGTGATCTTGCCGTCCTTGACTCCATCGCCGGAAATCGTGATGGAGTCGACGGGGATGTCGTTGTATTTCACGGCGAATGCGAAGTTGCTGTCGTCCTTCCTGGTTGCAGTCAGCTGAACGGTGTGGTTCGGAACCTTCCAGGTTTCCTGGTTCATCGCATAGGCCGTGATGCCGTTGACGATGTTCTTGATGCTGGGCGGGTACGAGTCGTTGTCCACGCCGATAGTGAAGGAGGTCTCAAGCGCATCAAGATGCTTCTGAATCCGGTCCGCGTAGGAATCTGCCCACTGCTTCGCATCGCCGTTGCGTACGAAATAGTTGTCCTCCAAGGAAGTGGAACGGGTCGCGTAGCCGTCGGCTTGGTAGGTTTTGGTGTGACCCGTGTGCGCGATGGCCATGAGCTCATCGGTCAGGCCGAAGTACAGGTGACGCTGGTCGAAGTTGTACCAGTGGTCATCGCTGTCATCCCAGGTGCAGTCGACCTGGTACCACTTGCCGTCCAGCTTCACGGCGTTCCAAGTATGGGCGTCATAGGTGTCCCGAGTCTCGCTGTTCTCAATGCCCGCGGCGGTCAGCAGCTTGCTGTATGCGGATTCGTAGGACTGACAGGTGCCGAGACTTCGGGTGAGGGCGCTTTCGGCGCTGCTCCATTTCAGGGAATTGTCGTACTTCATCTGGTCGAGGAGCCAGTCATGCAGCCATAGGGCCTTGGCGTATTCTGAACCATCGGTCTCCTTGTTGCACTGGGCCACTGCGGCGTTCACACGGTCGGCGACTGAAGGGTAACTCGGGTCTGAGACCTGGACGTTGAACGTGACGCGCATGTAGTACATGCTTGATGCCTTGTCCATGAGGAAGAAACGGTAATTGTATGTTCCGCTGGCGGTCATGGTGAACGTGTAGTCGTGTGAGGCTTCCTCGGCGGTGTACTTGGTCCATTCGCCGCGACTCGGGTCTGCGACGGATTCGAAGGACCATTCATCAGGATTGCTGTATGAGGGGGCATCCATGCGGAACTGATAATTGCCTGACCCTCCCGAGGCCTCGACATGGAATGTGGTGGGGCTGCCCAGCTTCGGATCGTTCCAATAGGCGGTCAGCGTGATTCCATTCTGCGGATCAGATGAAGCGGAATGGGCGTAGCCGTTCATGGCCGCGCGGATGGTGTTATCCGTGCTTTGGGTTTGCAGTGGGGTAGCGGTGTCCTGCTGTGTTTCCGGTGCTGGTTGGGTTTCTGGTTGTGCTTCCGGTTGGAATGTTGTTTCAGCTTGTGACTGCGGTTGCGTTTCTGGTTCTGTTTGCGGTTGTATTTGTGTTTCCGTCTGAGGTTGCGTGTCGGTTTCCGACTGCGCTGGTGCCTGTGTCTGTGCTTCTGCTGCGCCTGTTTCGGATTGAGTGGTTGCTTCAGGCTGTGCGGATGTTTCTGCATCTGGTTGCGCCTGCGTCTGTACTGTATTCGAAGCAGTGTCTGTAGTAATCCCATTTTGGGCATAGCTAGCTGTCGCAGTCAAACTCAGAGCGATCGCCGCGCTAAGCATGGCGGACAACGCGGTGACGATTGGTTTTCTCATCTCAATACCTCTCTCGAAGCGGTTGCCTGAACCCGGTCATCACCCTCGATGACTGCCTGTCCCGAACGTTCCCCCGCCTTGACTATTACTCTATTCACCAGTGTATCGGGAATACGCAGTAAGACACGGGGCATTATTCGAGTTTGGCGCATAATGCTCAGGAATTATTTTCGTTATACGTCATTCGACGTACAGTCCTCTGCTGAAATCCGAAGGACGAATTTCAGCATCGAAATTCATTGTTTCAGCCAGATGATTCACCAAATCCGCCAAAATCGTATCCCGTGTAGCAACGTCGTGCGTCTCCAAAAGTTTTCGGTAAAGTTCTTTGGCCTGTGGATCATCGTAAAAAGTGAGCGGAATTTGGTTAAGATCAATGCAGAGAGCTCGTTGATTCATCCTGTTACGCATAATATTTTTGACAAGTTCTCTTTTGTCTTGCCTTCGTTCGTTATTGAGATCGTCTTTTTGCTCAATGCGATGCTGGACAAACCAGAATGATGTAGTGATGATTGCTCCGATAATGGCTCCAACAAGTGATGCTATGGTTTCCGTCATTTTGAATCATTCTCCTTGTTTGGGATTTTATCTATCAAAAGCGTACTGCGCTGTGCGATTTCACAGTTATGCTTGATTTTATGGTTTCAAAGACGGGAATTAAAACTTACGCATATTACCTACCATCTTCAGCCGAGGAAGATGCTTCGGAGAGTGTTCATGAAACAACGGTTAATTCTGTAATTATTATTGGTGCAAACGGCGCAGGGAAAAGTAGGCTTGGAGCTTGGATTGAGCAAAAGCATCCTCAAAATTTGCAAAGAATATCTGCTTTACGGAATTTATCTTTAAGTCATGATATACAGCTCTATCCTTTTTCTGTAGCAATTAACAAAATGATGTACGGGAGCAACACAAAGGAGAAAACGCATAATTCGTTATATGAATGGGAGACTGCCGAAAGGAAATATCGGTATACAAATTCTCCCGTCTCCAATTTTGACTCTACAATTGCTGCGATAATTGCGAGAGACAATGATGATAATCGTCAGCTTGTCAGGAAAATGCAATCTGGTAATTTATCTGAGTTCTCTGATGAAATTGCATCAACTACGGAAAAGAGGTTGCAAAAATTATTCTCCAGAGTCTTCCCTCATAGGAGTATCTCGTTCAAAGAGAATACGGTATTCGCTTCCGGCGATATCAGCTCGGGTGACGATTACAACAGCTGTGAGATGAGTGATGGTGAGCGAGCCGGACTGTATGTGATGGCGCAGGCTCTTTGTTTACCTGAGGGGAGCACTGTGATTGTTGACGAACCTGAGCTACATTTGCATCCTGCTATTATTACAAGTCTTTGGCAGGAAATTGAAAAAGAGCGAGTAGATTGTCTTTTTATCTTTATTACTCATAGTATGGAGTTTGCCGAATATCATACTGATTCCGATAGAATTTGGGTCAAAAGTTATGATGGAAAAACATGGCAATATGAAATTATCCCTAAAGATCAAGAAATGCCAAGTGCATTGCAGCTAGAAGTTCTAGGAAGTCGAAGGTCGGTTCTTTTTGTCGAGGGGACTAGAACGTCTCTCGATTATCGTTTATATTCACTTCTATTTCCTGAATATTTGGTTGTACCTTGCGGGAGCTGCCAAAAAGTCATCGAACAAACAATTTCTTTTCGGAACAATTCGAATCTTCATCATGTTGAAGTTTATGGTTTGATTGATCGTGATCGAAGGTCACAGGGACAGCTTGAGGAGTTGCGAATGCGTGGAATAAATGTTTTACCTGTGGCTGAAGTTGAGAATTTGTTTTTACTTGATGAAGTAATGCAGGTGTTTGCCGGTCATATGGGACAATCTGCCGAGGTCGTCGCTTATGCGCAGCATTTTGTTGTAGACGAATTCATAAAAGAAAAAGAACGATTGGAGCGTGAAGCATGTCGGGATGCCATCAAAGATTTTTTAATTGGCCTAGATGTTAGCGGTAAATCCTCTGATGAAATAGCGAATATGGTAAGGGATGGGTCGGCAGAAATACAGAAGAAAATTTGTGAATGTTTTTCTGCTATTGGAAAAAAGAAAGATTATGTTCAAATTTTAGAGATTTTAAATGATAAAAGTATAGTAAAGCGTATAAGCTCATTGTTTGGATTATCTAAGAATAGTTATTGTAGTCAAATTATTTTGCTTTTAGGTTCTCAAAATCCTATAAGTGATAATTTGAAGGAAGCATTCTTGTCGTCAATTCCGAAGTTTTATGCAAAGAGTAGCGCGGTATAAGATGGCGCAGTAGATATATTGGCCGAGTTCAAATATCCGCGTCTTAAGGAAAACAATTGTTCGCTGCAGATAAGCCTATACGGCATGTTGAGGATGATAAGTATGGTCGTGAAAAATATGTTGATAACCTTGCTTATGCTCTTTTAACCGGCGATGATTCGGATGGCTTAGTGGTTGGGATAGAGGGAGCGTGGGGCAGCGGTAAAACATCCCTCAAGAACATGCTCATTGAACGTCTTCAACAGATGCCTCTACCTGATCGCAAGACGCACCTCATTGAATTTGACGCATGGATGTACTCCAGGTCCGGTGAGATAGTATCTGCATTGTTCTCCGAAATCTCGGCAGGTCTTTCTCCCCGATTGAAGTGGTATCAAAAGCTATTGATGAGATTTGATTGCTTTAATAATAATGCAATCACCTCTGTGGTTCATTTGATTTATAGAGCGATAAACGCTGTACTTCCTTATTCTGAGATTGGTATTTCTATTGGATGTATCTCTTGGAGTTTCCAAAATTTATCAAAATTATTATCTACTAAGAAATATAGAACTGGTGATTTACATCAAACAAGAAGCAGGCTGAAGTACGATCTTCAATCGCAATCAGACAAGATTGTTGTATTCATCGATGATTTAGATCGTCTTCTGGATGATGAAATCAGTTCGCTTATCCAAGCGGTAAAAGCAGTGGGTGATCTCCCGCATGTCACATATGTGTTGCTCTATGACAAGGCATATGTAACGCAAGCACTCGATAAAGCAAGTCATAATCGTGGCTCTGAATTTCTTGAGAAGATAGTTCAAATTCCTGCAGTAGTTCCTGAGTTGTCGCTTAACGAATTGCACGAATCTCTGAAACATGAAATATTGCGCGTTGGTTGGCGTGACAGCCTGTCATTAGGGAGAGAACAGGGTATTTTCAATTATTGCATTTGCCCATTCATTCAGAACAAGCGAGATATGGTGCGATTCTTGAATGATTTTCGTCTGTACTATGAGGCGCTTGGTGATGACGTCGAGCTATTAGATTTGGCGGGTATCACCGCATTGCGTATCTTCTGTCCGGAGTTTTATTCTTGGATATGGGAAAATCGGTGTTTAATGGTGGATCCTGTTTTTGCGGATGAAGAGTATATGGTTTATTCTGATCAAACAGCTGATCTTGAAGAAGTTATAAAACAAGCTGATGAAAAGAAAATATTTAATAAATATTCAATCGAATGGAAGAAGATAATTCATATATTATTTCCTTTTGTAGATAAAATCTCCATGGGGAAAGAATACTTTCTTTCTGAAAATGATGTTCCGGATTCATATCGGTCGATATGCAAGAAGGACTATATTGATGCATATTTTCGACTGATGCCATCTTCGGGGGATGTTCCGGAGAAGTGGTATAAACGATTCCTTTGTGAAATCAATCTTGATGCCGTACAGTCGGATGCTGGTTTGCTGCAGATTGCTTATTCTCCAAGATTGCAAGAAAAAATCAAGCGATACTTATCTCGGGATACACATGGCAATGTAATAAGAATGCGTATGTTGCTTCGTTTTTACTTGAAGAATAGTTTCTGCAAGACATTGCAAGAATATTATCCTTATGTGCTGAATTTATTTACTATGGTATGTAGAAGGGGCTGGAATGCGGTTGATGTCGAATTGCTTTTGAAAGAATGTCTTCAGAACGACAATGTTGGTGCGTTTCTGTTTGATATTTATTTGGCTGTGCTATGTGAACTGCAATCCCTGTCGTCTCAAGAGGGTGACCGGCAGCGCAATAAAATGCTTGAGACATGGAATGTTCGGGTAGAAACTTTAGGGTATGGCCATTCGCAGTCTGCGTTGGGAGAGATTGATTGGAAAAGCTACGCTGAACTCTTCGAAAAGCGGGTTTTGCTTCTTGCTAAAAAGTGTGTTCAGAATAATAATCTTGCCGTATTGCCAGGGCGTTTGAGTTTTTGTGAATTGCGTTTGACAATGGTGATGTTGGGATGGTTGTTCGGTAATGTGCCGGATGATTTGAGGAGTGTATTACTTGCACTTCGTGAATATGCCGAAGACGAAGGCCAATTTGTTTTTCTTTCTGCGGCAGCATTGGTGACAAAACAAGATGATGAAAGCTATGTTGCCGATGTTCAGACTGCCAAATATTTGTTTGATCCTGCTGAGTATCTGAATATGGTCGCGTCATATGTTAGCGATAATGAATTGCAACATAAAACTGGTGAGCGGCGTGAGCAGCAGTTGTGCCATGCGGCATATACCTTTGCACTCAAAGGTAACGGTGTAACAAATCAAAATGGCAAGGTTCGGATTACTGCCGATCAGGCGAATGATGTCTTGGAAGGTTGGAGATTAAAAGATTCGGGATCAGAGTTTTTGGAATTGTTAGTAAAAGACTAAGAGGGGACTGCGAACATTTCATCAATGTCGGCTTGCGTGACGGTGATGGTGAGCCGAGGATCCGTGGATTCGCTGGAATCCATGATCCAATCGTTTCAGAAGTTCCGAGCATAATCATGTTGCACCGTAACGTCGATTAGCACGTCTGCAAGGCGAAGCGCGAAGCGCACCATACCATCCTCATTTTTCTGGAAATAAACGGCAATACGGAACAACATCATACAATCCGGGGCATTGCCTTGGTGCTTTCTGTTTACGTGCGGCAGCCTTCGCGATGTATATTGAATATTTGCAGCTTTCAAGGCCACTGATTATTCCCTTTCAAGGCCACCGTT
>ERZ1031020.700-NODE-700-length-10538-cov-5.231518_pt1 | contig 10538 bp, 8 predicted proteins | sample MGYA00517109_ERZ1031020 | MGnify/ENA primary metagenome ERZ1031020 (study PRJEB33719, sample SAMN04261270) | wastewater metagenome | biome: rural village; feature: human; material: feces | host: Homo sapiens | place: El Salvador | collected 2013-01-07 ... | reverse complement strand
GCCTTGGCGCAAGCATTATCATAGAGCAGATTTTAAAAGAAAATGGCCTTTCGGAAGGCCATTTAAAGTATTCTGAAAATGGAAAACCTGTTGCAGATAATCTGTTTTTTAATGTATCTCATGCGGGAGATTATGTTGTAGGAGTCTCTTCTGATTGTGATGTAGGATGCGATATTGAAAAAATTATCGATGCACCATTTGAAATAGCAGAGCATTATTTCAATCAGTCAGAAATTGAGTATATAGAATCAGAAGCTGATAAGAATAAAGCATTTTTTACGCTTTGGACGCTGAAAGAAAGCTATATGAAGATGACAGGAATGGGAATGAGTCTTCCACTGGATTCTTTTGAAATTATCAAGACGGAAAAAGGATTTATACTCGGAAGATCGCAGGAAAAACATGGATTTTTTAAAACAATTGAATTCGATGAGCATATCTTTTCAGTTTGTAGTGAAAAAGAGAATATAGAAGATCTGATGCAGTTTTGTGAAAACTGCACAACTGATGTTAAAAAAATAACGTTAAAACTTTAACAACTGGCACATTGACAATTAATTAACGAACTAGTATACTAAAACATGTAATCGGGAAACATAAAAACAACCCGATCGGATAAAACTTGCAGGTTACGAAAACAGTGACTATAAAAATGATTTATTCAAGTACAGGAGGAATACTCAGATGGCAAAGAAAGAGGCGGCAAAAACTGTAGAGACAAAGACAGTAAACACCGGATTCATTGATAACGTTGAAGCTCTTGAAGCAAAAATGAAAGAGATGCGCGAGGCACAGAAAATCTTCGCTACATTTACACAGGAGCAGGTTGACAAAATCTTCTATGAAGCAGCTATGGCAGCAAACAAGCAGCGTATCCCGCTTGCAAGACTTGCAGTAGAAGAGACTCAGAGAGGTATTCTCGAGGATAAGGTTATCAAAAACCATTACGCAGCAGAGTATATTTACAACGCATACAAAGATACAAAGACATGTGGTGTTGTAGAAGAAGATAAGGCATTTGGAATCAAAAAGATCGCAGAGCCAATCGGACTTGTTGCAGCAGTTATCCCTACAACAAACCCGACATCAACAGCAATTTTTAAAACACTGATCTGCTTAAAGACAAGAAATGCAATCATCATCAGCCCACATCCGGCTGCTAAAGCATCTACAATCGCAGCAGCTAAAGTTGTTCTTGAGGCAGCAGTGAAAGCAGGAGCTCCGGAAGGAATCATCGGTTGGATCGATGCTCCATCACTGGAACTTACAAACACAGTAATGAGAGATGCAGATATCATCCTTGCGACAGGTGGTCCTGGAATGGTTAAAGCAGCTTACTCTTCAGGAAAGCCGGCACTCGGAGTTGGAGCTGGTAACACACCGGTTATCATCGACGATACAGCAGATGTAAGAATGGCAGTTAACTCAATCATCCACTCTAAGACATTTGATAATGGTATGATCTGTGCTTCTGAGCAGTCTGTAACAGTACTTGAAAGTGTATATGAGGAAGCTAAGAAAGAATTCCAGTACAGAGGATGCTACTTCCTGAAACCAGGTGAGGAGCTTGACAAAGTTCGTAAGACAATCATTATCAACGGTGCGCTGAACAGCAAGATCCCAGGAAAATCAGCTTATGAAATCGCTCAGATGGCAGGCGTTGATGTACCGAAGAATACAAAGATCCTGATTGGAGAAGTTGAATCTGTAGATATTTCAGAAGAATTTGCACATGAGAAATTATCACCGGTACTTGGTATGTACAAAGCTAAAACATTTGATGAGGCTCTTGAGAAAGCAGCTCAGCTTGTAGCAGACGGTGGATATGGACATACATCTTCACTCTACGTACATCCGGCAGAGACAGAGAAGATCGCAAAACATGCAGCAGCAATGAAGACTTGCCGTGTACTGATCAACACACCTTCTTCTCACGGTGGAATCGGAGACCTTTATAACTTCAAGATGACTCCGTCCCTTACACTTGGATGTGGATCATGGGGTGGAAACTCTGTATCAGAGAACGTAGGAGTAAAACATCTGCTTAACATCAAGACAGTTGCAGAGAGGAGAGAAAATATGCTGTGGTTCAGAACACCTGAGAAAGTTTACTTCAAGAAAGGTTCTATGCCGGTTGCACTGGATGAGCTTGGAACAGTAATGCATAAGAAGAAAGCATTTATCGTAACAGACTCCTTCCTTTACAAGAACGGATATGTAAAACCGATCGAAGATAAATTAGATGAAATGGGAATCCAGCATACATGCTTCTTCGAAGTAGCACCAGACCCGACACTTCAGTGTGCACGCAAGGGTGTTGACCAGATGAGACAGTTCGAGCCAGATACAATCATCGCTCTTGGTGGTGGATCTGCAATGGACGCAGGTAAGATCATGTGGATCATGTATGAGCATCCGGAAGCAAACTTCGAAGATATGGCTATGGACTTCATGGACATCCGTAAGAGAGTATTTACATTCCCTAAGATGGGAGAGAAAGCTTACTTCATAGCTATCCCAACATCTTCAGGAACAGGTTCTGAGGTAACACCATTCGCAATCATCACAGACGCTGATACAGGTGTTAAATGGCCAATCGCTGACTACGCTCTGCTTCCAAACATGGCAATCGTAGACGTAGACAACATGATGACACAGCCGAAGGGACTGACAAGTGCTTCAGGTATCGACGTTATGACACATGCAATCGAGGCATATGTATCTATCATGGCAACAGATTACACAGATGGTCTTGCTATGAAGGCTGTTAAGCTTGTATTCGAGAACCTTCCATCTGCATACGAGAACGGAGCAAACGATCCGAAGGCTCGTGAAGAGATGGCAAACGCTTCCTGTATGGCTGGTATGGCATTCGCAAATGCATTCCTTGGTGTTAACCACTCCATGGCTCATAAGCTTGGTGCTTTCCACCACCTGCCACACGGTGTTGCTAACGCAGTAATCCTTACAGAGGTTATGAGATACAATGCAGCAGAGGTTCCGACAAAGATGGGAACATTCTCACAGTATCAGTACCCACATGCACTTGCAAGATACGCAGAACTCGGACGCTTCGCAGGATGCACAGGTAAAGATGATAAAGAAGTATTTGAGAACTTCATCGCTAAACTTGAAGAACTCAAAGAGAAGATCGGAATCAAGAAGACAATCAAAGATTACGGCGTTGATGAGAAGTACTTCCTTGACACACTTGATGAAATGTCAGAGCAGGCATTCAACGATCAGTGTACAGGAGCTAACCCAAGATACCCACTCATCCAGGAGATCAAAGATCTGTACCTGAAATGCTACTACGGAAAATAAATCGCATTGCATAAGCAGGCATATGACCGTTAGAATCTAAAATATACGAAGAGAGACAGAATGATGTTGAAAAGCATTGTTCTGTCTCTTTTTTACGTGAGCAACGAGCCAAAGTTTATGATTGTTAATAAATAGACAATATATAAGAGGTAAAAAAACTTGTTAAAAACTGCACAAACTTGCTCTAAAGGGGTTTTATTTCTAAAAATTGTGAGATATAATGACATCATCAAAACAAAGTAAGAGCCGTAAGGCAAAAGGAACAGCCCCGCAGAGCTGAGATAAAATAGGAGCAGACAAGAAGGAGCGTTCAAGATATAAGGAGGTCTATATTATGAAGTTAGAAGAAAAAAATCTCATCGTGAAACGTGCTTACAAATCAGTCTATAAATGTGATGATTGTATCGTGAAAGTTTTTAATGAAGGACATCCGAAGTCAGATGTATTTAATGAGGCTCTGAATACTGCAAGAGTAGAAGAGACAGGTTTGGACATTCCGAAGGTAAAAGAAGTAACTCAGATTGATGGAAAGTGGGCAATTGCTATTGAGTACAAAGCAGGTAAGACACTTGAGGACATGATGGAATCTGATATGAAGAATCTGGAAAAATATATGGAAGACTTTGTTGATCTCCAGTTACAGGTTCAGAGTAAGAAATCACCGCTTCTGAAAGGAATGAAAGATAAATTAGCTCGTCAGATCAATGGATTGAAAGATCTTGATGCGACTACACGTTATGAACTTCTGACAAGACTTGAGGGTATGCCAAAGCATAATAAAGTATGTCACGGAGACTTTAATCCGAGTAATGTGATCGTAGGAAAGAATGGAAAGATGACTGTAGTTGACTGGGCTCATGCAACACAGGGAAATGCAAGTGCAGATGCAGCAATGACATATTTGCTTTTCGCACTGAAAGATCAGAAAGTAGCAGATCTCTATCTGAAATTGTTCTGCAAGAAGAGCGATACAGCAATGCAGTATGTACAGCAGTGGCTTCCGATTGTGGCAGCAGCACAGTTATCTAAAGAAAATGAACTTGAAAAAGATTTTCTGATGAGATGGATTGATGTTGTTGATTATCAGTAGAAAATATGATTGATTAGTTGTTTCTGAAAAAGCGTCGGAGAATGAGAATTTCAAATAATAGATTCTCATTCTTCGACGCTTTAATAATTTACGCGAGCAACGAGCCAAAGTCCGTGCTTGCACGAGACCTTGGCGACTGCCGCGATAACTTGAGAAACTCGCGGAGCGTGTTTCTCATAGTTACCAGCTAGTGAAGAAAACATTTCCACCGATGACAACACCAGTTCTATTTGTAGATGCTGCATATAAGAAATAATAGCAGTCAGATACGGAAGAATGTCGAGCACCGTTGATCGCATCTTGTGCTACCTGAATGGAAAGACTTCTTGGCCCTGCTTTTAAGACACGGTCTAAGGAACCTGTCCATACTGGAGCAAACTGTCCGCTTGCGTAAACAACACCTGAAATGCTGTTTGGGAAACGTCCGCTGTTCACGCGGTTCATAATAACTGTTGCAACTGCAAGCATAGAGTCATAATCATAGCGAGCTTCACATTGTAGAATGGCTGCTAAGAGTGTAACATCATCTGAGGCAACGGTTGAGCCACCGGAAGAGTTTGAGCCACCGGAAGAGCTTGAACCACTGGAAGAACTTGAACTTCCGGAGGAACTGTTAGAAGAACTGTTACTACTAGAACTAGAACTGTTCTGCTTGTTCGCACTGGCAGCAGCCTCAGCTTTTGCAGCTGCTTCGGCTTTCGCAGCGGCTTCCGCCTGTTTCCGGGCTTCTTCTGCCTGACGAGCTGCCTCTTCTTCTTTGGCTTTCTGCAGTTTTGCATTCACCTCATTCAAATTAGTAGAAGTTGCCTCAGCTTTTGCCTGTAATTGTGTCTGCTGTGTCTGCAATTGGTTCTGTAAATCTTTCATGGAAGCCTGCTGTGCTTCCAGGTCTGCTTTCTGATCGGCAATCTGCTGGTGAACATCTTTCAGATTGTTCAGAGCTTTGCGGTCGTAGTTACTCAAATTTTCAATAAAATCAGCTTTGTTTAGAAAATCTGACATATTTTCTGCTGAGAAAAGCATCTCAAGCATTGTAGCACTTCCGTGCTCATACATATATTTGATACGGCTTTTCATATCTTCATACTGCTGATCTTCGTTTTTCTGCGCTTTCTCAAGATCATCCTGCGTTTTGTCTATATCACTGTTGAGGAGCTCAACCTGCATCTCAGTATCAGATATCTTCTCACTCAGGGTGAGGATATCCTGGTTGATGCCTTTTAATTCGTTCTCAAGGGCAGAGGTCTGGTTTTGCAGATTGTCTATCGTGTCTGTAGCATAGACAGGAAGTGCAGAAAATACAATTGCAAGGGAACAAATGAGCGCGGTGCCCGTATGTAACTTGCTTTTTTTGTAAAATGCCATAATCTCAATATCCTTTCTTTAAATGACATTGCATAGTCGTCGAAAACCTATTATACTATAAAACAGAGAATTAATCAAATTGGCACGAAATATTTTATGATTGTTTTACGAAATAATTAAAAAGATATTGCTTTTTGTAACAATTGACGGATAGAAAATACAGAAGATAAGGAAAAAAGTATGGAAAAAAAGGAAATTAAGATTGTTGGATTAGATCTCGATGGAACACTTCTTACAGATAAGAAGGAACTTCTTCCTTATACGAAGAATGTGATCGGAGAGGCACTGCAGAATGGTACAGTTGTTCTTGTTGCAACCGGAAGACCATGGACAGGAGTTCCGGAAGAATTACGTGAGCTTCAGGGGATGGATTATGCACTGACTGCGAATGGGGCGAGGATTATCGAGACGAGAACCGGAAAGGTACTGGAAGAACATCTGTTATCCAAAGAAGCAGCAAAAAAAGCAATTGCGATCGGAAGAAAATATGACACTCTGTTGGAAGTTTATTTTGATGGGCAGGGATATGCTCAGAAAGATGAGATCGCGCAGGTGAGAAAGTATCATAAGAATCCGAACATGTGGGATTATTTTCTGAGAACACGAATAGCGGTAGACAGACTGGAAGATCTGCTGGATGAAAAAGAAGGAAATCTTGATAAAGTACAGATGTTGTTTGCAGATATGGAAGAGAGAGAAGAGGCATGGAAAGAGTTGGAGCGAGAAGGCGTCTTTGAACTGGTTGGCTCTCTTCAATATAATATAGAAATCAATGCAGTTGGTGTAAATAAAGGAACCGGACTTGTGAATCTTGGCAAGATGCTTGGAATCAGGCGGGAAGAGATCATGGCGTGTGGAGATGGCGATAATGATATCGCAATGCTCAAGGAAGTTGGATTTGGGGTTGCCATGGCGAATGCCGAAGAAAAGGTCAAAGCTGTAGCTGATTATATTACGGAGAGCAACAATGATGAGGGGGCTGCAAAGGCCATCGAGAAGTTTGTTCTGAAACGAGGAGGGGAATCATGTTAGAAGTATTAAAGGTTATCATTTTAGGAATTGTGCAGGGAATCACAGAGTGGCTTCCAATCAGTAGTACAGGTCATCTGATTCTGGTAGAGCAGCTGATCCAACTGAAGCAGAGCGAGGCATTTACGAATATGTTCAATGTGGTGATTCAGTTTGGATCGATCCTGGCAGTTGTAGTAATTTATTTTCATAAGTTAAATCCGTTCTCACCGACGAAGACGGAAAAGCAGAAGAAGATGACAATTCAGTTATGGATTAAAGTAGTGATCGGAACAATTCCGGCACTGATCGGAGGAGTGTTGCTGAACGATCTGATTGAATCAAAACTGAGTAATGCATATGTTGTTGCATTGATGTTGATCGTTTATGGTATTTTATTCATTGTAATTGAAAAACGTAATGAGACAAGAGAACCGAAAGTAAAAAGACTCTCTCAGCTTTCTGTGAAGACAGTTCTTCTGATCGGAGTTTTCCAGATGATGGCGATGATTCCTGGGACGTCCAGATCCGGCGCAACGATTGTCGGAGCACTGGCACTTGGGGTTTCAAGAAGTGTTGCAGCAGAGTTTACATTTTTCCTTGCAATTCCGGTTATGTTTGGAGCAAGTGCACTGAAGTTGTTTAAGTTCGGTCTGGCATTTACCCCAATGCAGGTATTTCTGCTTCTTCTTGGAATGATCATATCCTTTGCAGTATCTGTTATAGCGATCAAGTTCCTGATGAAATATATCAAGAACCATGACTTTAAGGCATTTGGATATTACAGAATCGTACTTGGAATCGTTGTATTTTTATTCTTCGGTATCCAGGCTTTATTCAAATAAGGTATGTATTATTGAATAGAGTGCAGTGTGTTTTACTGTTCACAGTTATTGTGAACAGTAAAATTTTGTATTTCCAAAAGAAATCGTGCATAATTACGTCTTGCATTTCATGAAAAGCATGTTATAATTATTAACATGTTTTGAATTTTTATGCAGAGAAAAGAGGAGGAGCTTAAGATGAAGAAGTTTTTATCAGTATTTCTTACTGCAGCATTAGCAGTCAGCATGCTGGCAGGTTGTGGTAGTAAGAACGAAACAGTAACAGCAAAGGTAATCGATATTGACCTTACAAATGAAGAATATGCATTTGGTGTGGACAAGAATCAGCCGGAACTTCTTGAGAAGACAAATGAGTTTATTGCAAAGATCAAATCAGATGGAACACTTGATGAGATCTGCAAAAAGTATTTCTCAGACGGAGAGCCGGAAGCAGTAAAATCAGCAACACTTGATACATCTAAGGATCAGTTGGTTGTAGCTACAAATGCAGCATTCGAGCCATTTGAGTATACAAAGGGTGAAGATTATTATGGTATCGACATGGAGATTGCAAAGCTTCTTGCTGATGAACTTGGAAAAGAGCTTGTAATTGAGAACATGGATTTTGATGCAGTTTGTCTGTCTGTAAGCCAGCAGAAATGTGATATTGCTATGGCAGGACTTACAATCAATGAAGAGAGAGAAGAATATGTTACATTTACAGATTCTTACTATTCAGCATCCCAGCGTTTGATCGTTCCAAGCAATGTTACAACATTCGATGATTGCAAGACAGCAGATGACGTTGCAGCCAAGCTTGCTGAGACAAAATCATCTGACCAGATCGGTGTTCAGCAGGGAACAACAGGTCAGTACTATGTTGAAGGAAGCGAAGATTGGGACTTCCCGGGACTTCCGGCAAAATGTGTGACATACAAGAGCGGATCACTTGCAGTACAGGATATGCTCAATGGAAATATTCAGTATGTGATCATTGATGCAGCACCGGCGTCAGCAATCACAGAAGCAATCAACGCAGTTCAGTAAGAGTATTTACTAAGAATTTACAGGCAGTAAAATAACAGAATTTATTAACGAGGGAAATACAGGCAGAAGATGATGCATGCATTTTCCTCTTTTTGGAGAAAGGAAACAAATGGGGAATTTTAGTCAGAAAGTAGACAAATTTATTGATATATTTCTGAATCAGAATGGCTATGTGAAAGTAGTTCAGGGACTGCACAATACTTTGCTGATCGCAATCTGCGGTCTGATTATCGGTATTGTGATCGGTACTTTGATCGCTACAGTCCGTGTGATTCCGAAATATAAAACTCTTCCGAGAGTATTGAATCATATTTGCAGCTTTTACGTTGCATTATTCAGAGGAACTCCTATGGTAGTTCAGCTCCTTATCTTTTATTATGTACTCCTTCCGATTTTTGGGGTGAAGATTACCGGAGTACAGGTTTCTATGGTTGTATTTGGTCTGAATAGTGGTGCATATATTTCAGAGATCATGCGAAGCGGAATCCAGTCTGTCGATCCGGGACAGATGGAAGCCGGAAGAGCAGTCGGACTCAGTTTTGGAACAAGTATGATGAAGATTGTGATTCCGCAGGCTGTAAAGAACATTCTTCCGACACTTGGAAATGAGTTCATTTCTCTTATTAAAGAGACATCTGTAGTAAGTTTTGTCGGTGCAGCTGACCTTTATGTTGCATTTAACTATATCGGAAGTAACAGCTACGAATTCATGGTACCGTACCTTGTAATGGCGTTAATCTACATTGCACTTGTGCTTGTGATCACATTACTTGTTAAATTATTAGAAAGGAGCCTGAAGAAGAGTGATAGACGTAATTAATCTGCAAAAAAGCTTTGGGGACAAAGAGATTCTGAAGGGAATCAATGTTACGATCAATAAAGGCGATATCGTTGCGGTGCTCGGACCATCCGGCTCCGGTAAAAGTACATTTTTACGATGCCTGAACTGTATGGAAGACCCGACAGGCGGAAGTATTATCTTCAATGGTGTTGATATCGCAGACATGAAGGTTGATATTAATCAGCATCGCCGCCATATGGGAATGGTTTTCCAGCATTTCAATCTTTATAATAATAAGACAGTTCTTCAGAATGTCATGATGGCACCTGCATATCTAAGATGTAAGGACATTGATAAGGCAAAGAAAAAGAATCGTATGATCAAATTTAAAAATATGTTCCGTGGAAGTGACAAGAAGGAAGAACTGATTCCGATCACTGAGACAAAGGAGCAGATCAAGAAAGAAGTAAAGGAGCAGGCAATGGCTCTTTTGAAGAGAATCGGATTGGAAGATAAAGCGGATGTGTATCCGTCTACACTTTCCGGTGGACAGAAACAGCGTGTCGCGATTATCCGTTCCATGGCTATGAATCCTGACGTGATTCTTTTTGATGAGCCGACTTCAGCACTTGACCCGGAAATGGTAGGAGAAGTACTTGAACTGATGAAAGATCTGGCAAAAGAGGGAATGACAATGGTTGTTGTTACTCATGAGATGGGATTTGCCCGTGAGGTTGCTTCAAGAGTTCTTTTCATTGATGACGGTCAGATTAAGGAAGAAGCTGCCCCGGCAGAATTCTTTGAACATCCGAAAGATCCAAGACTTCAGGAGTTCCTTTCAAAGATCCTGTAAAAGAAAATGCGTAGCATTTTGGAGGTTGGCTCTGAACAGTTACGAAAAAAATTTAACTTTTAATCTATAGAATATCTGTTTGGTATTGTGTTACAATATTGAACAGATATTTTTATATATAAGGAAATGGTATTGAATGAAATGTAATAGAAAGAAAAAATACGAAGCAGATGCTTTGGCATGTGAGAGGCTGCAAGAGACAGTAGAACCACTTGTTGAATGGTTTCGGGAGAATCAGAGAGATCT
>ERZ1031020.696-NODE-696-length-10574-cov-6.290522_pt1 | contig 10574 bp, 9 predicted proteins | sample MGYA00517109_ERZ1031020 | MGnify/ENA primary metagenome ERZ1031020 (study PRJEB33719, sample SAMN04261270) | wastewater metagenome | biome: rural village; feature: human; material: feces | host: Homo sapiens | place: El Salvador | collected 2013-01-07 ... | reverse complement strand
GCGAGGCCGGCGGCTTCCAGCGCGGCGATGACCTCATCCTTCCGGCTGTCGATGATGCCGCTGGCGATGAAGACGGCGTCGTCGGCCATCAGGCCGGGGACGGCGGGGGCCAGGGACATGATGGCGTTGGCCACGATGTTGGCCGTGATGATGTCGTACTTGCCGCTGGCCTTGTCGGACAGATCGCCCACGAGGACGGTCAGCTTGTCGGCCACGCCGTTGAGGGCGGCGTTCTCGCCGGCGGTGCGGACGGCCACGGGGTCGATGTCCACGCCCTCAGCCACGGCTGCGCCCAGCTTGAGGGCTGCGATGGCGAGGATGCCGCTGCCGGTGCCGATGTCCAGCACCCGCTCGCCGCCCTTGACCCGCTCGTCCAGCACCTCGAGGCAGAGGTTGGTGGTCTCATGGCCGCCGGTGCCGAAAGCAAGGCCCGGGTCGAGGATGAGCTTGACGCGGTCGGTGTCGTAGTCCTGCCAGGACGGCACGATGGCGAGGCGCTGGCCCACGTCCATCGGGTGGTAATACTTGCGCCAGCCGTTCTGCCAGTCCTCCTGCTCCACCCCCTCGGTCTCGGAGGTGTAGGGGATGCCTGCGGCCTCCATCCGGGCCGCGATGAGGGCCAGCGTCTCCACCGGCGAAGCGCCCGGCTCGAGGTACATGTGGATGATGACGGTGTCCCGGGGCTTGTCCAGCAGCTCCTGCTCGATGAGGTCCACGTGGGCGATCTGCTCCACCTGTTCCTCGATGTCGCTGTAGTCTTCGATATAAATGCCGCCCTCCGCGATCATGGTGGCCACGGCCTCGGCGGCCTCGGCGTCGGTTTTGGATACGGTCAGGCGAATATCAGTCCATTCCATAAGGATGCTCCTTCCGTGTATTGGGGATATACTGCCTTTATAGTACCCGATTCCGGCCCGGGATGCAAGCTCTCGGGCCGAAAGATACCCGAAAGGGCTTTCTTTTTTCCCGGCAGTATGTTAATATGGTGTTGTACCCGGACTGGGTCCGGGCGGCTTCCTGCCGGAAGCGCCCGCCGCATCGTTCCCCAAAGGAGGAATTATCGTATGTTTTTAGGAATGGATATTTACAGCTGGATCGCTGCTATCGTCATCGCGCTCATCGTCACATTCCTTCCCATCACGCTGCCGTTCAAGATCGTTCTTGCCATGGTGGCCATGGCCTGCTTCTACTTTGGACGCAAGTATTATCACAACCATAAGAACGGCGGGGCCGAGACGCCCAGCATGAGCTCTGCCGAGAGCGAGGCACTGGCCTCCGGCATCCTGAAAGCCCTCGGCGGCAAGGACAATATCGTCAAGGTGGACTACTGCGCCACCCGCCTCCGCTTTGAGGTACACAGCTACGCCTCCGTGGACGAGGCCGCTGCCAAGGCCGCAGGCGCAGAGGGCGTCATCCGCCCGGCCAAGAACGCCTGCCAGGTGGTCATCAAGGGCGATGTGCAGGCCGTGTACGATGCCCTGCGCAAGCAGCTGTAACCAAGAAGCCGTTTTCTTACGCAAACAGCTTCTCGAACATCGCCGGGAACGGGCCGCCGCGCCCGGCCCGGCGGTATTTTTATCGGAAAGGAGTTTTGATATGAAGCCCCAGACCTTTACGTGGAAGAAACTCGCCGCCGACGAGCTGACGCGGGTGTATCTGGACGAGATGCACCGCGATTTCCCGCCCAGCGAGCTGAAACCCCTGAGCATGATTCTCAACAGCGAAGCCGCCGACATGGCCCACACATGGGGCGTGTTCGAGGGGGAGACGCTGGTGTCCTATCTGCTGATGGTGCGGCCTATGGGCTGTAAAGTGAGCCAGCTGGACTATTTCTCCGTCCTGCCCGCCTACCGCAGCACCGGCATTGGCGCACGTCTGCTGGCCGCTCTGCCTGCCCACGAGGAGGGCGCAAAGGCCATCCTCATCGAGGCCGAGTGTCCCGAGAAGGCCGACGACGAGGCCATGGCCGTCCGGCGTCTGGGCTTTTATGCCCGCTGCGGGGCCGTTGACACCGGCTGGACGGAGCGTCTTTTCGACGCATGGTTCCGGGTGCTGGTCCTGCCTGCCGAGGGGGAGACACTGGATGCGGAGACGGCCAACAAAGAGCTGGCCGACTGCTACAGCCGAGTGATGGGCGCGGACAAGTGGCGCAAATATGTCCAGCTCTACCGCCCGGACGGCACGGAAGGGAAATTCTGATTTGTTCATAGGCTCTGAAAGGCTGCTTTACGTTCTGTGAAGCAGCCTTTTTTGCACCCATCAGCGGGCGGGATGCACAAACGAACGTGCGGATTTTTGACAGTTTGACCGGAAATGTAAAATCGAGTGTCCTGTTTTCCACACCGACTTTACCAAAGGATGACAGCGGCGCAAAAACACTGCACAAAGCTTTACCTGCATTTTGCGCCGCCATGGTCGCAGCCGGATGGGCAGTGCGCTACAATAAAGGCGTCCCAAGAGAGATACAATGAGGAAAAGGAAAACAGCCCGGCCAGAACAAAAGGGCCGGCCCAATTGAAGGAGATATTATTATGAAAAAGATCACTCGTCGTTCGTTCCTGTCCGTCTGCGGCGCCGCTGCCGCTGCTGCTGCCCTGACCGCCTGCGGCGGTGCAGCTTCTTCCACTGCTGCCTCTTCTGCCGCCGCATCCAGCACCGCAGCTTCCGCTTCTTCTACGGCTGCGCTGTCCGGCAATGTCGCCACCGGCGGTTCCACCTCTATGAAGAACGTCATCGCCGCCCTGACCGAGGGCTTCGCTGAGCTCGAGCCGGATGTCACCATCAGCTATGACCCCACCGGTTCCGGCGCAGGCATCACCGGCGCTACCGATAAGACTCTGGACATCGGCCTTTCTTCCCGCGCCCTGAAGGCTGACGAGACCGGCGTCACCGGCACCATCGTAGCTCTGGACGGCATCGCCATCATCGTCAACAAGGACAGCAAGGTCGAGGACCTGACCGTTGACCAGCTCAAGCAGATGTTCACCGGCGAGATCACCAACTGGTCCGAGGTCGGCGGCGACGACGGCGAGATCGTTCTGGTGGGCCGCGAGGCTGGCTCCGGCACCCGCGATGGCTTCGAGAGCATCGTGGACGTCAAGGATTCCTGCAAGTATGCGCAGGAGCTGACGGCTACCGGCGCTGTCATCAGCGCTGTGGAGGCCAATCCTCTGGCCATTGGTTACGCTTCCCTGTCTGCCATCGGCGACACCGTCAAGGCTGTGACCGTCGGCGGCGTGGAGTGCAGCGAGGAGACCGTCAAGGACGGCAGCTATGAGGTGCAGCGTCCCTTCGTGTTCGTCACCAACGACTCCGTCACCCTCTCCGCTCAGGCTCAGGCGTTCTTCGACTTTGCTACCAGCACCGACGCTGCCGACCTCATCCGCACCGCAGGCGCTGTGCCGGTGAACGAGTAACTTTGTGAGGGGATCCCTCAGGTGTTTTTATGAAAAGATTCGAGCTGCCCCGTACCCCGGCCCAATGGCTGGAAGCTGTCATGAACGCCATCTTCTTCCTCTGCGGCATCCTCGCCGTGGGCTGCGTGGCTGTCATTACCATCTATATGTTCCTGTCGGGCCTGCCCGCCATCGGAAAGATCGGCCCGCTGAAGTTCCTCTTCGGCACCGAGTGGGCTTCCACGGCGTCCGAGCCGAAGTACGGCATCCTGCCCTTCGTGCTTTCGAGTATTTACGGCACCCTGGGCGCGTCTCTCATCGGCGTGCCGGTGGGCCTGCTGACGGCAGTGTTCCTCTCGAAAGCGGCAGCTCCCGGCGTGCGCAATATGGTCGTCACGGCGGTGGAGCTGCTGAGCGGCATCCCCAGCGTGGTGTTCGGCCTGCTGGGCATGCAGGTGCTGGTGCCTGCGGTGGCGAAGGTGTTTGGCAAGGCGTCGGGCGCCTGCCTGCTGTCGGCCATCGTGGTGCTGTCCATCATGATACTGCCCAGCATCGTGTCGGTGTCGGTGACGGCCCTCAACGCCGTGCCGCCCGAGTATGAGCAGGGCAGTCTGGCACTGGGTGCGACCGATACGGAAACGTGGTTCAAGATCAGCATCCCGGCGGCCAAGAGCGGCATCGCAGCCGGTATCGTTCTGGGCATCGGCCGCGCCATCGGCGAGGCAATGGCCGTTATGATGGTGGCCGGCAACAGCCCCAATATGCCGGACAGCCTCTTCCGCAGCGTCACCTTCCTGACCACGGCCATCGCCAAGGAGATGAGCTACGCCAGCGGCCTGCAGAAGCAGGCGCTGTTCAGCATCGCGCTGGTGCTGTTCGTCTTCATCATGGTCATCAATGTGCTGCTCAACGCCGTGCTGAAGGGAGGAAACAAGGATGAAAAGTGACTTCTCCCCCTCCCGCCGCACATGGAACGTCATCATGACCGCGCTGGTCTGGGCGGCGGCAGTGCTGGTCATCGCCCTCACGGTGGGCGTCATCGGGCTGGTACTGGTGCGGGGCATCCCCAACATCAGCTGGGAGTTCCTTTCCACCACCGCCAGCGTCCTCAAAGGCACCGACGGCATCCTGCCCGCTATCCTCAACACGTTATATGTCATCCTGCTCACCCTGCTCATCGTCCTTCCGCTGGGCGTGGGCGCGGCAGTTTACCTCACGGAGTACGCCTCCAACCGGAAGCTCATTGAGGTCATCGAGTTCACGAATGAGACGCTGGCGGGCATCCCCAGCATCATCTACGGCCTCGTGGGCATGCTGGTCTTCGCCCAGACCATGGGCTTCAAGACCTGCCTGCTCTCCGGCAGCCTGACGCTGGTGGTCATGAACCTGCCCACCATCATCCGTACCACGCAGGAGTCCCTCAAAACGGTGCCGCAGGGCTACCGGGAGGGCGCTCTGGGCCTCGGCGCGGGCAAGTGGCACATCATCCGCACCATCGTGCTGCCCTGCAGCATCGACGGCATCGTCACCGGCTGCATCCTGGCCGTGGGCCGTATCGTGGGTGAGAGCGCGGCCCTGCTCTTCACCGCCGGTGCGGCGGAAGTCATTGCGGGCAGCATCGCCAAGGCTTACACATCCAACGGCGCGACCCTCTCCGTCCTGCTCTATCTGCGGGCCTTCGAGGACGGCGACTTCGCCTCCGCCTGGGGCATCGGCGCAGTGCTGCTGGTTCTGGTGCTTCTCATCGACCTCGCAGCCCGTCTGGCAAAAACAAAGCTCAAACAGAAACAGTAAGGGGTATTTTATGGATAATAATATGCCGGTCATCTCGGCAAAAGATCTGAACCTCTGGTACGGCGACTTCAAGGCCCTCAAGGGCATCTCGCTGGACGTGGGCGAACGGGAGATCACTGCCCTCATCGGCCCCTCGGGCTGCGGCAAATCCACCTTCCTCAAGACCCTGAACCGGATGAACGACCTTGTGCCGAACGTCCGCATCGAGGGCGACGTCCGGCTCCGGGGTGAGGATATTTTCTCAAAGGAGATGCAGCTGACCGACCTGCGCCGCCGCGTGGGCATGGTCTTCCAGAAGGCGAACCCCTTCCCCATGAGCATCTACGACAATATTACTTACGGCCCCAGGCTCCACGGCGTCCGCAATAAGGCGGAGCTGGATGAGCTGGTGGAAAGCTCCCTGCGGGGCGCTGCCCTCTGGGACGAGGTGAAAGACCGCCTGAAAAAGAGCGCGCTGGGCCTCTCCGGCGGCCAGCAGCAACGCCTGTGCATCGCCCGGGCTCTGGCTGTCAAGCCCGAAGTCCTGCTGATGGACGAGCCCACCAGCGCCCTCGACCCCGGCTCCACCATGAAGGTGGAAGAGCTGATGAGCGAGCTGAAAAAGAACTACACCGTGGTCATCGTCACCCATAACATGCAGCAGGCGGCCCGTATCAGCGACCGCACGGCCTTCTTCCTGCTGGGTGAGCTGGTGGAGTGCGGCCCCACGGGCGAGATTTTCAGCACCCCGAAGGATAAGCGCACCGAGGACTACATCTCGGGCCGCTTCGGTTAAAAAGGAGGGTTTGCGATATGAGCACACGCACACAGTACGAAGCCGACCTCGCGGCCCTGAAGGGATCGCTGGCCAGGATGGGCCAGCTCTCTGCCGACGCGGTGGAAGATGCGCTGGAAGCCCTCTGCACGGCGGACGCCGAGGAGGCGAAGGGCATCATCAAGGGCGACACCGAGGTCAACCGGATGGAGCGGGACATCGAGCACCGCTGCATGACCCTGCTGCTGCGTCAGCAGCCGGTGGCAGGTGATCTGCGCTTTATCTCTGCTGCCATGAAGGTGGTGACAGATGTGGAGCGCATCGGGGACCACGCCGCCGACATCGCGGAGATCGTCCCCCATCTGGCCGGCGTCCGCAAGGCGGGCGACCCTGCCGTGAGCAGGAGCATTGAGATGGGCCGCAAAGCCCACAAGATGCTGCAGGACGCCATGAGCGCCTTTGCGGCGGAAGATGAGGCGGCGGCAAAAGCCGTCATCGACGCCTACGACGCGGTGTACTACGACTTCAACACCATCAAGCGGATGCTGGCGGCGGAGATCGCCGCCGACCCCGGCAAAGTGGACGCCGCCCTCGACGTGCTGATGGTCATCAAGTACCTCGAGCGCATCGGCGACCACGCCGTGAACATCGCCGAGTGGGTGGAGTTCCTGCGCACGGGCCGGTATCACCACGAGAAGATGTTCTGAGTTCTGTTTTCCTCTTCTTCTTTTCCTGAAAAGCTGCTGCCCGAGGCGGGCGGCAGCTTTTGCTTTGTCGGAACCCCGTCTGAAAAATTTTGGGGTTTTTTCTTGTCTTATGCAATTTCCGGCCCGGATGCGCCGTATTATAAGCAGAAGCCTCCCAACAGAGGGACGCTTATGAGACCTGAGCGCGGCCCGGCTCCGACATCCCCCATGTCCCCGGCTGCGCCGCAACGGAGGATACCTATGAGCATCAAGAAATTCCCGCTGGAAGCCTACGGCGCGGCCGTCAGCCGCGAAGAGCTGGTGCAGGCGGCTTTGGATGAGATCACCAAGAATTACCGTGAGGCCAGCCTCTCCAATGTGGCCCGCAGCTACGGCGTCTCTCTGGCCTATGTCAGCGAGTGCGTCCGGGCGCAGACAGGCCGTACTTACAAGGAATTGCTCCAGAAGCACCGGATGGAGACTGCCGCCCGCCTGCTGCGCCGCAGCGACTGGAACATCCAGCAGATCATCACCTACGTCGGCTACGAGAACACCAGCTATTTCTACCGCCTGTTCCACGAGCGGTACGGCCAGAGCCCCCGTGAGTACCGTCAGAGCCGCGCGGCCCGCACCCGCACACTGGCCTGACCTTTGAGCACACCGCGAAAAAAGACGTCCCGTGTCAGCGGGACGTCTTTTGATGTCTTAAGATGGAAAAACGATGCAGAGTGTGTTACAATAAAAGCCGGACCTGAAAAAATGCGGGAGTGCGCTGCGGCGCATAGAAAGAGAAGGTGGGAATGGAATGTTTCGTGGAGCGCGGCGCTCTGATCTGGAGCAAATTTTAGAGATCTATGCCCATGCCCGGAAAGCAATGGCGGATTCGGGCAACCCGACCCAGTGGGGCGACAGCTATCCGCCGCAGAAGATGCTGGAAGAAGACATCGACTCCAACCGGCTGTTCGTCTATACGGTGAACGGCCGTCTCGAGGCGGTGTTTGCCTTCGTCCTCGGGCCGGACCCCGCCTACGCGAAAATCGAAGACGGCCAGTGGCTCAACGATGAGGTGCCTTACGGCACCATCCACCGGCTGGCCTCGACGGGTGACCACAGGGGCGTGGCGTCTGAGGTCATCGCATGGTGTCTCGAGCACTGCGAGAGCCTGCGGGCCGACACCCACGCCGACAACAAGATCATGCAGCATCTTCTCGAGAAGAACGGTTTTGCCCGCTGCGGCATCATCCATGTGGAAGACGGCACGCCCCGCGTCGCCTACCAGAAGCTATCGGCCACCGTACACATGCAGGAAGAATAAGGAGGGACTGGCATGAAGATCACACAGGTAAAGCTGGGCCGCATCTCGACCCCGCTCCGCGTCCCCTTCAAGACAGCGCTGCGCACCGTGAGCAGCGTGGAGGACGTCATCGTTGAGCTGCACACCGACACCGGCGCGGTGGGCTGCGGTGAGGCACCTCCCACCGGCGTCATCACCGGCGACACCACCGGTGCCATCATCGGCGCCATCCGCGACCACATCACCCCGGCCATCCTGGGCCGCGATCTCGACGAGTTCGAGGATCTGACCGCCGCCGTGCAGAAGGCCCTCGTCCACAACACCAGCGCCAAGGCTGCCGTGGATATGGCCCTGTGGGACCTGCTGGGCCAGAAGTACAGCGCCCCGGTCTACCGGATGCTGGGCGGCGCGCGCAGCAATATCGTGACGGACATCACCATCAGCGTCAACCCGCCCGAGGAGATGGCCCGGGACGCCCGCACCGCCATCCAGCGCGGTTACGACTGCCTGAAGGTCAAGGTGGGCATCGACCCGGAGCTGGACGTGGCCCGTCTGGCCGCCGTCCGCGAGGCCGTGGGCAAGGACGTCAAGCTCCGCATCGACGCCAATCAGGCGTGGAATGCAAAGCAGGCTGTCCGCATCCTCGACCAGATGCAGGAGAAGGGCCTGGACATCGAGTTCGTCGAGCAGCCTGTCCCTGCGGCTGACCTCGAGGGGATGCAGTACGTCACCCGCCACGCCAGCGTTCCGGTGCTGGCCGATGAGAGCGTGTTCAGCCCGGCGGACGCCCTGCGCATCATGCAGACCGGCGCGGCCGACTTCGTGAACATCAAGCTGATGAAGTGCGGCGGCATCACCAACGCCCTCCGCATCGCCTCGGCGGCGGAGGTCTACGGCGTGGAGTGCATGATCGGCTGTATGCTGGAAGCCAAGATCTCGGTCAACGCAGCCGTGGAGCTGGCCTGCGCCAAGAAGATCATCACCAAAGTGGACCTGGACGGCCCGGTGCTCTGCAGCGAGGACCACATCCTCGGCGGCGCGGTCTTCGACGAGAAGAATATCACCGTTTCGGATGCACCCGGCATGGGCATCCAGGGCTTCGTCCCCGGCAAAGTGACCTATCTGGACGACTGAAAGATCAGAAAAAATAAATAAGAATGACTACCCCCCCGGCAGACAAACTCTGCCGGGGGATTTTTCTGCCCTGAGCGGTGAAATATTTTAGCTATGTATTTCTGCGGCGAACACATAAGGCGGCGCGGAGAAAGTCCGAAAACGAAAAAATCTGCCGAAGCAGCCCGAAAAATTCACTGAAAACCTTTGACTTTTCTTTCGTGTGTGCTATAATAACAGCTGTCTTTGGGTAAGAGACAGGAAAAGTGTGCGTCGAGGACGCACAAATACAGAGGAGTGTTCTATATGATGAATGGTGCAAAAGCCATTGTGAAGAAGTACAATGAGGTCAGCCTCATCCTTCGCATCGTCGTCGGTCTGGTCATCGGCGCGGTGCTGGCGCTTGCGGTGCCGGGTGCAGGCTGGGTCGGCGAGCTGGGCAGCCTGTTCGTCGGCGCACTGAAGGGCATCGCTCCGGTGCTGGTGTTCGTCATCGTGGCGAGCGCGCTGGCACAGGGCAGCTCCAAGCTGGACCGCCGCTTCGGTACGGTCATCTGGCTGTACATGCTCACCACCTTCCTTGCGGCTGCTATCGCTTCGATCACCAGCTTCATGTTCCCTGTGTCGGTCGTTCTGGCAGATGCTGCCCAGTCGGACGTGGTGCCGCAGGGTCTGGGCGAGGTGCTGGGCACCCTGCTCACCAACTTCGTCGCCAACCCTGTCAGCTCTCTGATGAACGGCAACTACATCGGCATCCTGTTCTGGGCCTGCATGTTCGGCCTTGCCATGAAGAACATCGGCTCTGACACCACCAAGAAGTTCCTCGCCGACACTGCCGACGCTGTGTCGCAGGTGGTGCGCTGGATCATCAATCTGGCTCCCTTCGGCATCATGGGTCTGGTGTACACCAACGTGGCCGGCAACGGTCTGGCCATCTTTACCCAGTACGGCAAGCTACTGGCCCTGCTGGTGGGTACCATGCTCTTCATGGCGCTCATCGTTTCGCCCTTTATCATCTTCCTCTATCTGCGCTGCAACCCGTATCCGCTGGTGTTCCGCTGCCTGAAGGAGTCCGGCCTGACCGCTTTCTTCACCCGCAGCTCTGCGGCCAACATCCCCGTCAACATGGCCCTGTGCGAGAAGCTGGGCCTCGATAAGGAGATGTATTCCGTCTCCATCCCTCTGGGCGCTACCATCAATATGGATGGCGCGGCTATCACCATCACCATTATGACGCTGGCCGCGGCCAACACGCTGGGCATCCCCGTGACCCTGCCTGCCGCCGTCGTCCTGAGCGCCATGTCCGCTCTGGGTGCCTGCGGCGCTTCCGGCGTGGCCGGCGGCTCTCTGCTGCTCATCCCCATGGCCTGCTCCCTGTTTGGCATCTCCAACGATGTGGCCATGCAGATGGTCGGTGTCGGCTTCATCATCGGCGTGATCCAGGACTCTGTGGAGACTGCGCTGAACTCCGCCGGCGATGTGGAGTTCGCCGCGACCGCCGAGTATCATCAGTGGATCAAGCAGGGCAAGCCCCTGCC
>ERZ1031020.683-NODE-683-length-10836-cov-11.335127_pt1 | contig 10836 bp, 6 predicted proteins | sample MGYA00517109_ERZ1031020 | MGnify/ENA primary metagenome ERZ1031020 (study PRJEB33719, sample SAMN04261270) | wastewater metagenome | biome: rural village; feature: human; material: feces | host: Homo sapiens | place: El Salvador | collected 2013-01-07 ... | reverse complement strand
GGCAAGCAATGCCTGTGTTAATACACACAGGCCCGCAGAGAAGAAAATCCCTTTGTGATTTTCCTCTCCGCTTGCTTGTTGAGGGCAGCGCCCCCAAGCCCCTTTGAACACAGAATTTCATTCTGTGGCTGCGCGTTCTGCGAACGCTTTTGACCAGGACCAGCTTACCGCTGGCCGTGGTCTTTTTCTTTTTCAACATCCTGTTCTACCTCCATTTTCAGCACTCGATCTACATTTGCCTTTGCCGTTAAAAGCTCCCGCATTTCCTCACGGGAACGCCGGTACTCGGCATAGGTCTTTTTCTTTTCTTCCAGCAATTTCGCGTACTCCGTCTGCAACTCTTTGACCTTGGGAAGTTTCTTGACTCCCATCTCATCAAAGGCATTCTTAGCAGCCTGGTGGAGCAGAATTTCTTCCTCATGTTCCTCCCGGAATTTCTTAGAGTAACCCGCCTTGCGGTATGCCACATAGACCTCACGGGTCTTGGCATAATTTACGATGTGAGTACGCAGAACAGCGATCTCTGCCATGCGCTTTTCAGCCGCTTTGATCTGCGCCGAAAGATCATTGTGATGTGCCGTGGCAGCCGCAGCCTTTTCTTCCAAAACCGCATACTCCAGCAGATTGTTCTCTGACAGGTAATTCATGGTCTGCGCCATTTGTTTCAGATTAAAAACTTTAGCCCATCGAGCATAGCCAGCACCTTTTCCAGCCTGCAATTTTGCCTGAATGTCCACCAGCAGATTGATCTTTGGCGGCTCTGCCTGTGCGACTGTTTTCTTTCGCGGGGTATGTGCTTTCTTCCCGGAGAGAACTGCCCGCAAATCTTCCAATCCATATCCTTCGCCCAGACTGTCCATGCGGGCGGCTTTCTCCCAACCAGAGAGCTTCAGTCGATACGATTTTCCGCGCTTTGAGACTTCACAACCATATTCTCGCAACAGCTTCAGCAGTTCTTCAAAGTCAGCAGGACTTTGTGATAATGCGTTGTCAATCGCCACACGAAGCAGCTCTCGGTGAGATGGCTTTGCCTGATCGCCCAGCCATTTGTTATAGCTCTTTCCGTGAAGTTTCGGATTCTCTACAATGGACAGTCCATTCTCAATACAGATGGTGTCACTTAGCCGACAAACCGCCTTGGTGCTGCCCCAAAAGTTTCGGAACTTCCGGTCATATTCTAAGCTGACCGATGACCAGATAATGTGATTATGAATGTGCGACTTGTCTATGTGAGTGCAGACCACAAAGGCATGATTGCCTTTAGTAAAACGCTTTGCAAATTCTACGCCCAGCCGGTTTGCTTCTTCCTGGGTAATCTCACCAGGGCGGAAGGACTGGCGCACATGATAGGCAATCACATCATCTGTACCACGCACTCGTCCGGTAGCGGCAATGTACTGCCGCTTTGCCAGAAGGAACTCCGCATCCGCAGTCCGGCTGTCACACGCATAGCCGGTAATGAGCCTGCCGTTATCTGTTTTCTTTGGATTGGCCACATAGTCGATGATGTCACTGATTGCCCGACTCTCTGTGCGGCCTTTGCCGACATGAAGCGGCATGATTCTTGTAGTTGCCATAATAGAAGGTCCTCCTCTCATAAATATTTTTGTTTTCGCTGAACTCTTTGCTTCTATCGTTGCAATAACTTTCTCCGCTGGGTATAATAAAAAAGAATATTCTACAACCTCAAAGGAGGGATTTCTATGATAGAACAGCTCATTGCTGAAGCAACCGAATGTGATTTCAAAGTTGCTCTCGAAACAAAAAAGCCAAAAAGCTGGTTAAAAAGTGTCAGTGCCTTTTCCAATGGAATCGGCGGCACTCTGTTTTTCGGAGTCTCCGATGACCGGGAGCCTATCGGCTTGTCCGATGTTCAAAAGGATGCTGAAGCGATCAGCCGCTTAATCAAAGAACGTATCACACCATTACCTCAGTTTATCTTAAAACCATTACAGGAAGATGGTAAAAATCTATTAGCTCTGGAGGTTTCTCCCGGCCGCAGCACCCCATATTATTACAAGGCAGACGGAGTGATGGAAGCATATATCCGTGTTGGAAATGAAAGCGTAATTGCCCCGGATTACATTGTAAATGAACTGATCTTAAAGGGAACCAATCAGTCCTTTGACACCTTAACAACAGAAGCTGTGAAAAAGGATTACAGCTTCACACTCCTGGAGGCAACCTATCTGGAACGAACCGGCCTCCGCTTTGAGCCATCCGATTATGTTTCCTTCGGTTTGGCTGACAAAAATGGGGTCTTGACCAATGCCGGAAAGCTCATGACCGATCAGCACACAGTTTATAACTCCCGTATGTTCTGTACCCGGTGGAATGGCTTGGAAAAAGGCTCTATCTTTGATGATGCACTGGACGATAAAGAATACGAAGGGAATCTGATTTATCTACTGAAAAGCGGCAGTGAATTTATTCGCAATAATTCCAAAGTCCGTTTTGTCAAAGAGGCACAGTATCGTGTAGACAAGCCAGATTATGCTGAACGAGCTGTGACAGAGGCTCTTGTTAATGCGCTTATCCATCGTGATTATATTGTACTTGGCAGCGAAATCCATATTGATATGTTTGATGATCGGGTGGAAATCACATCTCCGGGCGGTATGTTTGGCGGCGGCTCAATTCAGGAATACGATATTTACAGTATCCGTTCGATGCGACGAAACCCTGTGATTGCTGACCTGTTCCACCGCATGAAGTACATGGAACGCCGTGGAAGTGGCCTACGCAAAATCGTCAGTGAAACCGAAAAGCTGCCTGGATACACAGAGGCATATAAGCCCGAATTTTCCTCAACAGCGACAGATTTCAGAGTCATCTTGAAAAATGTAAACTACAACTTAGAGGGTGACGCCCACCAAGTTATCCACCAAGTTACCCACCAAGTTATTGAACTATCAACGGTATCCAAACAGATTTTGGCTTTTTGCACAACACCAAAATCCAAGAAAGAGCTTGCAGTATTTTGCGGCTTCAAAGATTTAAGAAACTTCACCTTGAAGCATATCAATCCGCTTTTAGAATCCGGGCAATTAGAAATGACTATTCCCGATAAACCTAAAAGTCGCAATCAAAAATATATTACAGTTCGTTCCGAATAAACAGAGAAGCAGGGCATTGGGTCTCATCTCCCATTGTCCTGCTTCTTTTCATTCCAAATTATATTCACATCATTTACCCATACACCCAATCCTGGATCGCAAATTTCAAACTCTGCACCTTTCCCAGCAGCCAGATCGCAGCCAGCGGCAGCCCCATCGGGCTAATCAAAAATGCCATAATCAGCAAAATTGCACCATTCTGCGGGGAATAGGTAATAAGCACAGCCACGCCAAGTAGAGCAATTACCGTGCTGAGCAGACCAAGCACCAGACCAGATATGTAGATCAGCCCCATGCAGAGCCAGACAAAAAGCGTCAACACCAAAATGACCGGTGCAGTTACAATCATCAGCAAGCATTTCAAAATCTTCATTCCAGTTCCTCCCTCCAACGCTCCAGATACCGTTTGCACAGGGCATCCGCTTCTCTCTCATCATCTTCCGTCAACTCCCGTCTGCCTTTGGTCAGTTCAATCTCCACATAAGTCCGGTAATCATCAGCTAAGAGATTGAACAGTTCCTTGGGAGTATGGCACACCTCGCCAGAGCAATAGTGAAAATCTTGGTCAAATTCAACTCTTACACATCCATGGCGGCTGATATAAACTTCTATGGTCTCGTCTGCGGTCAGGTAATCCGCAAAAATCTCCAGCACCTTTTCAAAGGTCAGCATCTGTTTTCACTCCTTTGCTACGCTTCTTATTCTACTCATATTATCCGGTACGGACAGGCAAAAGACAAGGATACAGACAAAAAGAAAAAGCGGAGGAAGGTGCGGCGAAGAAACGCCGTTCCTCCCTCCGCAAATGGAGTATCTATCCCTGTTATGAAAGTTTGGAGAGTTGGGTAAGGATTTCCTTCACACCCTCCCACAGTTGTTCCTGCCGCTGGGATATATCCTCCAAGTCAGCATTATAAACCCGCCCGGTCTCATGCACTTTGCGGGTCAGCTGGTTCAAGTTGTTGCTGCTTCGGCGCATCAGGGAGACCAACTCCTTCAGCTCTGGCAGTTCCAGCTTGACCACATAACCATCCAGCGCCATTTTCCGCAGATAAGCGCTCAAATTCTCTGTCCCGTATTGCTGCATCTTTTGATGGATCAGTTCCAGTTCTTCTGCGGACACCCAAAACAGAACCGGCACATCCCGCTTGCGCTTTGCCATGGTTATCGCTCCAGCTCCCGTTTTTTCGGGGCGGCAGACTTATTGGCGGGTAGCTCCTGTTTGAGCTTATCCCGTACTGAGGGACGGGACGGTTCCAGTTTTTCTCTCTGGGTACGGCTGCGCTGCTGTTCTTCACGCACCAGATCAATAAAACCATCCAGCACAGCAGGGTGGCTGTTTAAGGCATAACCACAACGGACGGTTTCGGGATTATCATTAGGAATGGTCTTGGCCCATTCTTTGTTGCGTCGGGAGTAGCGCCCATCCCAGTCCTGAAGCTGGATCGTGTTAGACAGAACCATAGATACACGCTCCATGCCATAGGTCTCAATCACACCCTTTGCCGCATCGTGGCTGAGATACATTCCGTCGAAGTGTTCCCGCACCGCCGCTTCAATGGACTCCTTGCATTGGAGATTTACATTGTTGGAAGCTCGGTACTGCTCCAGCTCCCCATGTTCTCTCGCATAGGCAGCTGAATGGGGATAGATTGGTGTTGTTCGCAGTTCCTCTTTAGCTCTGCACACATCGTCGGCACGGTTCTCAATGCTGTCCCGGATCATATCCATATAGCCGGTCTCCAGCTTTTCAAAATAACGGTACACATCCGCCAGCGGCGAGGGAGATTCCAAAAGCGCCTGGGCCTGTGCGTCGGTCAGCTCCAGCTCCTCCATCGCCATCACAATATCCTCACGGACAGTATATTCATAGGTGTGGTGCAGGATTTCTTCCGGGGGCTGGCTTTTCAACCAGTCCCTATATTTTTCCTGCTCAGTGGCCATCTTTTCATAAAGGGCCGTATTCAGATTATTGGTATTCATGTTATCGCACCTCCTCATGCTGTTTTGGTTTCTTGTCTGTACTGCGGGGCGTCGCCGGACGTTTCAGATGATCCAGCACCGAAGGCCGTGCGCTTTTGGCAACAACAGCCTCGGCGTGTGCCTGTCCCTTTCCGTCAATGTTCAGCAAAGTATCCAGCTCCACCAGACGGGCATTTTTGCTTCGCAGTTCTTCTTCATAAAGGAATGGCTTTCCGACTTCCTCCTTTGCGGCAGCCTGCTGCTGATAGAGGTTATCCAGCTGGGCCTTTGCCGCCTCCAGACGCTGGGGCATCTGAGCGAGGGCATTGTCGATACGGGTAAGATTTCCGCGAGGGTCTGTACCAAGGGTTGCCCGGTGGGTCATCTGTCCTTTCAGCAGGAGCGTATACTCCTGTTTCCAAGCGGAAAATTCCACGGATATGGCATATCCCCGGTAGCTGCCGATCTGCACCGGATCGGAGGTTTTGACCTCCTTGCAGGCATCCAAAAGGGCTGCGCCGGCGTTCTCCTTATCGGTCAGCAGATCGCCACGGATTTCCATACCAGCAAAACCGTCCTCCGGGTGCGGGTGAGCTGCCAAAACCTCCAGATCGGATTCAAAGCCCTTGATAAAACCTTTGTGCTTTTCAATCTCCTCCGGGAAGTATTTGAGCAGCTGGTCCTCCAGACGATATTGCTTGCTCTGGTGGTCGGCTTTCATCAGCTTCAGGCGGGATACCTCCACATCCAAATCCATACGCTCCTTGATACGTGGGTCTCCGGCACACAAAGCCTTGATCTCTGCAAAACTGAGGGCGGTTTCATCCACATCATCGCAGGAGCGTACCGGCGATTTAGAAGTCATGATCTGACTAATGAATTTTTGCTTATTCTCCACCGTCTGCCAGAGGTATGCGTCAAAGGTTCCTTCGGTCACATAGCGGTACACATGGACAAGAGGATTCTGGTTACCCTGGCGCTCGATACGGCCCTTGCGCTGGGCAAGGTCTCCCGGTCTCCACGGACAATCCAGATCATGAAGTGCCACCAGACGGTCCTGCACATTGGTGCCTGCGCCCATCTTGGCGGTGCTGCCCAAAAGGACACGAACCTGACCGGTACGGACTTTAGAGAACAGCTCCTTTTTCCGCACTTCGGTATTGGCTTCATGGATAAAAGCAATCTGGTCGGCAGGCATCCCCTGAGCAATGAGTTTCTGACGAATATCGTCATATACCGTAAAGGTCGGTTCCTGTTCCGGCAGAGGCACAGCGCCTTCCAATGCGTGAAGCAGTGGATTATCCAGCGTTTTCGCCGCCTTGCTTGCAGGAGCTTTGGCCTGTGGTGTAGAAATGTCGCAGAACACCAGCTGGGTCAGCTTGTCAGCTTTGCCGTCCCGCCAGATCTGCATGATGTTGTCCACACACTGATTGACCTTTGTGCCAGGTTCGTCCGGCAGCATCTGGTTGACGATCCTCTGGTCAAGCCCCAACTTACGGCCATCCGAGGTAATCTTGAGCATGTTATCCTGGGACGGGTCAACAGTTCCGCTGTGTACCAGCGATGCACGCTCCGAAAGAGCTTTGACCATTTCCTGCTGATGTTCGGTGGGCTGCGCCACGATGTTGTGGTACTCCACTTCCGGGGTAGGGAGATTTAACTGGTCGGCAGTCTTAATGTCCGCCACTTCTTTGAACAGGTTCATCAGCTCCGGCAGATTAAAGAACTTGCTGAATCTCGTTCTTGCCCGGTAGCCGGTGCCTTCCGGTGCCAGCTCCAATGCTGTGACGGTCTCCCCAAATCGGGAAGCCCAGCAGTCGAAGTGGGTCATGTTCAGTTCTTGCAGGCGTTCATATTGAAGATAACGCTGCATGGTGTAAAGCTCGGTCATGGAGTTGCTGACCGGTGTGCCGGTGGCAAAGATCACGCCACGGTTTCCGGTGATCTCATCCATATAGCGGCACTTGGCAAACATATCGGAGGATTTCTGCGCGTCCGATGTGGAAAGACCAGCCACATTCCGCATTTTTGTGTATAAAAACAGGTTCTTGTAGTTGTGGGCCTCGTCCACAAACAGCCGGTCCACACCCAGCTGCTCAAAAGTTACCACATCATCTTTTCGCCCCTCGGCTTGCAGCTTTTCCAGTCTGGCTTCCAGAGACTTTCTGGTACGCTCCAGCTGCTTGACGGTAAAACGCTCGCCGCCGCTGGCCTGCACCTCTGCGATACCCTCGGTAATCTCGTCGATCTGCTCATAGAGAAGCCGTTCCTGACGCTCCCGGCTGATGGGGATACGCTCAAACTGGCTGTGTCCCATGATGATGGCGTCGTAGTCACCGGTCGCAATACGGGCGCAGAACTTCTTTCGGTTATGGGTCTCAAAGTCCTTTTTTGTGGTGACTAAGATATTGGCGGAAGGATAGAGACGCAGAAACTCCGACGCCCACTGCTCGGTCAGATGGTTTGGAACCACAAAGAGAGATTTCTGGCATAAGCCCAGGCGTTTGGCTTCCATCGAAGCAGCTACCATCTCAAAAGTTTTGCCTGCGCCTACTTCATGTGCCAACAGGGTATTTCCTCCATACAGCACATGGGCGATGGCGCTTTTCTGGTGCTCCCGCAGGGTAATGGCCGGGTTCATGCCCCCAAAAGTGATATGGCTGCCATCATACTCGCGGGGACGGGTAGCGTTCATTTCTTCGTTGTACTGGCGCACCAAAGTCTGGCGGCGCTCCGGGTCTCTCCAGATCCAGTCCCTAAAGGCTTCCCGGATCGCCTGCTGTTTTTGAGCTGCCAGGGTGGTCTCCTTGGCGTTCAGAACCCGGCGCTCTTTTCCGTCTGCGTCCTCTATGGTGTCATAGATGCGGACATCCCGCAGGTTCAGGCTGTCCTCTAAAATCTTGTAGGCATTGGCACGACTGGTCCCATAGGTGGTATAAGCTGCCACATCGTTGTAGGATACGGAAGATTTCCCCTTGATCTGCCATTCAGCGGTAAAGGACGAATAGTTGACCCCAATACTGCGCTGGAGATAAAACGGGGTATTAAAGGTCTCATACATAAACTGCTGGATATATTCCTTGTCAATCCAGGTAGCGCCCAGACGCACCTCGATCTCCGACGCATCCAAGTCTTTGGGCTGCGCGGCAGTAAGAGCTTCCACATTGACTGCATAAACCGGGTCCTGCTGTGCCGCCCGCTGCGCCTGACGCAGTTTTCGGCGTACATTGCCAGAGAGGTATTCATCAGCAGTCACATAATGGGGCGTTCCGTCCTGCTCCAACTGTCCCGGTACACGGAAGATTACGCCTTGCAGCTCTCCGGCCAGTTCTTCTTTTGTTTTTCCGGTAAGCTGGCTCATATAGTCCATATCCACGCAGGCTTTTTCCGAGATGGACACCGCCAGTGCTTCACTTGCCGTATCCACCACAGCCACCGCCTGATGGGGCTTGATGGTCCGCTTGGTGAACATATCTGCCTTGCGTTCCAGCTTTCCGTCCTCGTCGATGACTTCCAGCGCACAGAGCAGGTAATAGGAAGAATCGTCTGCATAGGCCAGACGGTTTGCACGGTCATTGATGAGACCGTATTTGGAAGAAAAGCTGTCATAGAGACTGTTCAGTTCCGCCTGCTTCTCCCGAATGGTGCTGTCCGGAACCGCTGCATCCATCTGAAGGTCGATCAGTTCCTGCACACAATCACGCAGTCCCACAAGACCTTTTACACGGGCTTCGGCGGTGGCGTTGAGGTCAGGGCGCACCATACGGCTGTTTTCCCGGTAGTACACCTGCCCGTCTACAATGGCATAGGAATAGTTCTTCACATTGGGGTCGGCAGGAATGGAGGTGTCAATAGCTTCGCCTTCGCCCAGCTCCGGCAGCTCTGCCTCCTGATAAGTGCCATGAATGTACTTCACAGCATCATGCAGCTGGTCGGAAAGCTCCAGTCCCTCGATAGGGTTCACGGTGTAGTCCATACCATGAGCAGTGCTTACCGGCTCCTGTCTGCCCAGCACCATTTCCGGGTGGTCGATAAAATACCGGTTGATGGCAAACCCGTCCTCCGTCTGTCCGGTCTGGGTCCATTCCGGCACGATGTCCAACGGGCGGTCCCGCTTTTGGAGGAAGATGATGTCCGATACCACCTCGGCACCGGCATTCTTTTTGAACGCGTCATTAGGCAGACGGATAGCTCCCAGCAGCTCGGCACGCTGGGCAAGATAGCGGCGCACGGTGGAATCCTTGGCGTCCATAGTATAGCGGGAGGTTACAAAAGCTACCACGCCGCCGGGACGCACCTGGTCCAGTGCCTTGGCGAAAAAGTAGTTGTGAATACTGAAATTCAGCTTGTTGTAGGCTTTGTCATTGACCTGATACTGACCGAAAGGTACATTGCCGATGGCAAGGTCAAAGAAGTCACGCCTATCGGTGGTCTCAAAGCCGCCTACTGTGATGTCCGCCTTGGGATAGAGCTGCTTTGCGATGCGCCCGGAAACCGGGTCCAGCTCCACGCCGTACAGACGGCTGTTTCGCATTTTCTCCGGCAGCATACCAAAGAAATTGCCCACACCCATAGACGGCTCCAGAATATTTCCAGTCTCAAACCCCATACGGTCCACCGCTTCATAGATGGCCTGAATGACCGTAGGGCTGGTGTAATGGGCGTTGAGGGTAGAGCTTCTGGCGGCGGCATATTCCTCCGGGGTCAGCAGTTCTTTTAGCTGGACATACTCTAAAGCCCATGCCGATTTCTCCGGGTCAAACGCATCAGAGAGACCGCCCCAGCCCACATATCGGGATAGGACTTCCTGCTGTTCCGGCGTTGCCTGTGCAGTGGTTTCCTCCAGGTATTTCAGCAGCTTGATTCCCTCGATATTTGCCTGGAACTTGGCTTTCGGACCGCCTTCGCCCAAATGCTCATCGGTAATGCGGAAGTTTTTTGCATTGCGGCGCAGGTTAGCCTTATATTCCTCATAAGATGCTTCCTCGGCAGCTTTGGCATTGGGGAAGGTCTGCCACTGGCCATTGACCTGAATGGAAACCGGGTGTTCGTCCAGCACTTCCTCAAAGGTTTTCTCCGGCTCTGTCACAGGCGCTGGTGGCTCCGGCTCCTCGATATGCAGTCGTTCCACCACCACATCATAAGGCAGATTGTTCTTATCGCCCGGATAGACGGCCATGGTCTCGGAATGGAAGGTCGGAGATTCGGTAGCCGGTTGGGGCTGTTCCTGTCCCAAACCGTCCTGCTGACGGGCGTACATCCCGCGCAGCAAAGGTGCAACCTCATCCCAGCGGAAATACAGCATAGCTAGACGCTTTTCCTCTGCATCCATGACTTCCAGCTCTATGCCCTGTGCCGTGGTACGGTAATCGGCAATATCGCCGGTCTCCAGATTCAGTGTCTCGATCTCACCGGAATAGGCTCTGCTCAGCCAGTAGGCGATCTCGCTGTTGCTCCTGCCGGATTGCAGCAGCGTGGAAATCTGCTTTTTATCCGCTTCATCCATCAGTCCATGAGCCAATACATCCCGCAAGTCCTGATCTGCCTTGTCCGGGTCAATAGGAAGAAACTCGGTATAGTAAGCATTGCGGCGGTCTGCCCGAAGCAGCTGCTCAAACTGTTCTTTGCGCTCTGCCCGGTAGATGGGATATACCATCCCGGTGGGCAGAAGCTGTACGGTGTCCTCCCGCAGCTCGGTGATCTGATAGGCGTCATCCTCGATATACACGGTATCGCCCACGGCATAGACCGGGGCGGC
>ERZ1031020.682-NODE-682-length-10842-cov-8.303050_pt1 | contig 10842 bp, 11 predicted proteins | sample MGYA00517109_ERZ1031020 | MGnify/ENA primary metagenome ERZ1031020 (study PRJEB33719, sample SAMN04261270) | wastewater metagenome | biome: rural village; feature: human; material: feces | host: Homo sapiens | place: El Salvador | collected 2013-01-07 ... | reverse complement strand
CATCAAATACTTTAATAAAACAACCTTTTGTATACTATTTTCCTGATGCTGATGTTCTGCCATTATGCAGTAATAAAAGAGTATATATAATAATGTATTGCAATTTAGATTGTGATAAGTCGGAGAATCTGAAAAAAAATATATAATTTCGCAGTATGAAAAGATTAATGGATGTCAAGGTACTGATTTTCTTGACCATAATATGTGTGGGCACGTACTTCATCACCTTTTCCTTTGCTTTAACTGCCGGAGTGGCTATTTTGGCGTTGGTGATTGACAATATCTACACCACATGGTTGGACAAGAAGGAGAAACAATACCTTCAGAAATTCGAGAAAAACAAATCCGAGGAGGAACAGGAATAAATGGAAAAACTCATCGAACTGTATAAGTCGTGGTGCGGCGAAGTGCCCGCTTCCACGGAACGCATAGCCGGAGCGGGAAGCAACCGCGAGTATTATCGTCTGATAGGGGAGGACGGCTTCTCTGTCATTGGTGTCGTGGGTACCAGCCGTGACGAGAACCATGCCTTTGTTTATCTTGCCAAGCATTTTGCCGAGCGTCAGTTGCCGGTTCCGAACATCCTTGCCGTCAGCGAGGACGGACTGCGTTATCTGCAAGGCGACCTTGGTTCGACGTCGCTCTTCGACGCCGTTGCCGGTGGACGCAATGCCGGAGGCAGATACAATCAGCGTGAGAAAGAGCTGCTTGTGCGCACCATACGCCAGTTGCCGAACATTCAGATACGCGGCGCACGCGGACTGGACTGGCAGAACTGTTATCCTCAGCCCGAGTTTGACGAGGACAGCGTGCTCTTCGACCTCAATTACTTCAAGTATTGCTTCCTCAAGCCGTCCGAGCTCGACTTCCATGAGCTGAAGCTTGAGGCCAACTTCCGTCTGTTTGCCAAGGATCTCACGTCGGAGAAGACAGACTCTTTCCTCTATCGTGACTTCCAGGCGCGCAACATAATGCTCGACCCCAACAATAATCCTTACTTCATAGATTTCCAGGGAGGACGCAAGGGACCTTACTATTATGACCTCGCCTCGTTCCTCTGGCAGGCATCGGCACGTTACAGCAACAAGCTTCGCCGCGACCTTGTGGCAGAATATTACGATGCCCTGAAGCAATACACGGAGGTGCCAAGCGTGCGCCACTTTGTGGGACGACTCAGCCTGTTTGTGCTTTTCCGCACACTTCAGGTGCTTGGAGCATACGGATTCCGTGGCTATTTCGAGCGTAAGAAGCACTTCCTCGACTCCATTCCTCCCGCTATGGACAATCTCCGCGAGCTTCTCAAGCTCGGCGACGACGTATTCCCTTATCCCTACATGATGGACATGCTGCGCCGCTTGACTGCCATGCCGCGTTACGCCCACATAGAGGAGCCTGCCATCACACGTGCCGACGGATATAAGACCACGGACAGCAAGGTCTATCCGTCGCATCCGCAGGACGGACCAGCCACCTTCTCCAAGTATGACGGTAAGGGTCCGCTGCGTGTGAGAGTGTTCAGCTTCTCTTTCCGCAAGGGCATTCCTGAGGATACGTCCGGCAATGGCGGAGGCTACGTCTTCGACTGTCGTTCCACTCACAATCCCGGACGTTACGAGCCTTACAAGAAGCTCACCGGACTGGACGAGCCTGTCATCCGCTTCCTTGAGGACGACGGAGAGATACTCACCTTCCTCGACAGCGTATACAAGCTTGCCGACGCGCACGTTCAGCGATATATCGACCGCGGATTCACCGACCTGATGTTCTTCTTCGGATGCACAGGAGGCCAGCACCGCAGCGTTTATTCAGCCCAGCATCTCGCCGAACACATCCATGAGAAGTTCGGCATAGAGGTGGATATCTGCCATCGTGAGCAGGGCATAGAGCAGACCTTGGAGGCAAGAAAGTAATAAATAACGAAAAAGTGGAATCATAATGGGGCGAATACCATTATTTTTCCGTAACTTTGCATAGTATAATCATATACATACATCTATGATGCAAGCCATGATTTTTGCGGCAGGAATGGGCACACGCCTTAAACCACTTACCGACACCATGCCAAAGGCGTTGGTGAGAGTAGGGGGTGAGCCGTTGTTGCGCCGTGTCGTAGAGAACATTGCCGGGGCAGGCGTTGACCGTATTGTAGTCAACGTACATCACTTTGCCTCACAGATAACAGACTATCTGAAGCAGAACCGTAACTTCGGACTGGACATCCGCATATCCGACGAAAGCGAGCGCCTTCTTGATACTGGCGGAGGCATACGTCATGCCGAGCCGCTCTTCGATGCCAACTCCCCAATACTCATTCATAACGTAGACATTCTCAGCAATGTGGACCTGCGCAGCTTCTACGACCTTGCCTCGGCAAGCCACCTTGACGCCGTGCTGCTCGTAAGCAGCCGAAAGACCAAGCGTTACCTGCTCTTCAATGATGATATGCGTCTCGTGGGTTGGACCAACATTGAGACAGGTGAGGTGCGCAGTCCATACCACGACCTCGATCCTAAGTCATGCCGCATGTACGCCTTCGCCGGCATACACGTGCTGTCGCCACGTCTGCTGACAGCCATGCACGACTGGCCTGACAAGTTCGGCATCATCGACTTCTATCTGAAGTCCTGCGCCACGCATAACATCGTAGGCTATGTGAAGGACGACCTGAAGCTGATGGACATCGGCAAGCTCGACACCCTCGCACAAGCCGAAGATTTTCTGCGAAGTCTGAAAGATTCCTAAATAGCCATAGATAGGCCCAGTAAGGCTCAGTAAGGCCCAGCAAAAGAAAAAAAACAACAAACACAAACAATAAAACAACCAAAGTAATGCAACAGAAGATTATAATTCTTGATTTCGGTTCGCAGACCACGCAGCTCATCGGCCGCCGTGTGCGCGAGCTCGACACCTTCTGCGAGATTATGCCCTACAACAAGTTTCCCAAGGACGATCCCAGCGTTATTGGCGTAATCCTCAGCGGAAGCCCTTATTCGGTGCATGACAAGGAAGCTTTCAAGGTGGACCTCAGCCAGTTCGTTGGTAAGATTCCGGTGCTTGGCATCTGCTACGGCGCACAGTTTATCTCTTACGCCAACGGTGGAAAGGTGGAGTCGGCTGACTCACGCGAGTACGGCCGTGCAAACCTTGAGCATTTTGACGCTTCCAATCCCCTCTTCAAGGGATTCGAGGAGCACTCGCAGGTATGGATGAGCCATGGCGACACCATAACAGCCATCCCCGAGGACTACAAGTGCATAGCCTCTACCGCCAACGTAAAGTTTGCGGCATACGCATCCACAAAGCAGCCCGTTTGGGCAGTACAGTTCCATCCTGAGGTGTTCCACTCTCTTCAGGGCACACAGCTCCTCAAGAACTTCGTAGTGGACATCTGCGGAAGCCGTCAGGACTGGAGCGCTGACTCGTTCGTTGAGACCACCGTTGCAGAGCTGAAGGCTCAGCTTGGCGACGACAAGGTAATCCTTGGTCTTTCTGGCGGTGTCGACTCAAGCGTTGCAGCCGTGCTCCTCAACAAGGCCATCGGCAAGAACCTCACATGTATCTTCGTCGACCACGGTATGCTCCGCAAGAACGAGTTCCGTGACGTTATGGAGGACTATAAGTGCCTCGGTCTTAACGTAATCGGCGTTGACGCCAGCGAGAAGTTCTTCTCAGACCTTGCAGGCGTAACCGATCCCGAGCAGAAGCGTAAGATCATCGGCCGCGACTTCGTGGAGGTGTTCAATGCTGAGGCTAAGAAGCAGACCGGCGCCAAGTGGCTCGCACAGGGCACCATCTATCCGGACCGCATCGAGAGTCTGAACATCACCGGTAAGGTAATCAAGAGCCACCACAACGTGGGTGGTCTGCCTAAGGAGATGAACCTCAAGCTCTGTGAGCCCCTTAAGTGGCTCTTCAAGGACGAGGTTCGTCGTGTGGGACGCTCAATGGGCATGCCCGAGCACCTCATCACACGTCATCCTTTCCCCGGACCGGGTCTTGCCGTACGTATCCTTGGCGACATCACTCCCGAGAAGGTACGCATCCTTCAGGACGCTGACGACATCTACATCCGTGGCTTGCGCGACTATAAGGTTCGTCTCTCTGGTGAGGACGCACGCCGCGTACTTGCAGCCGGCGTTCCCGCCGACATGCAGAACGGTGAGATTGAGGTTTCGCTCTACGATCAGATCTGGCAGGCTGGCACCGTGCTCCTCTCAACAGTACGCTCTGTAGGCGTAATGGGCGACGAGCGCACATACGAGCATCCCGTTGCTCTCCGTGCCGTAACCTCTACTGACGCCATGACCGCCGACTGGGCACACCTCCCTTACGACTTCATGGCAAAGGTGTCTAACGAGATCATCAACAAGGTGAAGGGCGTAAACCGCGTCTGCTACGACATCTCGTCTAAGCCACCATCAACAATTGAGTGGGAATAATCGGAATACCGATGAACAGCCACTCAAATAAAGATGAATTAATTTAAACTCAATAAGTTAGGGGATTCGTTGACGTAATAGCTTGATTGTCAACAAATCCCCTTTCTTGTACATTTTATCCAAAACCGTCCCCGATTTCGTCCCTGCTTATCCCCGATAGCATTGGTTATCCGATGGAGTTGAAATCCAATAACTTGGCAATCTGTTCGGGGGTTGCCTTTACATATTTGTAGAACGTGCGTTCGTTGGTATGACCTGTCAGCTGCATAATGGTATACATTTCACAAATGCCTTCCAAATGAATTTCTTTTCCGTTGAGGGATGGAGTTATGTCTATATCAAATTTGTACATGTCACTTGCTTATTAGAACAATCCCCACTCGGCAAATTTCTCGAATCCGCCAATTCTCGTGATGTAGTTACGAGCGATTTCCACTATTTCACGATAAGGCTTACCATCTATCTCTGTGTCACCGATGGCACAAAACAACTCCACAGGCTTGCCTGTTTTTTGAGCTTTCAAGAAAGCGTAGATATTGACGGAAACATCAGCTTTGCTCAGGTCCTTGCCCTGCACTCCACCGCCCGAAACAGATTGAGCCATATCAGAGCCAAGTTTGCGGTTTGTAGCACCTGCGTCAACGTCTGTTCCACCTGTCCAATCTCCAAGAGGATTGATAACAGCATTTGGATAGAGCTTCTTTAAATCCTCAGTCTTAGCGTTACTTTGACAGATAATCAATTTACCGTCAGCTAATACATACTTGCCATCCGAAGGGTAACTCTCATAGATGTCGTGGGCTATTTTGCTGAGGGTACGCTCCTCCTTTGTGAGTGGAACGCCTCGGAAAATACCATTGTCGCCACAGCGGATTTCGCCATCTTGATTAGATGAAAGGATAGGGTCTTGTGCTACCATTACGAGAGATACTTTCAAGTCTGTACGCTTAGTAATACGGCTAACAATAGCCTCAGCCTCAGCGTCTGAAATGTTCACGCTACTCTCAATGATGATGTTTACTACACCATGTCCGAGCAGTACTTCTACTGCGATTCTCGGGTCTTCTACCTTTGAATAAGCAAGGTCTACAAGAGCACCTGCGATTCTGTCTGCCACCTTATCTGGATGGCTTGGATTTACTTTTTCAATCATAATTTATTACTTTAAATTAATTGTTTTTATATTGTCTAAAAGTTCAGTCAACGTAATAGCTTCGTCACCTTCTGCCTCCTTGAATAATTCTTGTTGCGTAAGGGCAAGAGTATGCGCACGGCTAAGGAAACTTCCAACTTGGGCATTGCCGTTTTTATGGCAATGTATGCACTTGTAGGATATTGATGTTGTACCACTCAACGGACTACCTGCAAAGCTATATATGAAAGCCTTGTGCCCACATTCGCATTGATATGTAAGCCACTCGTTTTCATTCGCCCAAAGTCTTAACATCGTGCCAATACAGATAGGTTGACATACCATATATACTTTCAATGGTATTGTAGCCATTGCCCATTCCTTATGAGCAAGAATTTCATTTCGATGCTCATAAAGCAATTCGATGTTGTCTATATATGGACTCCATATCCTTTTTTCAGTCAAATTATGCTCTCTTTGTTTGACTAATGATGTAATTGTATCATGCACGTTTTTGAGTGTAAGATGTTCGTATTCACCTGCCGCCTTGCTGTATCGGCTACAGTGTTGCTTTAAGCGACTTAGCCTGTCGGAATTGTCTTTTTGAAAAAGAACATCTTTGATTACCTCCGATATGGTAGCCACTTGTGTAATACTTTCCAACCATTCCAATAAACCACCTAAAGTGTATATGAAATCTCTGTCTTGATATACAGGTATCAAAAACATACGGCTGTTATCGAAAATGAACTCTCTATGTTCGTAAAAAAAATCAGCATGTTCGCAAAAATACCTTATGGTATTTTTGTTACTGTGCTTTTGGCCGCCATAGAGCTTTAACTCCTTGCCACTCTTTATTTTGATTGTATTGCTAATTTTCATGCCACTATATGTAAGTTAGACATTGGTGTGTTATTGGTTGGGAACGTGAGGCGTTTGCCCATGATGTGAATGTCTTTTGACTCCAAAAGAGCGTAGTCTATTGGTGGTTCTACGCCTTGTATAAGACAATCACGGCAAATCATGAGAATCTTGCCTAAGTTGTTTTGACCGACAAACGTTCCAATGCCATTGACTTTGCAAGTCTCACTATTAACTATACGCTTCAATGCAGCCTTGCTAATCTTTGGATTGTCCGACTTAGCCTGTCTCGTAACTTTCTTTTTAAGCTCAGCTCTTCTTATAGCCAACTCTGTATTGGTACATCCCCAAACTTCTTTGGTGTCACCATGTTGCTTGGTAGTGTCTTCTATGATGATAGCGTCATGTGGTAGCTTTAAGAGTAAATTTGCAAAGTCGGCATTACCCATACACTTCTGCCATACAACGTAGAGCATCCATTGTATGCGGAAATCGGCAAAATCTTGGCGGATGAGGTTACTGTTTCTTTTCTTGATGAAACGTTTAGCTGCAAAGCCGCTTGTCTGACGTTGCATGTCCTCTTGTACCAACTGATGCTTTTCTGATGAGTCCGAAAACTCACCACATAGATAAAGCGTCTCACTATCACGCCAAGTTACACCTCCGAATGAAAATGGATAGCCACCTGCCATGTTAGAAAGACGCACGTTAATGCCATTCGCCATGTCTGAAGCCTTGGCGAATGACAAACAATTAAAGTGTGAAGCGTTGATGTGCTCCACACGACCTAAGATGATTTCAAAAGTGTCTGCTTTCTGTGACATAACTTTTAATTTAATGATTATTACTAAATCCTTAAACTCGTATCATTTTTACCACCGTGGCTATGTCTGCTCGGTTGGTTCAGCACTTAAGCTGTCTCTTGATACTTATTCATAAAGTAAAAGAACAACTCTCCATTTTGGAAAGTAATTGCAAAGGTATTGACTTATTTTGAGAAAATCGAAAATTCTGTGCTAAGAATAGTTAATCAAGAATTGTTTGGATTTTGACTAAATTACATTTGTGCTTACGCAAATGATTCCATGTGGGGCATCGTAAAATGAAAAGAGGCTGCCAGAAGCAGCCTCAATTTAATCTGTTACGTTACTCGTCTAAAGTAAATGTTATCGTACCATTGATGGTGATTTTTTGCTTGTTGTTTGAGCTAACGCTTGTATAACGCTCAAAGCTAAAATCCTTAAACTCAATGGTAATTTTGTTTCCGTTGATGGATTTGACTGTGGCATTTCCGCTACATTCATCAGTGTAGCGCACACTATCATCACCAAAGAAGATACCACTCACGGCAAGCTTTTGTCCTGCCTTAATGTTCTCACGGCTTTGGAACTGCCAATAAGTGTAATAGTTGTCGTCGTCAGTGAAAGTCACGTCGAAGGTAGCACCACTATCAAAGTCATAGTGGGTTGTCCCTACTACGCCTTGAGAGAATAAAGCAAATGTAGCTTGCTGTACAGAATAGTTGTCTGTTACAGCTCCTTCATACTTTACGGACACTTTGCCGTTGTTGTTACCGCTACCGCCCTGTTCATCATCATCGTCAGATGAACAACCTACCAATGTGAATGCACTTACAGACATCAACATGGCAATGAAAAGAAATAAATACTTTTTCATTTGAATGATATTTTTAAGTTTGACATAATTTGCTAATCTCGTATTGCCGTAATAGCCTTGCAATAAATATGAAATGCTTTATCTGCTTATCTATTTCTGAACTGATAGATTTGCACTTCTCTTGCTTGCTTAAAGCCATTGTATCTTCTTTCATCCCCCAAGGAACTTGCCGTACTGATAAGATTGTCGTAATCGCTGATAATAGCTTGCTGCAAAAACATCAGTCTTGCAGGGTCGCCACGCCATGATCCCGAACGATATTCAGATGTATGTTCTGTAAGGCTCCTCATGTCACGTGCATAAGGATCTCTATCGGAAGAACCATAGCTGTACGAAGAACTTGACGAATAGCCTTGATTATAGTTTCGTGCTGCTTCTTTCATTTCTTCCAAGGAAGTAATGCTTTCATCTTTATAGAATGATTTGCCATTAGCTCCTTGGAGGGTTCCATTCTCAGCATCAGTATATATAGTATTGTTGTCAAAGTACATATAAAGACGAGAATTATTCTGTTGGGAATACCATGCTCCCAACAATCCCTCTATCGGTTGAGTACGCTTTTTATATTCTTGTTGCCATTTAAATTCGTCCTGTTTGTAATCATTGTTCTTCTCTTCTACAAGCTTGTAATCTTCACTTGTAAAGGTTTCATTACCTTTTAAGTCGATATACCCATATATGTATTCTGTATATGTGTTTTGCGACATATCTGAACTATCTTCAAAGGAACAGCTTGTCATTTCCAATCTCTTGTATGCAAGAGTTGCGACAACAACACCATCGTGCAACTCAACAATATCATTACCACGACTACTTTCACCGATTGATTCATATTTAGCAGGAACAACTATCTTCTTGGTCTTTACGTTTTTGACACCGACTAATCCATCGTCATTTCTGTATATCTCATACTCAGATGTAGTTGTTGATGTAGACGCTTGTGGCTTGGGTGGGGCGACCTTTTCTCCCTTGGAGTTAATATAATAGTCGTAATCATCACCTACTAATATATTACAGGTTCCATTATAAAACTCAGGATATGGATTCCCTTCGTTACTTGAGCCTGTGTTGATATAAAAGCCTTTTGGTAGATGAATTTTTATATTTCCGTCTGTATCAATAAAATAATGCCCTGTCTTATCGCCTGCATAGGCAAGACCTTCGCTGAAGTTTCCACACTCTTCAAATTTGAATGGAATAGCAATCTCTCCTTTCTTATTGATAAATCCTTCTTTGCCATTCTTTCTTACAGAAGCAAGACCTTCAGAGAAATCGTTGGCATTATCGTAGATGCAAGGTATGACTAACTCGCCTTTAGTGTTTACATATCCCCATTTGTCGTTTTTACATACGGCAGCCAAGTCGTCATGAAATGAATTTACCATATCGTAGATACAAGGAACCACTTCTTTTCCTTCTGTATTGATGGCTCCCCACTTCTCTCCATTTCGTACAGATGCAAAGCCATTTTGAAAGTCAAAAAGGCAGTTATACTTTCTAACAGCCTTACAGAACTCGGGAGTTAGCTTCACCATTGGCTCTTTATGCAAGGCTTCCTTGATAATATTCTCCTTACTCATGGTGAAATATGCCACACCGCTACCGATTGCAAGAATAGCGATTACTGCAACCAATATCCACTTCCCGATTCGTCTTGGACGATTTGACGATTCTTCTACTTGGTCGTCATGTTCAACAGGACAACCACACTTAGGGCACGACTTCGCTTTGTCTGAAATCATTGCCCCACACTCCGTACATTGTATTAGTGCCATATCTGAATTGATTTAATTAATAATTAATCACCTTCTTCTCCCCAATGCTCAAAGCCTATGATTATTTTTCTTGACTTGTTTCCTCTTGCAAATACAGCTTCATAAGAATTTAAGTAAGTATCGTCATTCAACGTTCCATGAGTATTTAATATGTGAAGAGAATATGCAACATTATTAAGACTCCCTTTGAATATCAAACCACCATCATTAGCTACTTCTCCAATTACAGGAATCTCATAAATATTTTCGTAATCTGTTTCATTTTTGTTAGAACAATAGCACATTAAACCTTGATAGGTCTGTGTACTATCGACATTGTATATCAGACTTATCCCCCTTGTAACAGTTCTTCCATTTTCTTCTTCAAAAACAGAATACCCCATGCCTCCTGTTCTGACCAAAGAAGGGTCTACGGTTACTTTTGCATGCTCCGTATCAGACAGTTGCGTTACGCTGTCTTTAGATATACTGTCGTTTGCAAATTGATTGTTATTTTTTGTATTCCTTCCAAAATAGAATAATAAAATAGCAGCAATGCACAATAAAAGAACTGTACCTATGCGAATAGCTGCATTCTTGAATTTTCTTTTGGTCTTTATCGGGCAACCACAATTAGGGCAAGATTGCATATCTTCAGGATATGTTTCTCCGCAATCGGGACATACGGTGATTCCTTCCCGATATTCATTTTTACATTTGCCCACCCAGTCATCCGGCACGCAATCGGGACATTTTACTTGGCTCATAGTCTGTATTGTTTAAAGGTTTAGTTCAGCAGTTCTTGTATGCCAAAGACCGCTGAACTATTGTTATTATTAAAGATTTATCTTGCAAAATTGAAATCAACGGTTACTGTTCCGTTGAAAGTATAGGAATACTCGCCACCTGCCATTTTGAGGTTGTCGAATTTGATAGTCATATCATCTTTGCTCTTGTCGATAGATACAACTTTGGCAGA
>ERZ1031020.654-NODE-654-length-11243-cov-8.055953_pt1 | contig 11243 bp, 8 predicted proteins | sample MGYA00517109_ERZ1031020 | MGnify/ENA primary metagenome ERZ1031020 (study PRJEB33719, sample SAMN04261270) | wastewater metagenome | biome: rural village; feature: human; material: feces | host: Homo sapiens | place: El Salvador | collected 2013-01-07 ... | reverse complement strand
GCTTAAAATGAAAATAATGGTCAAAACATTTGGATTTTAACATAGAAAGCAGATAAGCACGAATGTGGGATATATAAATCTGATAATCCGTGGCATCTGTGGGAGAAATGGCCGATTTTTCTTCAATCTAACCAAGGAACACCATAATCCATTCCTGATTCGTCTGCGACAAAAATAGGATTCTCTGGTGGGAGAATATGTTTCGCTTCTATCAACCGATTAAAATAGTTGTTGCGAATAGTGATATCCTCAAGCTCCACCCTTCTTGCCTTACTCATTGCGAGGAAACCTTCATCTATCTCAAGTCCAAGATAGCGTCTGCCGAGGAGATTCGCGGCAATGCCGGTTGTTGCACTTCCGCTAAAAGGGTCAAGAATCCATGCCGCCGACTCTGTACTTGCTTGAATCAGTCGAGCCAAAACGCCCAACGGTTTCTGGGTGGGATGCTTGCCGCACGATTTCTCCCATCTGCCAATAGCCGGCAAATGCCAGACATCCGTCATCTGCTTACCTCCATTCAGTTCCTTCATCAATTTATAATTGAAGTAATGTGCTACCTTTGGAGATTTGCGAGCCCAGATTATAAACTCCGTACTGTATGTGAAGTATCGGCACGAAATGTTTGGTGGAGGATTGGTCTTCGCCCAAGTTATGACATTCAGTATTTTAAAGCCAAGCTTAATCAGCTGCTGCTGAACACTGAATATATTATGGTGTGTTCCCGATATCCAGATAGTTGCATTTTCCTTCATGTGGTCGCGACAAGCTGCAAGCCAACGCAAATTGAAAGCATCCATTTCCTCAGGTGTAATAGGTTTGTCCCATTCGCCCTTGTCCACACAGACTATCCTACCATTCTGATAACTTATACCACCACCCGAGAGGAAATACGGAGGGTCCGCAAACACCATGTCAAAGCCAAACTTGAACTTCGACAAGGTCTCCACGCAATCACCTTGAATGAGGGTGAAGTCGTTGGAAGGGGATTTGTAGTATAGTTGATGACTGTCTACAACAATCTCAGTCCCTGCATAATCATCTGCCGACAATACAACATCACTATTACGATACAATCTCTTTACTGCCGACTCTGCTTCAGAGACAGAATCGGCTTCCACCTGCAAACTCCTTGCAAGCACTTCCTTTATCGTAACATTGTACCTCATAAACTGGCACAAAACTACGATCAAAAAATAAGATAATGTCTATTTGATCAATGATTAACAAATTTGATCTAAATTGATCATTTTCAATAAGATATATATTCTTTGACTATCAGCAGATTATATAAAAACGCCGCTTAAAAGCATAAGTTAAAATATGATTACACCGATTTAAAGCAATCCACCGATCTTTTGTGCAGCACACATCAACTCGTATTGTTTTATTATATTCTCATAACTACAAAACATAACACGTGCTTTAAAGTCCTTGAATACTGTTCTTTCCATAACTTTGTCGAATTGCGCCTTTCTATTTTGAGGTGCAACAATAACAAAACGACTGGAAAAATCCTGCAAATCACAAAATTTAGCCACAGAATTCTGAATATCTGTAGAATGTTCAACCTCAAAAAAGCTATTAGGCATTGTACGCTCATTAAACCAAATGACATCTACCGTTCGCACACGGTCGGTCAATTGTTTATAGGTAAAATCAGGAATTTGAATGGTTGAACATAACTGTACCAATGGTTCTCCCAAGAATTTACGATTCTGGTCTTGTGCAGGTACATAGGTCATAAAGTTTTTCATGTTTCCAATCTCAATAATTAGACCTTGATAATACCCATGCGTGAAGCATTCGTCATCCTTTGCCTCTTTGGTTTGGATGTCAAACTTTCTCATAACCTCTTCACGATTTTCCTCCAATGCCCAAAGACCAGGTTGAATTCTAAAAATCTCATTAGACTCTTGCACGATTCTTCGAATAGACTCATTAGGGGTCTTAGTAGCCCACGATGTTGTGTCTACTAAATGATAAAGATTGCCAAGCGTGGCATATCCTCCATTTTTGCGAAGTGTATCTATCACTTGTTGTGTTTGAGTGTATTTCTTAGACATAATCGTGAAGAGTCTTTATGATTAACAAGCAAAGATACTAAAATTAAATGTTATAATGATGCTGTTTGCATTACTTATTATATTTCACGTTCCTTTCCATTGAAACAAAAAACATGTCTTCATGTCTTCATGTCAAAAAACATGTTTTCCAGTCTGAATGCAGACTCTACTTGGGGCATCGCCTTGGTTAAACACATAATTGCAATGGAGTTCACAAGAACAGACCTTTATGCATACCCGCGACTGGCCTCCTTCATCTATCAGAGAAAGCGAGATAATAGACAGGTATGGTGACTGCAAATGGAAGATTGAACAGTGAAGCCATAATCAGTACTTCACGAATTCTTTCAGACATTAAGACTATATGCCATACGATTTGTCGAAATAGTTACCATTTCACTCAAAAAGTCTTTTGCTAATGATGGTTTATCACGATAAAATATTATATTTGTGGCATCAATTAAGAATGGAACAATGGCAAAGAAAAATATAGACTTATCTGTAGTCCTCCATGATGACAGTGACTATAAGGACTGGCTTGTAGAACTCAAAGAACGATTCTACAGCCATCGCCTTAAAGCATCGTGTGCAACCAATGGATATTTGTTGGATTTCTATTGGAAGTTAGGACGAGACATCGAAGCTAAGCAATATACCAATACTTATGGCTCAGGCTTTTACAAGAATCTCAGTTTGGATCTGAAGCATGAGATGCCTGGGGTAAAAGGATTCTCGCCTACAAACTTGAAGTATATGAGCTACTTTTACAAGCTCTATGCTCCATTGTTGGCAAATCGTCAGCAATCGGCTGACAATTTTGAAGAGGAGTTGTATAGAACAGATATTCAGCAAGTTGGAGATCAAAAACAAAATCGTCTACACGGTGTAGACGATTTCAAAATTCTATTCTTTATTCCATGGTTTCATCATCAACGTATCATAGATAAGTGCAAGGACAATATGGACAAAGCCTTGTTCTTTGTCAGAAAGACTTGTGAGAATAACTGGGGACGTGATGCTCTTCTCAACTGGCTTGACACCGACCTTTATGAGCGTGACGGCAAGGCTATCACCAACTTCCAATCCACACTTCCTGCCATACAGAGTGACTTGGCGCAACAGATAACCAAAGACCCTTATCAGTTGGACTTCCTTAACCTAAGAGAGAAATATGACGAACATGACATTGAGGATGAATTGGTGAATAATGTTACTCGTTTTCTTTTGGAACTTGGAAAGGGATTCTCCTATATGGGCAGACAGTTTCGCTTGGAGGTAGGTCAGCAGGAGTTTTTCCCAGACTTGTTGTTTTATAATGCTCACCTACATGCGTATGTGGTCATTGAGCTAAAAGTCCAGTCGTTCCATCCATCATTCTTGGGGCAACTGAGTTTCTATGTGTCAGCCATCAACCATCAGTTCAAGACCGACATAGACAACCCTACCATTGGCTTGCTCATCTGCAAGGACAAAGACAATGTGGTGGCGAAATACGCCTTGGAATCATACAAGGAACCAATGGGTATATCAGAATACCAACTATCCAAACTTTTCCCGAAAGACTTCAAGTCTTCCATGCCGACTATCGAGGAATTGGAAAAGGGGTTGAACAAGAACGGGTAGATACACTTTTGTTGAGTGACGAGGACATCTTCTTAGCTCAACCACTCCTCTATCCGCTTCTTCCTATAACTCCTTTCGCTTGCGCAAAGTTCAGTTATTATTTCAATCTATATTGCTGTGGAGAGATGCCTACATGCGTACGGAAATAACGTGTTAGTGCTGTCTGATCAGAGAAATGGAAGTCGTGGGATATCTGCTTCAAACTACGCTTGGATGTTCGCATCACCAACTTTAATCTCAGAATAATATATTCGTCGATAATATGCTTTGGAGATATCCCTGTCTTGCCTCTTACGATAATGCCAAGATATCTTCGCGTAATACTCATACGGTCAGCGTAATAATTCACTTCATGCCCCTTATTGTACTCATGTTCCAGCAAATCCATGAATCTATTGAACAACTCATCACTGCGCTGAGTGCCCTTACTTCGAAGGTCTTCTCGTGGATTGGAGAGAAGATAATCGTAAAAGCCCAAGAAAAACGCCTGCAACTGCAAGGCTACTATACGATCGGTCATGGAGTAATGTTCTACTGTAAAATAGAACTTGAATATACGGAACATACTGTCCACCACTTCATTAATCAGATATTCATACCCACAGCGCCTGTCAGACTTCAGTGAATCATAGACGGCATGCTCCACATTCATGCTTGCTGAACGTAGGATATCACTACTGTATCTGATAACATAGGCAGAAAAGTCATCATCTACGACTTCCCATTTCACCATATCTCCAGGAAAGAAGATAAGGACATCCTTACTACTTAAATCCCAATACTCAAAATTGATTCGCACTCGAGCATTACCCGAGTGTGAATAGACGATAGCACCATGGTCGATTGCATGAACTTCCTTATCTATCGCTGATTTATCGAAAATTATAAATTCTGTTTCGTTCACGCTGCAAAGTTAAGAAAAAGAGAATACTACAGCAAATAAATAGTATCAATTATAGATGTAGGAATTGACATAAAACGCCTTACATTTCCCGTATTGTCAAGTTCTGACTACATTTTTGTAAGTCTACGCTCTCCAAAAACCTGTAACTTTGCACTCGATAATTCAAAGAGAATATGAATAACAGAATGATTTTGGCGATGTTTCTCGCCTCTACCCTATCAGCTTCGGCTCAACACAGGATGAGCATCGAAGAAATGTTTAAACTGATAGACAAAAACAATACCAGCATTCAGGCCGGAAAGACTTCCGTAGACGCTGCGCAAGAAGGCATCAAAGCAGCAAAGAGCCAACGACTGCCAGACATCAGTGCCCAACTCAGTGCAAGCTACATCGGCAATGCCTTAATGACAGACCGTGACTTTACCAATGCACAGAACCTCACTTCCCCGCATTTTGGAAATCAGTTTCTGCTGGATGTGCAGCAAACAATATATTCCGGTGGAGCTATCAATGCTGGCATACGTATGTCAGAACTCAGAGCTAAGCAAGCCCAATTAGACTTGACGCTCAACGAACAGAATCAGCGATTTATAGCATTGGGGCAATATCTTGACTTGGAGAAGTTCGCCAATCGTGAGAAGGTACTCAAAAGCAATATCGCGCTTACTCAGAAACTTATTGAGAATATCAAAGAGAAGCATCAGCAAGGTGTGGCTCTCAAAAACGACATCACTCGTTATGAACTGCAAATGGAGACACTGAAGCTAAATCTTACCAAGCTGCAGAACACTCGTAAGATTCTGAATCACCAACTTTGCAATATGCTCGGCATTGACCAGACAGAAGAGATAGACCCTACTGATGATGTTGCGACAGCAGTATTCAATAAGGACAGCGAAGATTATTGGCAACAGACAGCAGAGGCAACAAGCCCTCAACTGCAAATGGTGGCTGTCAATGAACAAATGGCAAAACAGCAGGAAAAGCTTGCCAAGAGCGAACTGTTGCCCAAGGTGGCTGTGGTGGCTCAGAATAATCTGAACGGTCCTATCACTTTCGAGCTGCCTCCCATCAACAAGAATCTCAATGTGTGGTATGTGGGCATTGGCGTAAAATACCAACTGTCGTCGATTTTCAAGAGCAATAAAAAGTTGAACCAAGCCAAACTTCAAAGTAAAGCAGCCTCAGAACAGAAAGCTGTAGCAGCCGAACAGCTTAACAATAATGTTCAGGCTGCACATACCAACTATCTGCAGAGCTATGTGGAACTGGAGACCCAGCAGAAGAATGTGCAACTGGCTCAGCAAAACTATGAAGTGGTAAACAACCGTTATCTCAACCAACTGGCACTCATCACAAACATGATAGACGCCAGCAACATGAAGCTAAATGCTGAACTGAACGAGGTGGATGCACGTATAAATATCGCATACGCATATTATAAAATGAAATACATCACAGGACAATTATAATAAATTAATTATAGAAATGGAAAATATCAAGAAATACGCTTACAACACTCTTGTTATCTGTCTGATTGCCATCGGAGCAATCATTGTTATTGTGAACTTCAGCCACTTTGGCAATGTGGAATTTACGGACAATGCCCGAGTGAGACAGCATGTCACACCTCAGAACACTCGTGTACAGGGATTTATCAAGGAAGTAAGATTCGAGGAGTTTCAGCATGTGAAAAAGGGTGATACGCTCGTTGTGATTGAGGATGCAGAATTTCGTCTGCAACTGGCTCAGGCAGAAGCAGCCGTCAAAGGTCAGCAGTCTGGTTCGTCAGCTGTAAGTGCCAGCATGAATACCGTGGAAAACAACGTCCAGGTAGCTGCTGCAGGTATGCAAGTGGCAACAGCCGGCATTTCGGAGGCTAAAGAAGGTATGGACAATGCCAAGAAAGACTATGACCGCTTTGCTGCCTTACTGAAGAAAGGAGCTGTAACCCAACAGCAGTTTGACAATGTGAAAACACAGTATGAACAGGCTGTCAGCCGCTATCGTGCTGCACAGGCACGACTGTCGCAGGCATCAGCCTCCCGTAAGGCTACGGCTGTGGTCAATAACGAGCAGAAGCATCGCCTTGGACAAAGTCGTGCAGGAGAGAGCGTAGCCGAAGCACAACTCCGTCTTGCCCGCCTGAACCTTTCATATTGCTATATCATCGCTTCATGTGATGGCGTCGTAGGCACAAAAGACATTCAGGAAGGCATGCTTGTACAGCCAGGTCAGACGCTGGTAAACATCGTAGATGCCAACAGCATTTGGGTGGAAGCCAACTATAAGGAAAGCCAGCTGCCAAACATCCATGAAGGAGCTGAGGTGGAGATGAAAGCCGATGCGGTGCCAGGCGTTAAATACAAAGGACATGTTGAGCGTATCAGCAGCGCCACGGGCAGTGCTTTCTCGCTTTTGCCAATCGACAATGCCACCGGCAATTTCGTTAAGGTGGAACAGCGTGTCTCCGTGCGAATCAAGTTTGACGGCAACAAGCCTGAGGACATGAAGAAGCTCCGTGCCGGCTATAATCTGGAATGTGAGGTGAAATACTAAACCGAAGATTATGCTTCCATTACCTCCTCCCCCTCCAGCCGGCATGGGTTTTGCCATGCCTATGTTTCGCGACTGGGTTCCTAAAGGTATTCAGCCGTGGATATATGTGCTCTGCGTGTTTGGCTTTCAGTTTTCTGGCGGCATGTATCTTGGTGCGCTTGAGGACATACAGGGTTCCACCAATTTTATGATTGAAGACCTGATGATGTTGCTCTATGCCAATCTTGCAGGTATGGCGATTTATTTTCCGATGCTTTTCCGCATGAAGTTTCGCTTTACCAACCAACAGCTCATCATCGGATCAGCCATAGTGGTCTCGGTGTGCAATCTCGTCACCATCCACACCACCTTCATGCCACTGCTGCTTGTGGTGTGTTTCATCGAAGGAATGGCAAAACTGCAAGGCACTTTCGAGCACATGAGCAACATACAGCAGTGGATTACGCCTCGTCGCGACTTTGCAGTATTCTTTCCAGTGCTACATATCGTGCTGCTTACCGCCATCGAGGGTAGTGCATTTCTTGCAGCATGGTTTGGCTATCATTTCACTTGGCAGATGATGCATATCTTCATTGTGGGATTCATGTGTCTGATCATGACTGTCCAGCTGGTGCTATGCCGACCGTTCTGTCCTATGCCACAACGCTTAAGCCTCAAGGGTATTGATTTCCCAAGCGGACTGCTCATCAGCTTGATAATGTTAGTGGTATGTTATATATGCGTATATGGTGACTACAAGATGTGGATGGACAGTCGCGAGCTTCGCATTCTCGTGGGTGTTGCCATACTTCTGACCGGCGTGTTGATACATCGCTTGCTGCGAGTGAGCAATCCGTACGTCGACCTCAAGATATTCAGATTGCGCAATGTGCTCCTTATCATGGTGGTTGTAATTGTCGGAGAATTTCTTTTTGGATGCGAACATACACTGGAGGAGATACTCTGCGCTGAGGTTCTCAAACTCGAAGAGCATACCAAGGAAGAGTTGTTTCTCTGGGCATTACCCGGCTTCTATATAGGCATTGCCATCGACCTGCTGTGGCTCAAAGTGCTAAAATGGAAAGTCTGGAAACTCTTTGCCATTGGTTTTGGGTTTATCCTTGCATATGCCCTGTTGATGTATTTCACCCTTGATATGGGCGTCAATATCGAGCAATTCCGTCTGCCTATCATTTGTCGTGGTGCAGCATACTCCATTCTTGCTGCCACACTGATGTGGTCGCTCGACGAGTCGGTTCCCGACCTGGAGCAATTCTTCATGGGACTGTTTGTCTTCAACATCTTCCACATGTATCTGGCAGGAGCCGCCGGTTATGGCATCTACACACACTGGTTCTCTACGTTTATGAATGATGATATTGCACGCTACGGACAGCAGCTTACGCTTACTCACATCAACATGCAGCAGTTTGACTTTACAGCATTCATGGACAGTTACATGCCAAGCATGATGAACGTGGCCATAAAGCAGATATATGGTATTGTCATCTGGATAAGCGGCATCATGACGCTCTTGTTCATGGCACTGGACATTCCTGCCGTAAGAACCAATATACGCAAAGTACCGATGTGGCCGGTTTACGGTATTGAATATCTCGCACGACTGACTGGCAAAAAGAAAAATTAGTAATATATCGTGAGTTCGACGTTAACGGACTCAATGATTCTATCTTTATAAGCAATAACCTGTTCCGTCAATGAAAAAGTTGACAGAACAGGTTCTTGCTTATATCAGTTTATTCCAATAACTCCTTTCGCTTACGAAATTTGAGAAAAAAAGAAAAAGATTAATGTTAAAAGAATGGTGAGTCTGAGAAAAATTACCTAAATTTGCGCCCGATAGCAGTGAAATCGCCAAACTTACTAACCTATATATATAATAGGACCCTAAACAAAACTGAAGAGAATGAAAAAGAGAAAAATACTTATAGCAGTCATACTGTCAGCTGCCTTCCATGCTCAGGCACAGAAGCTTTCGCCTAACACAAGCCTGATGCTGAACGATTGGGAAGCACAGAAGAAGGAAGCTGTACAGAAAAACGGAATGAATGCCCCAGCCGACAGAATGGTATCGGCATTTATCAGCGTGGACGACAGCAAGGTGGCAGACGAATTGCGCAAGCACGGCGTGACGGTCCGCTCGGTCCTTGGTGGCGTCGTAACGGCATCGCTGCCCATTTCCTCCATCAACAAGATAGCAGCCATTGACGGCGTGACGAACATTCAGGCCGGCACGGAAGCACGCCTCCTCATGGACAACGCACGCGCTGACGCCAACGTGGACGCTTGCCATACAGCCACCGAAAGCCTTGGCGACTACACCGGCAAGGGCGTCGTGGTGGGCATCGTGGACAACGGTTTTGAGTATGCTCACGCCGACTTTCTCAAGAACAACTATACGGAAACTCGCGTGGCTCGCGTATGGGACCAGTCAGCCACGAGTGGCACCGCACCCGAGAAATACGGATATGGCGCTGAATATACCGCACTGAAGGAGATGAAGCTGCAACGCTGTGACATGTCAAAGACTTTCCACGGCACTCACGTGGCTGGCATTGCTGCAGGTTCTGACCAGTCGTCTAAATATTATGGTGTGGCTCCTGACGCAGACATCGTGCTGGTGAGCTTCTCATCGCAGAACACCAGCGTCATCGACGGCATCAAGTATGTGTTTGACTATGCAGAGAGCGTGGGCAAGCCATGCGTCGTAAACATCAGTCTGGGCACACACCTCGGTCCGCACGACGGCACGTCAGCCACCGACCGCGCATTGGCAGAGCTGGTGGGTCCGGGCAGAATAATCGTGGGCGCTGCCGGCAACGAGGGCGCTACGCAGGTGCATGCCTCGAAGACATTCAAGGAGGGCGACACAATGATGAAGACCATGATTGGCTTCAACGACGCTTCTGCCGGCGCCAAGACAGCCCGCATCGACATCTGGAGCGACAAGGACGCTGTGCTGAAGGTGAAGGCTGTGGTGGTGGACACGAACGACGGAAGCATTCTGGCTGAATCGTCAGAGGTGGCTACGGACGGCGCTGCCGACATGAAGTATACGTTCCCTGACGGATGCGGCGTGGAAGGCAACGTGCAGATGGCTCTGCAGGTGGACTCGCACAACGACCGCCCGGAGGTGCTGGCGCTGTATCGCACATCCAGCTTCGAAAACAACCGCCGCATCGGACTGGTGGTAACCGGCAGCGAGGGCAGCACCGTGCACATGTGGAACTGTGACGTGACGGGCAACTTCCTCAGCGAGGGCAAGGCAGGATGGACAGACGGCGATGCCAACTACACCATAGCAGAGATTGGCGGCATCAGTCCTGACGTCATCACGGCAGGATCGTACAACACCAAAGACAGCTATCAGAACTTCATGGGCAACGTGTACGACCTCAATCCTGAGGTGGTGGGCAATCTCGGCGAACGTTCGCTCTTCTCAAGTTGCGGTCCTACTACAGACGGACGCTACAAGCCGGACGTAGCAGCTCCCGGATGCGCCATCGTTTCAGCTACATCAAAGTATTATCAGGGCTTCTTCCCGTTGACAACGGTGGACAAGAGCAGCTACGGCAACGACTATTATGACGTGAACATGGGTACGTCAATGTCGTCACCCTTCGTGGCTGGCACCGTGGCACTCTGGCTTCAGGCCAACCCGACGCTGACCCCGGCTGACATCCGCTCCATTCTGAACGCTTCATCACGCCATGACTATAACACCGGCAGCGCTGACTCATGCGACCGCAACAAGTGGGGCGCAGGCAAGATAGACGCTTACGCAGGTCTGCAGATTGCAGCCGGCAAGACCGGCATCAGCGACACGCAGGCTGACGTACAGCTGTTCAGCATCACAACAGACCGCAACGCACGCACCGCACGGGTGATGTACGCCGCCAAGGGCAACGCCACACTCAGCATCTACACCACCACCGGACAGAAGGTGGCAGCCAAGAAAATCACAGCCAGCGGACAGACCGTCAGCCTCTCACAGCTCAGCCACGGCGTCTACGTGTTCAGACTGGAGCAGGGAGGAACTGCTCATACTGTGAAAGCGATGCTTTAACAGTTGAGAATTGAAAGTTGACAGTTGA
>ERZ1031020.652-NODE-652-length-11254-cov-10.371194_pt1 | contig 11254 bp, 8 predicted proteins | sample MGYA00517109_ERZ1031020 | MGnify/ENA primary metagenome ERZ1031020 (study PRJEB33719, sample SAMN04261270) | wastewater metagenome | biome: rural village; feature: human; material: feces | host: Homo sapiens | place: El Salvador | collected 2013-01-07 ... | reverse complement strand
GACCATGGAAGGCCGCTCAAACCTCAGGTGTTGCAACCACCACTAGAATCCGCCGGCAGCCCCCGATAGCGGGGGGGGTTGCCAGCCGAAGGCTGACTGGGGGTGGTCACGCTGGCAGAGCGGGTATGCCCCGCTCAGCGGCAGACCTTGGAGATCGGCTGCCAGGGCTGCAGGGTCACCGGTTCGGAATCCACCGCGGCGAGCGTGCGCTCGTCCAGGTATTCCTTGCGGATGATGAGCTCCTGAACATAGCGGTCGAACCACGCGCCGGAGGCGACATAGTAGCCGTCCTTGCCGTTGTCCTTGCCCCAGCTGTTCTCCACCTTCCAACGGTCCGGCTCACCGGCCTTGTCGAGGTTGACGCCGGTGAGCGTCATGGCGTGGTTGCTGCGCGAATCGTTGTATTCCAGACCGTGCGCCTTGTCCGATGCGAACTCGGTGCCGAACAGCTCATCCACGCGCACGGTGCCACGATCGAAGATGCCAGCCTTGCGCAGTGAGAACTGCGCGCAGTCGCAGGCGAACCAGATTGGGTGGCCTGCGGTCAGCTGGTCGACGGCGGCCTTGCGGAACACGTCGAGCGGCACGTTGATGAAGTCCATCGGAGCGGCCCTCCGCCACGTTGCCCACGAACGCCAGCTGATAGCGGCGGTAATACGGGGTAGAGGCGAGCGGGGAGTTCGTCAGGCTCACGAAATCATCCAAATCCTCGCCCACGTACTTCGCGTAGAACTCCTGCGGCGTGATGCCGTGTTCGACGATCTGCCTGCGCGAGTCGATGCCGGACTTCGTGCCGGACTCGGACGCCTTGGCGTCATCCTTGCCCTCGTCCTTGACGCGCAGCAGCAGATCGAAGCTCGCCGGTGGCTCGCCCATTGCGATAGCGCAGATACGGTACACGACCGACATCTGCCCGGTCTTGAGCGAGCGCAGCTCCTCAACCGACTTGCCGGCCTGATGGGCGTCGCGCAATTCGGCGGCGAACTCGCGCAGCTTCGTGTTCAGGTACTGCTCGAACGCCGAGGAATCGCGGGAGTTCGACGACTCCGGGTAGGCCTCCTTCGGCACCAGACCGTACTTCTTGACCAGCGCGACGAACATCTGCCACCAGCCGCCATCGTCAGCCGGGCCTTCGTTGACCGTCTCGAAGATGCGGCTGTCCGTGGTCTTGTCGAGCGTCTTGAGCACGTTCTCAAGGTAGAAGTTCGACTTCTCCAGCTTGTCGTAGAAGAACAGATAGCTTTCGGAGAACTCGAAATCGTCGAGGTTCCACTTGTGCATCAGCTCGTAGCGCAGCGTGTTCAGCGATGCGAACATCCAGCAGCGGCCGGAATGCTCCTGCGAGGTGATCGAACCCTGCTTGAGCTCGACCGAGAACGTGCGGGGAAGCTCGCGCACGCCACGATACGAGGTCGCGGCCTGGAGAATGCCGTTCGATACCGCCGCGTTCGCCGCCACGAGGTTCGCGCGGTCCGCGTTGAACGCCGCGGAGTATTCCCTGAGCTGTTCCGCAGTCAGTGCCAGGTTGTCGGGCTGGTTGGAAGCCATGTCCATGATCCTTTCCTATTGTCGGAATGAAAAACTGCCACGAAGCAGTCTACTCCGCCTACGTAGGCCGTGTGTGAGCGGGGAGCGGAAGATCCTCCGGTCGAAGCTGCGGCTCGCACTGTCAACGGGACGGATATAGGATGGCCCCATGATCACCATCACCACATCCAACGTGAACGGCATCCGCGCCGCCAAGCGCAAGGGCATCGAGACGTGGGCGGGCGAGCACGCCCCGGACATCTGGTGCATGCAGGAGGTCCGCGCCCCGCAGGACGAGCTCAATCCGATATTCGGCGAGTTCGGGTTCGAATACGCCACCGCCGGCAAGATCGCCGACCAGAGCGAGCTGACGGCGATGAACGAGGTCTGCCGCGTCAAGGGACGCGCCGGCGTCGGGCTGCTGACCGACCTGCCCGTGACAGCCCGGCGATACGGTTTGCCCGGGCTGGACGAGGATGTGGATTCCGGCCGATGGATCGAGGCCGACGTGACGACGCCACAGGGCTATGGAATCACCGTCGCATGCGTGTACGTGCACGCGGGCAACAGCGACGATCCGGTAAAAATGGCGCAGAAATACCGCTTCCTCGACACCATGCTCACGCGCATGGGCGAGCTGCGGGACGAGGCCTCGCGCGGCGGCAGGCAGGCCGTGCTGTGCGGCGACTTCAACATCGCGCACACGCCGCTCGACATCAAGAACGCCAAGGCCAACATCAAGCATGCCGGGTTCCTGCCCGCCGAACGCGCCTACGTCGACCGCTGGCTGGGGGAGTACGAGTTCGTGGACGTCATACGCTCGCTCGCCGGCGACATCCAGGGGCCGTACACGTGGTGGAGCCAGCGCGGCAGGGCGTTCGACAACAACGTCGGCTGGCGCATCGACTATCAGTTCGCCACTCCGGAACTCGCCGAGACGGCACGAGGCTTCGTCATCGACAAGGCGCCCAGCTATGACGCCCGCTGGTCCGACCATGCGCCGCTGACCGTCACGTATGACGTGTGATCGTGCAATCCATGACGCGCTCTGGGCCATGCGGCGGCCGTTCGGACCGGCGACAATCCGGCGGCGTCTTCCAAGCCAATCACAAGCCCTAGTGCTACGCTAGTCACGGTTGCAACCTGTACAACGAAATGAGGAACCCATGGGACTGTTTGGATTCGGCAAGAAGAAGCGTGAACGCGAGGAAGCCGAAGCGAAGGCCGAGAATCGCGAGGACGAGGCCGCCGTCGACACTGAGGAGACCGCCGCCCCGACCGACGTGGCGGACACGTACGAAGGCCGCGGCGAATCCTACGGACCGTGGGACGTCGATGACGAGAACGTGCCGGATTACGACGAGTACCTCGACATGGGCTCCTACTACCTGCCGTATCTCGCGGGCCTGCAGCTGCGCATCAAGGCGAACCGCAGCACCCAGGAGATCCTCGGCGCGACCATCAGCTACGGCGCGTCCAGCCTGGAGATCGAGGCGTTCGCGGCGCCCAAGACCATGGGTCTGTGGGACGACGTGCGCGCCGATTTGCTTGAGGCCAACGAGAAGGCATCCGAACACGCGGGCGTGTTCGGCACCGAACTCCACCTGCCGGTCACCGTCAAGGGCGGCAAGACCGTGAACACGCGCATCGTCGGCGTGGATGGCCCGCGTTGGATGCTGCGCGGCATCTTCTCCGGCAAGGCCGCGAACGATGACGGCAACTCCGACACCGAAGCGCTCAACAAGTACTTCGCCGACATCGTCGTGGAGCGCGGCGACGAGCCGCTCGCCCCGCGTGATCTCATCCCGATGCACCCGCCGGTGACCCCCGCCCAGCGGCAGGCGGCGGCCAAGACCAATGACCAGGCCGACGACAAGGAGCACCTCGACAACATCCCGGACAAGCCCGAAGGGCCGTTCGACTCCGATCAGCAGACCGAGGTCAAGACCACGCTGTCGCGTGGACCGATGTTCTCCGAAGTCCGCTGACGAATCCCGGCGCTCGACGCCGGGAGCCAAGGAACGAGCATGACCGATCAGAACCAGAAGAAACGTACGGGTATGGCGTCCCTCGCCGCCGCGGGCGAGGGGGAGGACTTCTCCGTCATCGACGCCATCGGCGGGCCGCGCGGCGTCATCGAATCGATGCTGCCGGGCGTGTTGTTCGTCGTGTTGTTCGTCGTCACCAGCAACCTCAATCTCACGATCGGTGTCTCCGCGGCGCTGGCGGTGCTGCAGGTCGTCATCAGGCTCGTGCAACGGCAGTCGGTCATGGGCGCTCTCAGCGGCCTGATCGCCGTCGGCATCTGCCTGATATGGGCGTGGCAGAGTCATGAAGCGCGCAACTATTACATGTTCGGCTTCCTCACCAACGCCGTGTACATCGTGCTGCTGTCCTTCACCCTGCTCATCCGCGTGCCCGGTCTGGGGCTCATGGTCGAGTTCATCCGTACCATCCCCACCGAGCATTTCCGCGCGTGGCTGCACGGCTGGCTAGACGACAAGCCGCTCAGGTGCGCCTACACGATCGTCACCGTGCTGTGGATCGGCGTGTTCGCGCTGCGTCTCATCGTGCAGGTGCCGCTGTACCTCGCCGATTCCGTGGCGCTGCTGGGCACGGCGCGCCTGCTGATGGGCATACCGTTCTGGGCGCTGGCGATATGGGTGTCGTATCTGATCATCGCCACCCCGCTGCACCGGCACATCGCCGCGGCCAAAGCGGCGGCCGGCGGCGGCAAAGACGGTGACAGTGACGGCCACAACAGCGGTGATGAAGGTGACAACGCAGCCGGACAGGCCTGATCCGGTCAAATCGCGAAAGGAAACAATGAACGCACAAGTGCGTATCGAACGTTATGCCGACCAGGGACGATGCGTCGGGCATATCGATGGCCGTGTGGTATTCGTGAGGTTCGCCCTGCCGGGCGAGCTGGTGCAGGTCGCATTGGATGAACCGCACGACCGCGACGACCGCTACTGGACCGGCGAGGTCGTCGAGGTCATCGAACCGAGCCCCGATCGTGTGGATCCCGCATGGCCGCTGGCCGGGCCGCTTGCCATGGGTGGTGGCGTCGGTGGCGCCGATCTGGTGCACGTGAACCTGGAAGGGCAGCTTCGCTGGAAGGCCGCCACCATCAGCGATCAGATGAGCCGTCTCGGGCACGTGGACGTCACCGTGCCGGTGGAACGGGCCGAAGGCGACACTGAGAACGGCGGCCTGCACTGGCGCACCCGCATCGAGATGATCGCCGATGACGACGGCAGGCCGTCGATGCGTCGGCGCGGCTCGCACAAGCGCGTGCCGCTGGACACGATGCCGCTCGCGACAGACAACCTGCTTGCCGTCGCCGATCGCGAACACGTGTGGGATGGCGGGTTCGAACCCGGATCCCAAATTCGCCTGTCTGTGCCCGAACCGAGGAAGCAGCCCATCGAGGGCAATTACGCCGTGCTCGTGGACGGCGAACTGCGCGCCGGAAACCGGCATCTGATGGAGACCGTCACCGTGAACGGCCGTGACTTCCAATACATGGTCGACGCGAACGGCTTCTGGCAGGTGCACCGTCAGGCACCGGTCATGCTCGCCGGCCATGTGATCGACCAAGCGAACAAGGCGCTTGACGGAATGACCTCCGCCTGCATATGGGACTTGTATTCCGGTGCCGGACTGTTCACGCTGCCGCTGGCCACGATGACCGCCGAACGCACGCGCATGCTCAGCGTGGAGGGCGGCAAGACCGCGGTGAAGAACGCGCAACGCAACCTCCGCGCGTTGAACCTGCCTGATGTGGACGCCCGTTGCGGCGATGTGTCCGCCACGCTCGCGCACGTGCCGGCCCATCTGTCACGACCTGATCTGGTCGTGCTCGATCCTCCCCGCGCCGGTGCGCACGCCAAGGTGTGCCGCCAGATCGCGCAGGCAGGCGCGAAGGACGTCATCTATGTCGCCTGTGACCCGACCAGCCTCGCCCGCGACACGGCGACGCTGATCTCGCTCGGGTACCGCCTGTCGGACATCCGGGCGTACGACATCTACCCGATGACCCACCACGTGGAGACGGTGGCCTGGTTCACACGCATCGGACGGTGAGGCGATGGGTCGGGTACGCGGCGATCATGATTGCGGGTTCCTGCGGCGCATGTGGCGCCGTGGGATTGGCATCGCGTGCGCCGCGGCCGCGGTGATGTCGCTCACCTCCTGCGTGCCGCAGGGCAAGGCGGTCGGCGATACGCAGGAGAGCGAACCGGAGATCGCCCATGAGGGCGTCCAACGGCAGGATATCGTCGTCGGCGTCATCGGCTCCGTGGACACCGGCCTGGACTCTGATGTGCTGAACGCCTTCAACAAGGCCGGGTTGAAGGCGCCCTACGTATCCACCAGTATGGTCGACGATCCGGATGCCGCCGCGCAGCGCGGAGTGCGGTCCATGGTCACGCGCAAGGCCACCGTCATCATGATCGACGGCATTGCCGTCAACGAGAAGAACGCCGAAGACTGGGATGCCACGTTGCAGTCCGCGCGCAAGGCGGGCGTTCCCGTCATCCTCCTGGATCCGGTCGCCCCGCCCGACGACGATACGTTGTTCGCCGTCACGTTCACGCTTACCGGCAGGGGAGACGGCGTGACCGCCCTCGACGACGCCGTCGTCACCATCGTCGACGACAAACCCCACCCCCGCACGATGAACGTCACCGACAACCTGTCCTGACCTTCCGATATCCGGAGCTCTTCCGCGGGAGCGGTAGTCCATATTTTCACCCCGCTGGCGGGGTTGTCGCGGAGCGACTGGGGTGGCTCGGCGTTTCATCGCCTGCCGGCTATTCCGTCTGACCGCCCTCCGGCGCTGCGCGCCACCTCCCGCCGGCGGGAGGTGTGGAGGCGTAGGTGGCTGCGGTGATCAGCCGAGAGCCACACCTCATCCTGCTGCGCTCGATGGGGGACGTGTGTGAAAATACCGCCTGGGAATGATGCCCCCGTTATGCTGCCACGGGTAGGCTAGTACGTATGAATGCAACCATGAACCTGCCTGAAGTCGAGGAAAACGGCCTGACCGCCTCGCAAGTGCGCGCCTGCGAGGAGAGCGGTCAGACGAACGCGGTGAAGAGCACCACGTCGCGTTCGGTACTCGACATCGTGCGGGCCAACGTCTTCACGCTGTTCAACGGCATCATCTTCGCCGCGATGGTACTGGTGCTGATCACCGGGTCATGGAAGGACGCGGTGTTCGGCTTCGTCATCCTCATCAACACCGGTATCGGCATCGTCACCGAGCTCAAGGCCAAGCGTACGTTGGATCGGCTGTCGATTCTCGTCACATCGGATTATGCGGTGCGCCGCGACGGCGAGAACACGGAGGTTCCTTCGCGCGACATCGTACTCGGCGACCTGCTGTGGATACGTTCCGGGGAGCAGGTGCCGGCTGACGCGCAGGTCCTGTCATCATACGGGCTCGAACTCGACGAATCGATGCTGACCGGCGAATCGCGCACCGTGCGCAAGGAGGACGGCGACCAGGTGTACTCCGGGTCGACGGCGGTGTCCGGCGTGGCGCTCGCGCGGGTGAACGCGGTGGGCGAGCACAGTTACGCGGCGACGTTGACCGCACAGGCCAAGGTATACAAGAAGACGGTGTCCGACCTGAACAAGGGCATCAACACGATCCTGAAGTTCATGACGTTCCTGGTGGTGCCGCTGTGCGTGCTGCTGGTCTGGTCGCAGATGAGGACCGTGGGCGGATGGAACGCCGCGATAGCTTCGGGGGAGTGGCGGCAGGCCATCGTGTCAGCTGTAGCGGGCGTTGTCGGCATGATTCCCGAAGGCCTGGTATTGCTCACATCGCTCAACTTCGCGGTCGCGGCGATGCGGCTCGCCCGCAAGAACACGCTCGTGCAGGAACTCGAATCGGTGGAGACGCTGGCTCGCGTGGACTGCCTCAATCTCGACAAGACCGGCACAATCACCGATGGCGGCATCATGTTCGACCGTCTGGTCATGCTGGAACGCATGGACGGCGACGATCGCGTGGAGAGCGCGGCGACCCAGGCGCTGTATGACCTGTCGAACGAGGAGCAGCCGAACGGCACGGGTCAGGCCGTGCTCGACGGGCTGGGGGAACGCGGTTACCATGCCGGCCCGGTGCGAGCGCGCGTGCCGTTCTCGTCGGCCCGCAAATGGAGCGCCATCGTCACCCCGGCCGCAGCCGCGGAAACGGAATCGGCCGCCGACCGCGAGCCGCCGACCGTCTGGTATATGGGCGCGCCGGAAGTGATGCTCTCCGCGCTTTCCGGAGAGCACGGCGATGTGCTCGAAGCGGTCAATGATTACGCGAATTCCGGCAACCGCGTGCTGCTCATCGCGCGGGCGACGCTCATACGGAAGAGCGACGGCGATGCCGCAACAGATTCGTCATGGTTCACGCAGTCGCCCGAACTGCTGCCGGACGCCAAGCCGGTCGCGCTCGTATTGTGTTCGGAGTGCGTGCGCGACGACGCGCAGCCCACACTGGCATGGTTCCGCGATCAGGGCGTGCGCTGCCGCATCATCTCCGGCGACAACCCGGTCACCGTCGGCGCGATCGCGGCCAAAGTGCGACTTACAGGAGACCGCGAGCCGCACGCCATCGACGCGCGCACGCTGCCGCAGGACATCAACGAGCTCGCCCGCGTGCTGGAGAACGTCGATGTGATCGGCCGCGTGCTGCCCGACCAGAAGAAGGCGATCGTCCAGGCGCTGCACACCAGTGATCACGTGGTCGCCATGACCGGAGACGGCGTCAACGATTCGCTCGCCATCAAGGAGGCCGATCTCGGCATCGCGATGGGCAACGCCGCGCCCGCCACCAAAGCCGTGGCACAGGTCGTGCTCGTCGATTCGAAGTTCTCGCACCTGCCCGACGTTGTGGCCCGCGGCCGTCAGGTCATGGCGAACATGGAGCGCGTCGCCAGCCTGTTCCTCGTCAAGACCGTCTACTCGGCGCTGATTTCGCTGGGCGTGGTACTCACCGCGATCCCGTTCCCGTACCTGCCCCGGCATATCACGTACGTCGGCGCGCTGACCATCGGCATGCCGGCGTTCATCCTCGCGCTCGCGCCGAACACGCGGCGTTACATCCCCGGCTTCCTGCGGCGTGTCGTGTATTTCGCGCTGCCGGGAGGCGTCGCGATCGCATTGTCCGTGCTGCTGTCATCGTGGCTGTTGCCCGACGTGATGGGCTGGGATGTGAACAACGCCGCCGATTTGTCCGCGTTGCGCACCACCTGCGCGATCATCGTGTTCGTGCTGGGCGTGTTCATGCTCGCCCGCGTGGCGCAGCCGCTCAATTCGTGGCGCGGCGTGCTGGTTGCCGTATTCGCCGCGGCCGGCGTCATCGGCATGTTCATTCCGTTCGTGGCGAGGTTCTTCGACCTGCATCTGCCGACCGGGCGGGTATTGATCGCCACGGTGGCGGCGCTGCTGATTTCCACGGCCCTGTTCGCGGTCTGTCACGTCATCCTCGCCTCGGTGACGCGAATTTTCCCACATATCAAGCCGACACGCCAGAGCTAAAGTAACGTATCGGTATCGTTGGTAGCGGATAATCTCTTGTGGAATAGCATTTCATTTGATCTCGGAGGAAGCATGTCTGTGCGAGACGACCAGTTGGCGACACTGAACGTGGCCGGCAAGGACTATGACTACTACCGCATCGCCGACCTGCCCGGCGTCGACCATCTGCCGTACTCGCTCAAGGTCCTCGTCGAGAATCTGGTACGCAACATCGACGGCGCGAACATCACGGACGAACACGTCAAGGCGCTGCTGAACTGGGCCCCGCAGGCCCAGCCCAGCCATGAAATCCAGTTCACGCCCTCGCGTGTGATCATGCAGGACTTCACCGGCGTGCCCTGCATCGTGGACCTCGCCACCATGCGCGACGCGGTCAAGGATCTCGGCGGCGACCCGGAGGTCATCAACCCGCAGGTCCAGTCCGACATGGTCATCGACCATTCCGTGCAGATCGACAAGTACGGCGTGGCCGACGCGGTCGAACAGAACATGGACATCGAATACCAGCGCAACGGCGAACGCTACCAGTTCCTGCGTTGGGGCCAGCAGGCCTTCCGCAACTTCCGCGTGGTGCCGCCGGGAACCGGCATCATCCACCAGGTCAACATCGAATACCTCGCCAAAGTCGTCATGACCAAGGCAGGGGAGCGCGGTCGCGACCTCGCCTACCTCGACTCCTGCGTGGGCACCGATTCGCACACCACCACCGTCAACGGTCTGGGCGTGCTCGGCTGGGGCGTCGGCGGCATCGAAGCCGAAGCCGCCATGCTCGGCCAGCCGATCTCCATGCTCGTGCCGCGCGTCGTCGGCTTCAAGCTCACCGGTTCGATCCCCGAGGGCGTCACCGCCACCGACGTGGTCCTGACCATCACCGACATGCTGCGCAAGCACGGCGTGGTCGGCAAGTTCGTCGAGTTCTATGGCGAGGGCATCGCCTCGGTGCCACTGGCCAACCGCGCCACCATCGGCAACATGGGACCTGAGTTCGGCTCCACCTGCGGCATCTTCCCGATTGACGGCGTCACGCTCGACTACCTGCGCCTGACCGGACGTTCCGAGGAGCAAGTCGCGCTTGTCGAGGCGTACGCCAAGGCCAACAAGCTGTGGGGCGACGCCTCCGACCCGGACTATGTCGAGCCGCAGTACTCCGAATACGAGGAGCTCGACCTCGGCACGGTCGTGCCGTCCATCGCCGGCCCGAAGCGCCCGCAGGACCGCATCCTGCTGTCCGAGGCGAAGGACATGTTCGAGAAGACCGCGCCCGCCTACGAGACCGACAAGACCGTCAAGGACCCGGTGGCCGTGTCCACCGACTTCCGTGGCGATTTCGACATCGAAAACGGCGACGTGGCCATCGCCTCGATCACCTCGTGCACCAACACCTCCAACCCGTCCGTGATGATCGCCGCCGGCCTGATCGCCCGCAACGCGCATGCCAAGGGACTGAAGCCCAAGCCGTGGGTCAAGACGTCACTTGCTCCGGGCTCCCAGGTCGTCGCCGACTATCTGAAGGCCGCCGGTCTGCAGGATGATCTCGACGCGCTCGGCTACCAGCTGGTCGGCTTCGGCTGCGCCACCTGCATCGGCAACTCCGGACCGCTGCTGCCCGAGATCTCCGAAGCCATCAACGCCAACGACCTGACCGTCACCGCCGTGTTGTCCGGAAACCGCAACTTCGAAGGCCGCATCAGCCCGGACGTCAAGATGAACTACCTGGCCTCCCCGCCGCTGGTCATCGCCTACGCGCTCGCCGGCACGATGGACTTCGACTTCGAGACCCAGCCGCTCGGTACCGACGCAGACGGCAATGACGTGTATCTGAAGGACATCTGGCCGACCAACGAGGAGGTCGCGGCCGTGGTTGACGGTACCGTCAGCCGCGAGATGTTCCTCAAGGACTACGCCTCCGTGTTCGACGGCGATCACCGCTGGAAGGGCCTCGACGTGCCCGAAGGCGAGCTGTTCGCATGGGACGAGCATTCGACGTACGTGCGCAAGCAGACCTTCTTCGACGGCATGAAGGCCACGCCGGAGCCAGTCGCCGACATCCACGGCGCCCGCGTGCTGGCGTTGCTCGGCGACTCGGTCACCACCGACCACATTTCCCCGGCGGGCGCGTTCAAGGCGTCCAGCCCGGCCGGCAAGTACCTAACCGAGCGCGGCGTGGAGCCGAAGAACTTCA
>ERZ1031020.651-NODE-651-length-11258-cov-5.326341_pt1 | contig 11258 bp, 9 predicted proteins | sample MGYA00517109_ERZ1031020 | MGnify/ENA primary metagenome ERZ1031020 (study PRJEB33719, sample SAMN04261270) | wastewater metagenome | biome: rural village; feature: human; material: feces | host: Homo sapiens | place: El Salvador | collected 2013-01-07 ... | reverse complement strand
ATTGTCAGGGAAAATATCGGAGACTGGCTTTTACATAACTTATCTGGCACTTATTGTATGTATGTTGTCAGGATATACCATTGTTGCGGAAATCGTTAAAAATACTATGGTGTTCTTCCGGGTGCCGTTCTACGGCGGCTCCTCGTTCCATCTGGGCAATACCTTCACGGCCCTGACCGCCCTGCTGTTGGACGGCGTGTCCGGCGGTCTGGCCGGTGCCATCGGTCTGGCTCTGGCCGACATCCTGGCCGGTGACCCGGGCTATGCCGTCACCACCTTCGTCCTGAAGTTCATCATCGGCATCACCTGCGGTGCGGTCGCTCACAAGGTGTTCAAGCTCCGTGAGCTGGACAAGCACGCCCCCGGCTATCTGGCCAAGGTGATCGTCGCAGCCGCCTCCGGCCTGCTGCTGAATGTCTTCACCGACCCGTTCCTCGGCTACTTCCGCAACGTCTACATCTTCGGCCAGGAGTACACCATCGCCAAGGCTCTGACCAAGATCACCGGCGGCGTCACCTTCGTAAACAGCGTGGCCTCCACCGTCTGCGTCGTCATCCTCTATCTGGCCCTGCGCCCGGCCCTCGAGCGTGCAAACCTGCTGCCCAAGGCCCAAAAAGCATCTGAACCGAAGGCCGACAAGTAACCAACTTCCATTCCTGTCTGATGTACTCATAAAGCGAAAAAGGCATCTGCCACACGGCCAATGTCATTAAGTTAAGCAAAAACGGCGCGCACAAAAAATGCCCACCTCGATTTTTCGAGGTGGGCATTTTTTATGCTTTCGTTATGCTGTTTTTGCTTGTGCTTACTTCGCGGGCAGGACAATGACCTGTCCCTCGTAGATGGTCTTGGCGTTCACAAGACAGTCGGCGTTGCGCTCAAAAATGGTCTTGTACTTCATCGCATCGCCATAGGTCGCCTTGGCGATAGCACCCAGCGTATCGCCAGCCTTGACTGTATAGAGGGTTTCGCCGCTGGCGGCAGCAGGAGCGTTGATGCGGGCAACCTTACCCAGCGTTTCGGGCAGAACAAGCGTTAGCTTTGCACCCTTGTTGACCTTGTAAAGCTCTCTCTACACGCCATAAGTACCGTAGTTGTTCAGTCTTTCATTTCTTTCAAACAATGATTTAGGTGTAACTAAAGTCTTATCTTATATGCCCCTTTCTTCGAGCATAATCTCCAATTATAAAAGCAACTGCTATAATCAACAAAATAAATATAGATAATATATCCCAAATATCAATTACCGCCTCGCCAATCATTTTTGATAATATACTATTTATCAAAAGCGTAAATGGAATAGCAAACAAGAATGTGATTCCTGTTGCCAAAAACTTTCGTTCTTTAAGTCGATAATATAAAGCATAAATTATCCAAAGAAATGCAAGTGAAATAATCGACATAATCGCACCTATGCTGAACACCTCATTCACTTTTATCAAAATACTTAATATGTACATAAATGGTACTATAATTATACTAATAGCAATCATCGCCACCAGCACTCCCCTTTTTCCCAACAATATAACCGGAAACGATGTGATCCATGTAACCAATATAGAACTAAGCACAATTAATGACCATGTCAATGTTCCTGAAATGGCAATATCACATATGCAACATACCATAATGCCAATTATCATAGCGATTGTGTATATTGTTGATATTATTGCATTCTTGTTCATATTGTTCTCATCTTTTCTTTTTAATTCAATGAGATTTTCATTGACCTTCTCTTCGTAATTATTTATTTCTATCCTCTCCCCACTCAACAATTCGTTAACCGTAACACCTAAAATATTGCAAAGTTCCAACATGATAGATGCATCAGGCATACATTTTCCTGTCTCCCATTTGGAAACAGCTCTGTCAGTAATATTTAACTTTTCTGCTAATTGCGCTTGTGTCAAACCTTTTTCTTTTCTACAACCAGCAATAAACTTTCCTGTATCAATTTGATTCATGAAAATATGCCTCCTTTCATGATTTACTCTACAATTTCTATCAATTCTTGTACACGAACCGTAAGTAGAATTATTAAACTCAACCTTCAGTTGGGAGAAGCATTGTGTTTGACAATTTCCGATTTGCCGGTTTCTTTCACCGCTGTCAAATCCATTATATCATGCGTTTCCATACCGAGCAATAAAAAGATGGACCGCACAAAATGTGCGGTTAATTAAATGCAACAGCCCAAAAAGCGCCCAGCCGTTAAGAAGAGGAAAGTATCTTTCCACCCCTCAACGGCTGGGTCTTTAGATTAACTTAATGACATTGGCCACACGGCAGATGCCTTTTTCGCTTATTTCTTTTCAAATACGAGGAACCGGAACGAGATGTCGGTGGTCAGTTCCGGCAGTGCCGCGAGACGGGCTGCGCCGTCCCGGGGCGTTTTCCAGTAGTAGGGCGTCATGGCGAAGAGGGCTTCCAGCTGCCCGGCAGGCACCGTGATGCTGCCGGAGACTTCCCGCTCTCCGATGGCTTCAAAGCCCGGATACGCCACTTCCTGCACCGGGTTCCTGTAGGGCTTTTCGTAGAGGACGGCCTTCATCTGGAAGAGATGCTCTGCACCCGGCACAGCGTAGATGAGCCGTCCGCCGGGGCGCAGGACGCGGAGAAACTCCTCCTGCGCGAAGGGCGAGAAGCAGTTGAGCAGCACATCCGCCCAGCCCGTGCGCACCGGCTGATGGAAACTGGACGCCACGGCGTACCGGGCCGAGGGCAGGGCCTTCGCAGCCAGACGCACGGCAGGCTTTGCGATGTCAAAACCTGCCAGTTCCAGCGGACGGCCCGCCTCTTCGAACTGCTTTGCGATGCACCGGTCATACCAGCCCTCGCCGCAGCCTGCGTCCAGCAGATGGAGCGGCTTTCCGGCCTTCGGCTGACCGTACTCGAGGCAGAGTTCTCCCAGCGCCTGCCCGAAGATGCCGTAGTAGCCCGCGCTCAGGAACGCGCGGCGGGCAGCGACCATCTCCCTGCTGTCGCCGGGGGCCTTGGTACGGGTGTTCTGCACCGGCAGCAGATGCCAGTAGCCCTCTTTGGCCCGGTCGAAGCTGTGGCCGGAGGGACATTTCAGTGCGTTATCCCCGGCAAGCGGTGCGCCGCACAGCGGGCAGCACCACGGGGCGGATCCCTCTGCCATCACACTTCCTCGCTGTGGTCCTCGATGGGAGCCGTCGCGCCGCCGTGGGCGCTCATATACTCCTCAAAGCTGGTGAACTTCTGCTGCGGCGGGCGGCGGCTGATGAGCACGAGGCCCGGGTCTTCGTCCTTCGTCGGGACACTATTGCTGCGGCTGCGGTTATTGCGGCCGGACTGCTCTGCCTTGGGGGCGCGGGGCGCACGGCCTGCGCCGCTCTGCTCATTGCGGCTGCTGCTGCGGCCACTGCGGTTCTCATTGCGCTGGCTGTTCTGCTGGGCAGGCTGAGCCGGGCGGGCGCTGCGGTCGTTCCGCTCATTGCGGGGGCTGCGGCCTGCACCATTGCGGCCATTGTTCTCGCTGCGCTGGGCGGGCTGGCGGTTCTGCATCGCGGTGGGGATGGTCTGGGCCGGAGCGGCGGGGGTGGCAGCGTTCTTCTTGGCGGAACGGAGTGGGGTGGCCTCCGGGGCGCTCACAAAATGGGGGTCGAACTTCGGCTGGGCGTTGCCGCCGCGGCCTGCGCCCTGTGCAGGGGCATTGCCCTCGCGGCGGGGGCGGTTGTTATTGTTACGGCGGCTGTTGTCGCGTCCGCCGGGAGTGCGCTTGTTATCATCCATGAGTCGTTCCTCTTTTGCTTCGATTTTGGGGGCCTTCTGCTTTTTTGCCGCAGAGGGCCTGGCCGCACTCTTTTTTTCGGGCGCAGCGGGTCTGGCGGCTTTTTCCGCCTTGGGAGCTTCGGCCTTTTCGGGGGCAGGCTGTTCGGCCTTGGGCTTGCGGCCCCGCACCGGCGGGGCTGCTTTTACGGGGGCGGGTACGCCGTCCCACAGGTGGCCGGACACCACCGGGATCTTCCGGCGGTTGAGCTTTTCGATGCCGGCCAGATATTCCATCTCCTCGGGTGCGCAGAAGCTCACCGCCGTGCCGTCTGCGCCCGCGCGGGCGGTGCGGCCGATGCGGTGGACGTAGGTCTCCGGCACCTCGGGCAGGTCGTAGTTGAACACATGGGAGAGCTCGCTGATGTCGATGCCGCGGGCGGCGATGTCCGTGGCCACCAGCACCCTGGTCTTGCCCTCCTTGAAGCCTTCCAGCGCCGCCACACGGGCGGTCTGGCTCTTGTTGCCGTGGATCGCAGCGGCGGTGATGCCCTGCTTGGTCAGATCGCGGGCGATCTTATCCGCGCCGTGCTTGGTGCGGCTGAACACCAGCGCATTCTGCACCGGCGGGGTCAGGTTCTTGATGAGCCAGGGCAGCAGGAGCTTCTTGTTGCCCTTCTCGACGAAATACAGGCTCTGGTCGATGCGCTCCACCGTGCTGGACACGGGGTCCACCTTCACGAAGGCGGGGTCATGCAGGATGCCTGCGGCCAGCTGCTCGATCTCTTTGGGCATGGTGGCGCTGAACATCAGGTTCTGGCGCTTTGCGGGCAGCTTTGCGATGACCTTCTTCACGTCATGCACAAAGCCCATGTCCAGCATCCGGTCGGCCTCGTCCAGCACGAAGACCTCGAGGTTCGACAGGTCGATATGGCCCTGTCCGATGAGGTCGTTCAGACGGCCCGGGCAGGCGATGAGGATGTCCACGCCCTTTCGGATGGCCTCCACCTGCGGGGCCTGACCCACGCCGCCGAAGATGACGGTGCTGCGCAGTTTGAGGTACTTGCCGTAGGCGTCGAAGCTCTCGCCGATCTGGAGAGCCAGCTCACGGGTGGGGGTGAGGATGAGGGCGCGGACAGCGCCCTTTTTACGGGGGGCGGCGGCGCTCAGCCGGTCGAGCATGGGCAGCGCAAAGGCAGCGGTCTTGCCGGTGCCGGTCTGGGCGCAGCCCATCAGATCGCGCCCTTCCAGCACCGGCGGGATGGCCGAAGCCTGGATGGGCGAGGGGGTCTCATAGCCTGCCTCGCTTACAGCCTTGAGCAGGGGGGCGGACAATTTCAAATCGTTAAAAGTCATGGTTCTCCTTGGTCATTCTTTGATTCTGCGGCACTCGATGTAATACCGCTTTTCCTCCGCATGGCCCATGCTGAAGGTCTTGCGGGGCAGCACGCCGCCCATCACGATGCCTTTGAACAGGTCGCTCTTCTCGAAGGGCGGCAGCAGGAAGGCCACGCCGCCCTGTCTGGTCAGGGCGCGGACGGCGGGCTCGTCGTGGACGTAATCCACCCGGGCCTCGCTGTGGCGGGCCATAAAGTATTCGATAAATTCGTCCACCGTGCCGACGGTCAGCGGGGCGACGGGGTCCTCGAAGCTGAGGACGTTGGACACATGGGGGCCGGCCAGCGTGAAGGCCTGCTGCTTCGAGTCGCCGAAGCAGATGCCGGCCATGTTGGAGTCGCTCCACGCGATGAGGGCCAGCAGCACCGCGCCGCAGTCCACATTGAAGAGGACGCGGTGGATGGGCTCGATCTCGATGGCGGGCGAATGGACGTTGCACACCTCAGCCAGACACCAGCGGGCGGGATGGCTTTCCCGCTCCTCAGGGGTCAGGGTGGCTTTCAGCTCCTCCCAGCAGGCTTTGGCTGCGGCCAGCGAATGGTTGCCGTCGCCCACAGCCAGCGTCAGGGGCTTTGCGCCCCCGGCCTGGGGATACTTGGCGTCGAAAGCCTCCTGACTGCCCAGTGCAGCCAGTGCCGCGTCGATCTGCGCCAGCATCGCAGGATCTTCCACGGCCCAGCCTGCAATGTGGCCGCCGCCCTGCATCAGCTCGCCCTCGTACAGCTTTTTCAGCTCGCTCTTTCGCGCGCCGATGGGCTCGATGAGGGTGCAGCCGGGGTCGTCGGCCAGCATCATGACATGGGGCGTTTCCAGCGCCGCACCCCGGCGCACGGCCATGCGGGGCGGGATGCGCTCGGTGACGGTGCACTCACTGGGCCGGATGGCCGGGCGGGCGCCCTTCTCGTAGCTGTAAGCCTCGAGGTCTATCTTGCCCACGAGGCCCTGACGCACCCGGCCGCTCTGCTCGGTGCGCTCGACGTAGACAAAGCCGTCCACGGCGCGGGTCAGCACGTCGCGGCTGTACTCGTCCATCGCGGCGTGGATGTTCTCCACCCGCCGGGCCGCGTCTTTATCCTCGAGGTAGACTTCCGGCAGGATGAGCCGCAGGGTGCTGGGGCAGCCGCCCACAACGGCGTCTGCCTGCTCCCAGTAGGCGCGGTCGCTGGTAAACTGGTCACAGGCCACGCAGCCCCACTTTTCCAGAGGGATATCCTCCCCGGGCAGCAGGATGTGGGCCGGACCAAAGCAGGATGCAGTTTTCATAACACATTCCTCACTCTCACATAAATCACCAACAGCAAATGGAGCGCTCTCACCGGAAAATGCCCGCCGCATCGTCCCAGAACACGGCATGCTCCACGCCGGAAGCCGACAGGGTGTTCCGCAGCTCGCTGCGGGCGGTGTCGTCCATGGTCTGCTTTGCGGGGACTTCGACCACGAGATTCCTGACGCCCAGCGCCGTCGCGGAGCCGCCCACGGTGGAAGCGCCCTCCGTCACCTGACCCAGCGAGTAGCCGTACCACAGGGTCACGCTGCCCTCAAAGCGGGCATCCCATGCGGCGATGTCCGCAGCCAGCTGGGCGCTGCGGTCGCGCCCGCCGGTGGAGCCGAAGTCCTGCTTGCCGTTCTGGGCAGAGGGGAACTGGACGTTCTCCAGCAGCACATGGTCAAAGCCCATGCTCTGCACCTCGCCGATGAGGTCGCCGATGAACCGGACGGCCTCGTCGGAATAGGGGTTGAGCCAGGGGTTGCCGCCGGCGGACGCCTTATTATCCAGCCAGAGGTAAGCCTGCCCGGTGTAGCCGATGGCCATATTGCGGTCGGTGCGGGCCGCGATGGGGTCGCGGAAGGCCGCCAGCTTTGCCACCGGCACAAGGCCGTTCTCCTTGAGCACCGAGGCGATGAGGGCCGGGTCAAGGGACGCCCCCTCGATGCTGCCTGCCGCAGCAGCCACCTGAGAGGGATACAGGATGTTTCCGGCGCTGTCCTTCAGGGTGACGACGGCGTAGGCCGCGCCCTGCTGGGCCAGCTGCCGGGCGGCGGCACGCAGGGAAGCTTCGTCCTTTGCCGCAGCCGTGTCCAGAACGCCCCAGCTGCCCTCGATGATGACGCCTGCGGGTGCAGCCGGTTCCGATCCCGGCTCCGAGTCCGCCCGCACCTCCGAGGAAGCTGCAAGCTTTGCCGTCACTTCCGACGAAGCGGCCGCACTGGACGCCGTCGTCTCAGACGAGGCCGAGAGGTCACGGTTGCGCACCACGGTGTACCAGGTGTGGGTGGCCCAGTCCAGCACATGGGGCGCGGCCAGCCAGCCCACGACCAGCACCACGGCCACCAGCACGATGATGCCGACGGCCTTCTTCACCCACATGCCGGGGCTGTAAAAACTGCGGTGATACCGCTTGACCTTTTTATACTTTGCCATGATCGTCCCTTTCTCCTGCACTCCTCACAGGATCACCGAGTGGCCCGTAAAACCATAGATAGCCAGCGCCAGCACGCCGATGTAGACGAGCGTGATGGGCAGGCCCCGGAACGCCTCCGGGATGGCCTCGCTGCGCAGACGGCGGTCAGCCTCCGTCACTAGCATGACGGCCAGCAGATAGCCCAGGCCGCTGCCGAGGCCGAAGCCCATGCTCTGCTCCAGCGTAAAGCTCTGGGTGCGCTCCACCATCACCGTACCCAGCACGCTGCTGTTGACCGCCGCCAGCGGCAGGATGCGGAGCAGCTGGCCGCCGTGGCGGTTGCCCCGTGCGGCCCAGAGCATGATAAATTCAAACAGGCTCACCACCGCCACGCAGGCCAGATAGACCAGCGGACGGAGCTGGGCGGGGTTGGGCTGGGCGGCGACGAAGCCGCCCGCATAGAACGCCAGCGGAGCCACCAGCACCTGCGTGACACAGAGCAGCAGGGCGAACCACCCGCTGCTGGTGCGCTCGTCGCCCACCAGCTGGACGAGGCGGGACACGCCGAGGCCCCGGGTGAACACCGCGTTCTGTGCAAAGACGGCCAGCACGGCGTAGCCAAAAAATACGCCGACAGCCTGCATCACATCATTCATCCTCAGGCTCCCCCTCTTTCTGGCGGTAGACCGCCATGAGGCCGCGGGCCTCCGATGTCAGATAGTTTTTGTACTTCTTGGCCAGCGTGCGCCAGACGGCACACAGCACGCCCAGCACGATGAAGCCGCCAGCCGGCATACTGGCCATGGGCAGGACGGGACGGCTCAGCACATGGCCGAACACCGTGCCGACGCTCAGCCACTCGCGCACGCAGCCCAGCAAAAGCAGCAGCAGGCCGTAGCCGACGGTGATGCGGATGCCCTTGGAGACGGCCTTTTTCATCGTCTCCTGCACGCGGCCGAAGCGGTAGGTCAGCAGCGGCTCCACCACCAGCATGGGCAGGTAGATGCCCAGCACCAGCAGGCTCACGCCGAACAGCCGGTTCAGGATGGGGTACGCCGCCAGATAGACCACCGCCGCGCTGCCCGAATAGAGGATGCTGCGGGGCAGCAGCTTCTTTTCCAGCTCTGCGTTGGCCGGATGCTCCTCCCGCAGGGGGAACAGGCGGCTCAGCAGGCAGGCCAGCATCCGGGAGGGCGTCAGCAGCAGCGCCACGGCCACGGCCAGCATCAGGGCGTTCTGGCCGCTCGTCGCAAGGACGACCAGCGGCGCAAGGCCCATGCCCTGCATGACCACGGGGTTATTCAGAAAGACGCGGTCATGGTGGAAGAATCGTTCCGGGTCCCGGGTGAGGAGTTCTGCAGCATGACGTTTCATTCCGCACCCCCCTTTCCGGTCTTCTTCTCTTTGAAGCATCTGCCGCTCTTTATCAGCTCATAGAGGCGGACTTCGGTGCGGTCGAGCCAGCCGGAGATGCTGTTGACCGCCAGAATGGCGAAGCAGACGCCCGTCTCGTAGACGCCGAAGTAGCGGAAGCCCATCGTAAAGGCTCCCACCATGACGCCGTAGAGGATGCGGCCCAGCCGGTGGTGGGCGCAGGTGTAAGGCTCATTGAGCAGGAAGACGGCGCTGAAGAGCATCGCGCCCGTCAGCATCTCGTCGCGCACACAGCGCAGGCGGAACACAAGGCCCGCCGTAAAGGCGGTCCCCTCCGTCAGGCCCAGCTGGCGCGGGAAGAAGAAGACGATGAGGCCCGCCGTGATGAGGAAGCTCAGGGAGGCGCTCAGCCGCACATCCTTCTGCATCCAGAGGAAGAGGCCGCAGGCCGCCAGCACGATGGCTGCACCGGTCCCCATCGGGGCGGCATACTCGCCCAGCACCAGCGACAGGGCGCTGATGTTGATGAGGCCGCCGCTGCGCAGGGTGTCCGAGATGGTGCTGGATGTGGCCACGCCGGAGGCGTCCCAGAGCGGGATATTGGCGTATGGGGCCGGATAGCGGAAGACCTGCTCCGGCCAGGACACTGCCGCCACCGCGTAGCCCACGGCGGCGGGGTGGAAGGGGTAGCTGCCATAGCCGCCGAAGACCTCTTTGCCGATGAGAGCACCGGCCAGAATGGCGGCGGCGAGGACGTACCAGTCCACCGTCGCGGGCATCAGGAGGGCGATGACGAGGGCAAAGCTCTCGTTGGAATAATCCCCGGCCTGATAGACGCGGCGGCGCAGCAGGGAGATGAGCCGGTCGCACAGGTTGCCCATCAGCACCGCAAAGCCGCAGAGCAGCAGCGGGCGCAGGCCGTAGAGGTAGCAGGAGACGCAGAGCAGCGGCACACAGAGAAAGCAGATGTGCTTATAGTATCTGCCGGTGCGCCGGAGTTCTTCCTCCTGCAGCCGGATCAATGCTTCATCCATGGGCAGTCCCCTCTCAGAGAGCTGCCATCGCACGGACGGCCGCGGCGGGGTCGGCGGCGCCAAAGATGGCGCTGCCCGCCACCAGCACGTCCGCACCGGCGGCGACGCACTGCGGAGCGGTGGCGGCATCCACGCCGCCGTCCACTTCCAGCAGGAATTTCAGGCCCCGGCGGTCTTTTTCCGCCTTGAGCCAGCGGAGCTTGTCGAGGGCCGAGGGCATGAACTTCTGGCCGCCGAAGCCAGGCTCCACGCTCATGACCAGCACGAGGTCCAGCTGGTCGATGTAGTAGCCCAGCTCTTCCACCGGGGTGCCGGGCTTGATGGTCATGCCCACCTTGCAGCCCTGAGCCTTGATGGCGTCGATGGTCTCCTGGATGTCGTCGTCGCACTCGAGGTGGAAGTTGAGCAGGCTGGCACCGGCCTTGGCAAAAGCCTCGGCGTACTGCTGGGGGTGGGTGATCATCAGGTGGACGTCATAGAAAGCGTCCGGCAGGGCCTTGTGCAGGCTCTTGAGCACCGGGACGCCAAAGCTGATGTTCGGCACGAAGTGGCCGTCCATCACGTCATAATGCAGCATCTGCGCACCGGCATCCAGCACCATACGGCAGTCTGCGCCGAGATGGCTGAAGTCAGCCGAAAGGATAGAAGGACTGAGCGTTGTCATTTTTATTTTACTCCCCGTTATTTTTTAGAGAATTTTTGTAATTTTGCTCTGCCGCCGTCCCTGCGGCATCTCCCACAGGAGCAGTCGGCATAGTCGATTATAGTTTACATGAAAACAGCGAAAAAATCAAACCCGCAGCCGTGTTTTTCACGGAAAAGACGTAAAGTTCTGCGTATCTCCCCTCTTCCACAACGCAAAAAGCAGCCAGACCGCTCCTTTGAGGGGCAGTCTGACCGCTGTGAAGTTAGTCTACCGGCTTCATGCTGGCCGGGTCTTCCACCGCACCGGGGCGGCCGCTCTCGTCGGGCAGACGCTTCATGCCGCCGGGGTTGGGGGGCTGGACGGGCAGGGTGAAGACGAACCTGCACCACTCGCCCTGCTTGCTCTCCACCCGTATCTGGCCGCCGGAGAGGTTGACCAGCACCTTGCAGATGTTCAGGCCGAGGCCCGCGCCCCGGGCGTGGAGACCCCGGGACTGGTCTTCTTTGTAGAAGCGCTGGAAGACGTAGGGCAGCGCCTCGGGGCTGATGCCCTGGCCGGAGTTCCAGATGGAGACTTCCACCTCCGGGCCCAGCCTCTCCACCCCGAAGCGGATGGTGCCTCCTGCCGGGGTGAACTTGATGGCGTTCTCCAGCAGACTGTAGGCCACCTGAT
>ERZ1031020.647-NODE-647-length-11294-cov-12.554053_pt1 | contig 11294 bp, 8 predicted proteins | sample MGYA00517109_ERZ1031020 | MGnify/ENA primary metagenome ERZ1031020 (study PRJEB33719, sample SAMN04261270) | wastewater metagenome | biome: rural village; feature: human; material: feces | host: Homo sapiens | place: El Salvador | collected 2013-01-07 ... | reverse complement strand
CCACGGCTATTATCACCGCAGCAAACACAAGAAGAATCTTGACTCTACGTATTTGGTCAGTCCATTGCATATAAATGTATAACGCAACAATCCGCAGATTATTATTATTTCCAAGAAGGAATTACTTTCACACCTCACCAAAGACTGCTATCCACCACCTTATTGGTCGCTCCAACGGAAGCCGAGTCGGTGGGCGGCGTGCTTGTTGGGGCGGTCTGGCGTGAGCTCATCATCACGCCGATAACGACGAGCAGCACCAATGCCAATACCACGAGTACAGCATTCACTACGGCTAACGACCCGCCCTTGCCTGTCATCAGTCGCCTTACCTGTGCTATGTCGGCAGGACGACGGTCGCATTCGTCCGCAGCACACTTCTGCCCCACCCTTGCAAGACTCTTGCAATGGGCAGCCTCAGCCATATATTCCAGTACCTTTCCGAACGAATAGATGTCGGCGCAGGGGTCGCTCTTTGCTCCAGGCTGCAGCTGTTCGGGTGCCATATAGCCGATTGTGCCAGCCGGAATCTTCAGCACGCAGAACGTCTCGCTGTCGGAGAGTCCGAAGTCGATGAGCTTCACGTCGCCGCCACGATGGGTGAGCATGATGTTTGAAGGCTTGATGTCGCGGTGCACGGTCTGCTTGGCGTGCATATATTCCATGGCGTCGAGCAGTTGGGAGGCTATCTTGCGCACCTTATCTTCCGTCATATTGCCGCCTTTGACAGCCGCTTCGAGCGTCTCGCCGTCCACATACTCCATCACTATGCAGTCGCCCAGTTCGCCCACCGGCTCCATGCTTATGGTGCGGCAGATGTTGGGATGGTCGAGCTGTAGCCCTATCTCGAACTCCTTCATGAGCGCCTGGCGATATGTCGGTGTGTAGGCGAAGTCGGGCTTCAGGCATTTCAGCATATAGCGCTTGCCGTAACGAACAGCAGAAAACATGCGCGTGAAGCCTGATTTAGATACGTAAGCCTCGCTTATGTTCGTGAATCCGCCGTTATGACGCGTAGAATTGAAGTCGCTCTCGTCGCCTATATCAGACACAAATCCTGATGTCGGTTGCTTGTCATTCATTGTCGCATGTCTTTAATATTCTGACTATAGAGAGTCCGCCGTTGCGTCCAGCCACGAACGGAGGCGTACGCTCGCCGTCACGCTCGAGGAACGGCAAGTAAAGCGGTTGCTCGGCGATGAAACATCCCGTGACAAAGACGTCGCCAAACAACATTTTGCTGTTGCGCGACTCAATGACCGTATAGCGGCTGTTTCCTAAGTATTCCAGACGTACCATGCGGTTGGGTCTCCACCCTATTTCCACCTCGTCGCCACAACGAAGGTCGCTACTCATAAGCTGGTCGGCATTGAAGAACGACGAGTTGTAACAAGGGCTGGTCTTCAGCCATGCCACGAATCTGCTGAAGTCAGGATGACCGATATAACGCGACAGCGCATTCAGAGTGGCCATGCGTGGCTTGTGCTCGTCGCCGACATAGTCGTACAGACGCTTCAACGTAGATGCCGACACAGCAGCGCTGTATTTATTTTTAAGCATAAGCGAGAACACCTCAAAGTCGGTGGACGTGGCAAGTGTGTCCTCGTATTTCTCCTTGACGAGACGCTTGAGTTCTTCTATTTCAGGTGATTTCATTCTTCTACGATATTATCAAAAACATTCCATTTAGAATTTGCACGATAGTATTTCTTCCTGCCATTCGGCACATGCAGTCGGCAGGTCTTGGTAAAGTCGGTGCCGGTTGTGGTAAACGTATTGTGGCTGCATACTGGCGGCGTAGGGGCGCTGATGTAGAGATCGGCAAGCGGACAACCGTCAAACATGCGGTCTGACAGCAGCTCCACGTCGTCGCCTAAGCGCACAGTCTTCAGGCTGGCGCATTTCTGGAACACGCCCGTGGGCAACAGTTTCAGCGTGGAAGGGAGCACCACCTCCTTCACTTTACTGTTATAGAAGGCACACTCGCCTATCTTTGCAAGTCCTGCAGGGAAGACGAACTTCTCTATGCTGCAGTCGCGGAAGGAATACGCTCCTATTGCCGTTACTGTGGCAGGCAACGAGTATTCGCCACGCTTGCCCATCGGGAACCACAATATGCTCTTGCCGTCACGACTCATAAGCACTCCGTCGCGGCTTGCAAAGGCTGTGTTGGCTTCCGAGACGCTTATGTTCTCGAGCGACGTACAGCCGGCCGACGGCACAATGTCGTTGACTGAGGCAGGTATGACGATGCTGCGCAACGAGGAACAATTAAGGAAAGCATCCTTTTCTATCCTAACGACGTCCATGGGCAGGTTGATGTTCTTCAGATTTACGCATGAGGCAAACAGCCCCACTCCTACGGCAGTGTCCTCGGAATAGCGCGACGCGTCATACGTTCCGCCTCCGGCAACGATGCGGGCTCCGGAAATGTCGATATCGGCAAGACGTCCGTCTGTGGTGCTGCCGTCGATGCCGAGTCCTGCCATGTGGCGCAGAGTGCGCAGGTCGTCGCCGTTAAGAGGTCCGGCTATCGTGATGGTGGTGTATTTATATATGTCGTCGCCAATGACAACGGACAGCATGCCCGGCTTATCAAGGGTTACTGCCGAAGACGTTGTGTAGGATAACGGTTCACCCACCGCCTCACCGTTCCTGTTTCTTGCGAACGGCGTGATGACGTATGTAGTGTTTGGCTGCAGATTGCCTATGCGCAGACGGAAGAATCCATCAGCGCCTACTGAGCCTGTCTGCATTATGGTGATTTGCTTTTCGCTGCCGCCGTCCATGTCGGCTCCGTCCTGCCGCGCCACTCGACAACCGCTTTCGGTTATATCGTCGCCACCATCATCAGCAATGCTGTAGCCTACAATCACGCTCATAGGACTGCTGCTCAACACCTTCACCTCGCCCATTGTTGGCTGCAGGTTTGGGAGGGTCGTGAAACTGAGAGGCTCGCCGGACAGTACAGCCGTGCCGTTGCCGCCTTGCAGCATATAGTAATATGTGGTGCCAGCCGTGAGGTTGCGTAAGCGCATGCTCACACTTCCGTCCACGTTGTCAAGCACGTCCGAACGCTCAGACATACTCTCATCGGCACCGTAACGAAACCACAACTGCGGCATCTGCGTACCCTTATCTGTCTGGCAGACACCTGAAATGGTGGCTTCGGTTCGGGTTATGTCGGTGGCTTGCAGCGTCTGCAAATGCGGCTCAAGGCTGTCCGGTCTGTCACTACTGCACGAACACAGAAGAGTCAGGACAGCCATGAATGCGAAATATAAACGATGGAACATATTAAGATTTAAGCTATGATTCATATATAGAGAGTCTGATTCACATATATATATTTATACGGTCGGTCAAAGCTTGACGGGCTTTGTGGTCACGCGGTTTTTGCCTATACGTATGCCAATGCCCACGCATCCCTGCCAATGGCTGCCGCCGACGGTAAGCGTAGAGGCGCTCAGGCTCAGTCGTCCCGTTGTAAAGATGACGCCTATCTCCGCCGCCACTCCCTTGTGGGTGAGTCCGTCGTTACGAAGCCATCCGCCTCCTTCGCTTTCTGCAAGCTGCCATGCTGTGGTCAGGCTACCGTAACCTGCTCCCTCAAAGATGTTAAGGTTGTCGTTTATGCGGTGTATCAGGCCCGCAGTAATGGCATATTCGGATGTCTGCGTCTTGCCGGTGTAATACGGCTTAACGGCTGCAGCTCCGTTGCGATAGCCCTCGCGATTGCATGTTCCTATGGTCTTTTGGGCGGAACGAAGATTGGTGCTGGCATGCACATAACCACCATGACGGCTCATCATGGCTGCCATAACGCCCCACGAAGGCCCATCGGTATGCATGGAGGCTGTAAGCAACGTGTAGGCATGTAGCGGCACCACGCGTCGGAGCGGCGCCACGGTTACGGTGTCGACGATGGTCTGGGTGTATACGATGGTGTCGTGCTTCTCCACCAACGCCGTCTGCGGCAGGCGAAGACGCATCTTGTAGGTCATGCGGCTCTCCAGCTTTGTGCCGAACTGAAAGTCGCGCAGCACTCCCCATTGGGGATGTTTCAGCGTTATGCTCTTGCTGCCTTTGGGAAGGAAAAGCCATATCTCGCCCACCTTGTCGCGACGTTCCACGATGCCCAACGGCGAAGAGAAGGCGAAGTCGGCAGGAGCCACAACCTTCAGAAGGGCACAAGCCTCGTCGTTAAGGTCGCGGACGGCATCGATGAAGGCGCTCACGTCTGTGGGCAACTGACGGAAAGTCTCCACAGAGAATGTGCTGTCCGTAGGAACGGCTGCCTTGGCATCGTGCAACGACAGACACCATAAAGCGGCTGTATACACCACAAGAAGCACCACTTTACGTAGCGTAAAGTTCAACTTTTTTTGTCCGTGAACTATTGTTTAGCATAATACAATGTTTTGTCTATTCAAGATTAAAGTTGGAAGTGACGGTCTATTCAAGATTAAAGTCGGAGATGTCTATCACTCCTTCGGCACCACTGACCGTGGCAGAAGGTTGCCATGTTCGCACATGGATGAGCGGCATGGAGGCATTGCGGAAGTCCCATAGCAGGAACAGCCAGCCGTCGTCGGCATAGCGGTCGCTCTTATAACGCTGGCGGAGCGACACGCCGTAGATGCCGTCCTTCGTGGGATGGCGCATTATGCGGAAGTCGGAGAACTTGACGTCCACGTTCTTGTTCATGCCGAACACCTTGGCAAGGCGCGAGAGATAGTCGCGCTTGGTGTGCAGAGCGTAGCTTACACGCGAGTCAGCTCCTACGCCACCAGTGGCAGCCGACTCTTTCACCACATTGCCAACAATGATCAGAGCCTCGTCGCTGAAGACCTGACGGAGGAAGTCGATGTCCTTGGTGGTGTATGCCGTGCGCAGATGTTCGCAGTAGTTGAGTATCTGCCGGCGGTGCGAAGCATCGGTCTCCGTGAGTCTTCCTTTTACTATCTTAGCCGCCTCGTTGTAGAACGGACTGCTTTGTGCTATCTTGCGGATATCAGTCTGGCTCAGCCTTACCGCCTTGACATGGCTTTCACGGCGTGGCTGGACAGACGTAGAAGCAGGTTCGGCGGTCTGGCTTTGCACGTCCACACTCTGTTGCGTCAGATTGTCTTCGGGCACTACAGCCTTGGCTTGCCCCATTGTTCCAGCCGTGAATGTAACCATACCGTTTGTGTCTACATATCCTTCTCGTCCTGTCGCCATCTCGCGGAAGCGTAGTCTGCCGCTACGGAAGCGCGTGTCTATCATACATCCACGCAGCGGAATGCGGAAGAGCATGTTGCCGCGGGCGTCCTCCACTATATACTGACGTTGACCGTCAGCCACGGTCTGCTCCACCACTTCCATGCCTTCGTTCATTCCATAGCGCGTCTCCTTGACGTTATCATTATAATCACCAAAGGGCAGCAGCCATAAAGCTACTGCCCATAGGGTAAGTGCCAGCACTACGGCTGACAATATGCAGGTTATTTTCTTCATTCAAATAGAGTTATTGCCAGTCCTGTATCTCTCCGCCGATATCTATCTTTACCTTATCCGGGTTGTCGGATATGATGAGATTTACAAGATGCTCTGTGCCTGGCTTAAACTGGAACTTGCTCTCGAAAAGATAGCTCACACCCTTCATCACCACCTCGATGAGCGGCTGTCGGTTGTCAATGCGCTGCGGCACAATGATGGCCGAATAGCTCGTATCGCCGTCCTGACGTGCCGTGATGGTCTGGCGCGTGCCCTTCACATAGCGTGTAGCCACTCCAGCCTGAAGGTCCACGGTGGCAGTTGGCACGGTGTTGTGGATATACACCGTGGCGGTGGTGGGCATGTCGCCCTCGAAATCCTCACCCTTTATCAGACGTATCTTCAGCTTGCTCATGATATGCTTGAAGGTGAGTCTGATTGGGGAAACCGAAGCCATGATATTCTTGCTTGTTGCAAAAAGCAGGTCGCTCGCCTCATAACCGCCGAGAGCAGTGGCCGTCTTGGCTGTGCTCTGGTCGGTGCTGACGCTGAAGGGCTGGTCGGTGATGCTGCTTATCCCTTTGATGTACGGATAGTAAGCGTAAGCATTGAACGAACCTTTGTCCCAAAACAGGGTGCGGCTGGCAGCCCATTTGTTGCCGTCAAAGGTGAGAGCCTCGTTGTTAACCAGATTGCCGCCCAACTCCAACGGGGCATTTACATCAGCCACATACATACCTATTCTGTCATCACGCTCAAATGCTGTTGCTGTGGCACGGGTCTGACCCGGATGAGTCACCACGAAAGACATCGGCGTAGACTTGGCGTCTTGACTCGGAGCCGTTTCATGCTCCTCACTGCAAGCCACCACTCCTAATATAGCTAACGCCAAACTGGCATATCTTATTATATAGTTCTTCATATTTATTCTTTTAGAGATTCAAGTTTATGACTTACTCAACGGTGTCTTCTCACTTTCTTCATATTCAGCGGACTGCCCTTATGTATAACGGGGGTATGCTGATAGGTATGTGCATTGAGCTTGTTGTCCGTGTTCACACCGCGTGTCACGTCTCCTGCATCGCGCTTGTCATACTTGACAAACTCCTCAAACGAGAATGTCTCACCGGCATATCGCTTGATGCGCTTCACGATGCTCTCGCGGCTGATGGTGCTGTAGTAGGGGATGTCGTTGTTCATGCAGGAGTTCTGCTCCGAGCGGAACACGCCACGGTTGTGCATATAGCCGCCCTCATAGATGTCAACGATGTCGCTGTAGCGGTCATCGAAGATGAGATGGCTCCAGCCTACATTGTGCATCTTGCCCGTAAGCGAGAGATTGTCATACCAGCCCAGCGCCTTCGCATTGTTAAATTCCATTACGTGTCCGCAGCACGAACAGCCGCAAGCGTCGATGAAGGCATTGTGATAGATGTATTCATCGCCGAGCTTGCCAAATCCGTGACCGCCTGCCTCATGCTGAACCACGCCACGCGTGTCGAGCGGATAGTCGTATGTGCTAAGAGGGCAGAAGGCTATGGCTGAACCGTCCGGCCACATCTGGCAGATGCCGCCGTAGTCGGTGGAGTTAGGCACGATGATTATCAATGTCTCTTTCAGGTTGTCTTTGTTTACCGTCGGTGCACCAAGGGCATAGCTGAATATCTCGTCATAGTCAGCCTTCAGACCCACGCCACCGGTGAAGGTGGTGCTGAATCGGTTGTAGCATATGGTATTTACAGTTCCTACTCCGCTTTCCGTAGACAATGGTATGGCTGTATATACATTGAAGTAATTGCGATAAGTCTTGTAAGGCTCTATGCCGAAGAAATATTCCATCTCCTGCTTCAGGTGCTTCAGGTAGTCGCCGTCGGCAATGTCCTTGGCGTTATATCCGTCGCCGAGCAATACGATGTTGATGCCACCGTTGCGTCCCTTAGTGGCCTTCTGCAGGGTTATCCATTCGTCCTCGCCATATTCGTAGCCATACTGTGACACGCTGCACTCATGGGTGTATTCCTTGTTCTTCAGTCGGAACACCACCTTGCCTTCACGATTGCTTGCGTTCTTTGCCATACCCTTGATGGTCAGAGTCACCTCGGTCTTCTTGTTGCCGCTTGCAGGCGACACCTCACACCAGTCTGGCTTGCTTGCCACTTCCCAATCGCCCTCAGCGTTAATCACCAGTTTCTGCTTGTGCTGTGTGCTCAATGCGCATGCCACTGAAGGACGGCATACCAGCTCGTGGTGGGCAGCGATGCGCTTGAAGTCGCACCAACCACTGGCAGCCTGATACTGCTGTACAGCCGACTCGGGCACTTCAAGGGTGAAGTTATCCTTGGCTACGCCATCGAACACGCTATTGTAAAGGTGAGCAGGCGATTCACTCTTGCAAACAATGCTATTGATACCATAGCACCCATTAAATGCATTGTTGCGAATTGACTCTAGAGACTCTGGGAAGATAAGGCCTTCTAACATTCTACAATTGATGAATGCTTCTTCACCAATGCTTTGCATTCCTTCTGGGAATTCAACATTTCCCATCAAGCGCCAGTTGTTTTTAAATGCTGTATTTCCGATAGAACGGATTGATTTCGGCAAAACCAATTCTCCTGAGAAATCGCATTGGTTAAATGCATTTTGTGAGATGACAGTCAAATTTTTAGGAAGCTTTAACTCTCCTTTTAGTGCAGTCTCACTAAAGGCTGATTCGCCAATGCTGCTAATGCCATCATGGAGCGTAAGTGTACCATTCAGATTGTTACAGCAAGCGAATGCCATATTAGGAATTTTATGTACTCCTTGAGGAATCGTAAGGCCTCCTGTAAGGTTACGGCAATATGCAAATGCTCCATCGGAGATTTCTGTTAGCTTTTCTGGCAATCTAAGTTCACCATATAACCTTCGCAATTAGCAAACGTATTGAAGTCAGCAATGCACTCCAAATTATTTGGAAGTATTAATTTACTGTTGAATCCACAATAGGTGAATGTACCTCCAAACCACCATTTCTCTATGCCTGTACCAATATATTTCAAGGTGCTAGGTAACGATAGCTCTCCATTCATGGATCGACAGTCATAAAATGCGCCGATTTTGATTTCTGTTACACCTTCAGGGATTATAAGAGAACCTGTAAGGTTTTGGTTATCAGCAAATGCGGCAATACCAATTTTGGTTAACTTGTCTGGTAAAACAATCAAATTCAAAGATTTCTTGCCATTCATTGCTTCTGATGGTATTTCGTAATCATTGTAATCTTCTATTGAACCTTGTCCTCCTCTGATTATTACTTCTTTCAAGTTCAAGGCAGCAAGATAATCCATACTATCTTTCATGAAATAGAAATCTTGTGCATTTATCTCTCCCGTAATCTTCAGATTCTTCAGCTTTGTATAGTCCTTATTAGCCGCAGTTATGGCATCCTTCAGATGTCCTGCAGTGGAATTGACAATCACATACTCCTTGGCTGTGGCATCATGGCTCACGAGGTCGTTCTCCCACGGCGTGATGCTCTCGCTCACCAATGTCAGCTTATACTGTCCAGTTCCCGCCTTCTTGTCCACCTTGATGCCGAAGTTCATCATCTTTCCGGCAACGTACGTAAGAGCCTCGTTCTTGGCAAACTTGTAAGGCACGCCGCCAATGGTGATACTGAACAATGTGGTGCTGGGCTTCAGGGTCTGGGGCACTACAATGGTACGCCATTCGTCGCCTACGCGCGAGGGTATTGTGGCTGTACTCTCCACGCTTCCGGCTGGCTTCACCTCTCCGTTGGCAAGGTTGATACTTGCCTTGCGCACCAGGTTCGGCGCAAGCACTATCTTCTCTGTATTCGCCCACTCACCTTCTGCGAAGCCCGAACCCTGAATCAGTGTTACACGGGCATTGGACATACGGTGAGACAACGGCAGACGGATGACGTTGGTCGTTGGAGCTACGTCGCCCACCTTGCCCCAAAGGAAGTCGCTCGCCTCATAGCCGCCCATTTCTCCATCCTCAGAAATCTTGCTTTGGTCTTTCTGCACCTCAAACTGATAGTCGTCGATGCTCTCGGGATTGGCGAAGGGATAGTAGCCATACACATCGATATGTGTGTGCTTGTCCTTCCAGAAAAGGTCGTAAGCAGAATTCCAATGGTTGCTGGCCTCTTCATACGTGTGGCGAACATTGTCACCACGATTACCGCTGGGCTTTAATGTGCCAGGTGTGCCGCCATCATAATCAACAACATACACACCCATCACATCGCCGTCACAGAAGCCGCTGTCGTTGACACGCGTCACCGAGAGCTGTGTGATATCGCCCGACAACTGTATGCGGTCTTCACTGTTCAGCTTGCCGCCGTTCTCGTCATACAAATAGTCAGAACAAGCGGCAAGCATCATGCAAAGAACTAATACAACTGTAAATATATAAGAGTTTTTGTGTGTCTTATAATTCATATTAAATGCAATGGTTTTTAAAGTTCATTTATACATTACTATATATCATGATCAGCTTGCTATGCCACCATAATCAACATCGTCGTCTTTCCATTCTCCGATAGTGACATTCACGCCGTTGCTTATCTTCTTGACAGTCACATTAATCGTGTGGCGCTTTCCGCTTACGAAGGTAATGTTCTGGGAGAGCTTATATTCATATCCGTCAATCGTCACGGTTATAAGCTGGGTGCCTGTCACCGTCTGCGGAACAACAATGGCGCGATAGACATTGCCGTCCTTGTAAGGTATGACATTACTTGCTGTTCCGTTAATTGTTACTTCCGACGTGCTGAGGTTAACCGTTGACGAAGTGACAAGATTGTTGATCCTCACCGACGGATTTGAAGCAGCAAGTGAGCTTTCTGTAAATCCCGCTCCTGCCTCGAGCACAATCGCCACCTGGCTCATGATATGCTTTGCCATGATGTTCACGGGGGAAGCAGTTGGAACAACATCGAGTGTAGAACCTACTATCAGGTCAGAAGCCTTGAAAGCAACCTCGCTGCTTTGGTCTGCATTGACCTTAAAGGGCATTGCGTCAACACTTGTGATGGTCGAGGTGTATGGATAATACATATAGAAGTCGGCATGCGTCTCGGCGTCCTTCCAGTATAGAGCCGAAGCTGGATTCCATGACGTTACGTAAGTATAGAGCATGTTGTCCACATAGTTACCGGAAGGCTTTAGTGGCACTGCGCTGCCGTCAGCATTGCGGTTGACAACGAACAGACCCATCTGGTCACCATTCTCAAACGCCGTCTCTGTTGCACGGCTTATCGTTGTGCCTATATTAATAGGTATCTGCACATTAGGTTTGTCCGGCTCGGATGGAGTGGAAGGAACACTGGGGCCGTCATTACCACAAGAAGAACATGCTACGAGAATAGCAAAAGCTATTGCAAGAAAAGGTTTATTTTTCATAAGGATTTTTATTGTTTGCAATATTAATAATTAACAATGCAAAGTTAAAGAATAAAAAAACACAAAACAAGTTCATAATAGTTCACTCTAAAGAATAACAGAAAAATAGCGAAGACCGAAGCCCTCGCTACTATAAAAAAATCAAATCGTATTCTTATAACTCTATATCCTTGGCTGCTGCATTATCTTATTGCGATTTCTGGCTTTTAAGAATCATCTCTGTATAGCAACAGCAAAGTTATCAGATAAATACGACTTATGCAAGTCCATAATAGTTCATGAAACAAAAAATCATGTACTTCGCGTCAGGGCACAAAAAAAAGTCTCCAAAGTCGTTAGACTCTGAAGACCTAAAGTAAAAGAAGGCAGCCACCTACTCTCCCGCATTGCATTGCAGTACCATCGGCG
>ERZ1031020.642-NODE-642-length-11366-cov-5.902926_pt1 | contig 11366 bp, 9 predicted proteins | sample MGYA00517109_ERZ1031020 | MGnify/ENA primary metagenome ERZ1031020 (study PRJEB33719, sample SAMN04261270) | wastewater metagenome | biome: rural village; feature: human; material: feces | host: Homo sapiens | place: El Salvador | collected 2013-01-07 ... | reverse complement strand
CTCTTCTCTGTAGTACCATCCTTGTAAGTTACCATGAAGTAATCGTGAACAGACTTACCATTCTTGAACTGAACGACAGCCGCACCGCCTTCACGGAGCTGGAGAGTGAAGTAACCCTCACGCTTGCCATTGACATACTTGCCATGCCACTTCTCCTTGCCATTCTTATAGTAGGTAGTAACCTCACCATTGAAGATAGTATTGCGATCGTTACCGAGGTCTACAAAGCTGTAGCCACCCTCAGCACGGAGATTACCATTCATATAGAAGTCTTGGAACACATCCTTCTTATTGACGCCTGTGCCAGTAGTCATCAGCAGTCTGTAATAACTAGCCTGCTCTGCACTTGCTACGTTACTCATATTTTCGGCATAGAAAATAGTGTCAGCTACTACTGTTGCATTCTCTACGTGCTTACGACCGAAAGCTGCTACAGTCATCAAAGCCATCAATGAGAATAATATAACTCGTTTCATATTCTTAATTTTTTAGATTGAATTTGTTGTTGTTTATTTCTTTTTTCTGGTGCAAAGATACAATGAATTTCTCAATGTTGTATATTCTCTTAACGCAATTTTATTTTATTTTTTACCCCAGTTTTACTTTTTCCGTGAAAACGTACACAGAATTACAATTTGTTATTTTCGCACCTCCAATTACGCACTTTGAAAGTAGCTACAAGAAATAATACCCTATTTTACCCATCATCTCTTTACATATTGTAAACTCATTTATCATTTCATATCGTATAAAAGAAACTTTTTTTTCATCAGAAACATAAACTTTTTCGCCCGTTTGCTAGCTTATGTTCATTTTATTTTGTACTTTTGCAGAAAATATATCATAAATTATATCATATAATAAGGTACACGCATGAAACATTTTGCAATTTTCATCATCATATTGGCCACACTTGGGCTTTGGTCTTGCAAAGACTCAGAGGGAACCATCGGAGATTCACCCATCACTGCCAACGGACAGGATAGGGATAGTGACATCATTACGGGAGATGACTACATCTACCATCTCCCCGTCATATTCCATGTTTTCTACAAAGACAGCAAAAACCCGAAACAGTATATATCCAATGCCCGACTCAAGGAGCTGCTAGACAATGTCAACGAGCTATATCAAGGCAATGTTTATAATATCAGTCTCGACACCATCGAGAGTGAGAACCTACATATACAGTTCGAACTTGCCGAATACGACCTCAATGGAAAGAAACTGAAGACGCCAGGCGTAGAATACATCAAGATAGCAGAAGACTCCCTAGACTGTGAAGAGTTCATGCGCAGCAAGTCGAACGCCAAATACTCCTGGAACCAGAACGACTACATCAATGTGATGGTCTATACCTTCAAGAATACCGATGCAACGTCGACAACTCTTGGCATCAGCAATGTACCCTACAAGGTAGCTGGTTATCCTGATCTGGAAGGCTTGACCAACGGCAAGAATTATCCGCTCAGCAAGCCAAGCAGTTTCCCATACTGCGTATCCCTCAATGCCATCTATGTGGATAAGAAATACGAGGGTACCCGATATACGACCGACAAGAAGCAGAAGAATTATCAGTATAACACAGCAGATCCGAATGCCACGCTGGCCCACGAACTGGGGCATTATCTGGGACTTTTCCACACATTCTCCGAAAAGCCAGACAAGAAAGACAAATCAGAGCCGGCTGATGACGATGATGATTCAGACTATTGCCAAGATACACCTAGCTACAACAGAATAGCGTATAACAAATGGCTCGTCAGCTACATGGCAGAAGCCAAAAAGATCAAGCCAGATACGACATTCACGGTGAAACAACTTGCCAAACGCTCCAACAATCAGGGAAAAGAATGGCAGGCAGACAATCTGATGGATTACAGCATCTGCTACAGCATGCGGTTCACTCCAGATCAAGCCTATCGAATAAGACAGGTATTGTACTATTCGCCGCTCATTCCGGGTCCGAAGAAGGCAAGAACCACCACAAGAGCATGGAATGAGATGCCAGAAGAAGAATTCGACCTTCCGAATGTCCTGGCCAAGGGAAGAACCATCAGGCTGAAAGACATTCAGACCCGCACCTTCCATGGCAAATAAACAGATTCAATATCATCAAACAGCAGAATATAGAATATGAAATATACAATCAAGGCTCCAAGCCAACTCAACGCAAGCATCAACTTGCCTGCATCCAAAAGTATCAGCAACAGAGCGCTCGTCATCAGTGCGATGGCAGGAAGCAACATCCAGCCCGACAACCTGAGCGACTGTGATGATACAGAGGTGATTATTGCAGCCCTCAAGGATATGCCAGAGGTCATCAACATCAAAGCTGCAGGTACTGCCATGCGATTCATGACTGCTTACCTGGCTTCTACAGAAGGTGAACACACCATCACGGGTACCGAGCGCATGCAGAACCGCCCTATAGGCATTCTGGTAGATGCCCTTCGCTATCTGGGCGCAGACATCACCTATGAAAAGAAGGAAGGCTATCCCCCACTCCATATCAAGGGCAAGCCGCTGGAAGGAGGCCATCTGGAGATAGTGGGCAATATCAGCTCGCAATACATTTCTGCCCTTCTCATGATTGGCCCTATCCTCAAGAACGGTTTGGAACTGAAACTGACAGGCGAAATTGCATCCCGACCATACATCGACCTGACGCTCTGGACGATGAGGGAATATGGCGCTGAAGCAGAATGGACTGATATGGATACCATCACCGTCAAACCGCAGCCATATAAAAGCACTCCTTATCAGATAGAAAACGACTGGAGCGCCTCATCTTACTGGTATGAGATGATGGCCCTCAACAGCAATTCCAATTCCCTCATCAAGCTCGAAGGTCTGATGGACAGCTCCAAGCAGGGCGATTCGGTTGTGAAATACATCTTTAGTCTGCTGGGTGTAAAGAGCGAATTCGAAAGTCGCGACACCCTGAGCACTGTTACCTTGAAGGCGAATCGCTGCCTGTTGCCGAAATTCGAATATGATTTCACGGGGTCACCAGATCTGGCTCAAACCATCGTTGTTGCCTGCTGCGCCCTTGGTGTCAAGTTCAAGTTCACTGGTCTAGCCAGCTTAAAGATTAAGGAAACCGACCGCATTGAAGCGTTGAAGACAGAGCTGAAGAAGGTAGGCTATGTGATTCGTGATGAGAATGACAATACGCTCATCTGGGATGGTGAGACCTGCGAGCCTACGTTCGCTCCTATCGACACCTACGAAGACCATCGCATGGCAATGGCTTTCGCTCCTCTCGCCTTCAAGTTTCCACAGATTGAAATCAACAACCCGGAAGTTGTGAGCAAGTCTTACCCACAATACTGGGACGACCTCAAGAAAGTAGGGTTTGAGATAAGTGAAGAATGAAGAGTGAAGAGTGAAGAGTGAAGAATTCAACAGCCTTTGCTAATCATAAAGTTCAAAGCTCAAAGTTCAAAGTTCAAAGTTCAAAGTAAATGCTATATTTAGTTTTAGCCTTGGCGGTATTAGGCCTGATAAGCGCCCTGTTCGGTATCTTCTCTCATCGCAAGGGAGAGGAAGAGGAACCTTTGCAGGAAGGAGTATCGTGCAACACCTGCAATGGGGAAAACTCTAAATGCGAACAGGACTGCATGATGGAAGCTGCCATCAAGGAAATAGAATATTACGATGACGAAGACCTCGACCGGTTTGCTGGTCGCGAAGCCGATTCCTATACCGACGAAGAGGTGGAGGAATTCTCAGAGGTGCTCTATACGATGCAACCAGAAGAAGTAGCCGGCTGGAACAGAAGCCTCATCCTTCGGGGCATCAACCTTCCTAACCAGCTGAAAGATGAAGTCATCAACTTTTTAAGCTAGAATTTTACAGTTCAAACTTAAAAATTCAGCAGCTTCGCTAATTATAAAGTTCAAAGCTCAAAGTTCAAAGTTCAAAGTAATGGATATACTGCAGTATACATTTTTCCAGAATGCGCTCATAGGAGCTTTCCTAGCCAGCATCCTATGCGGATTCATCGGAACCTATATAGTTACCCGCCGACTGGTTTTCATCAGCGGCGGCATCACACATGCCTCTTTCGGTGGCATCGGAATCGGTGTATATGCGGGGCTCAACCCCATTTTCTCAGCCATGGCTTTTGCCATACTGAGTGCTTTTGGCGTACAATGGATTTCCAGGAAGAAAGACGTGCGCAAAGACTCTGCCATCGCCATGTTCTGGACATTGGGAATGAGCGTGGGCATCATCTGCTGTTTCCTTACACCCGGATTCATGCCCGACCTTCCCTCCTTCCTCTTTGGCAGCATCCTAGCCATCGATAGTGCTGACTTGTGGCTGCTGGGCGGTCTCACCCTCATCGTTGCGCTGCTCTTCACATTCCTGCTGCGCCCCATTCAGAACATTGCTTTCGACAGCACGTTTGCCAGGTCGCAGCACCTGCCCGTCACAGCCATAGAATATTTGATGATGACGCTCATCGCCATGACCATTGTAGCCACGCTGAAGATGGTGGGCATCGTCCTCGCCATCAGCCTGCTTACCATTCCGCAGATGACCGCCAATCTCTTTACCAACAATTACAGGAACATGATTGCCGTCAGCATCCTGCTGGGATGGATAGACTGCCTGGTGGGATTATATGTCAGCTATCTGCTCAACGTGCCTTCAGGCGCCACCATCATATTCGTCAGCATCATCCTCTTTGCCCTCGCCAAGGGATATAAGATGCTCCGGCATTCATAAAGATATTATAATAAGGTGAAACAACAGAATACTTTTCATTACGCCCTAGGCTTTGTCTTCCTGACGATAGCCCTGATTCTTACCGGATGCTCTACGCAGAAGAATACAGCGCAGAGCAGATGGTGGCACGCCTTTAATGCAAAGTACAACACCTATTATAATGGTACACTCGCCTATATCGATGGTTCGCTGGAGAAAGAGACGGGAAACAAGGACAACTATACCGAGCAGATTCCGCTCTATACCGTGAGCAACAAGAACAGCCGGGAAATCGGCAAGGCCAACTTCGACCGCGCCATCGAGAAATGCGAGAAGGCCATCCATCAGCACAGCATCAAGCGAAGACCGGAATGGACCAAAAACCGCCGCAAGACAGCCAAAGACATCGAATGGCTGAGTCGCCGGGAATACAACCCGTTCCTCTGGAAGGCATGGATGCTGATGGGCCGTTCGCAGTTCTATCAGGGAGATTTCGAGTCGGCAGCCGCCACCTTTTCCTATATGAGTCGCCTCTACGCCACCCAGCCCGCCATCTACGGCAAAGCCCGGGCCTGGCTCGCCAAATGCTATATCGAGCAGAACTGGAATTACGATGCCGAAGACGTGATTCGCAACATGCTTCGCGATTCCATCCACTGGCGTGCCCAGAAAGAATGGGATTATACCTTTGCCGATTACTATATCCACACCGGCAATGCCGAGCAGGCCATTCCTTACCTCAGGAAAGTAATCAGCCACGAGATGCGCCGCAAGCAGAAAGCACGCGAATGGTATCTGATGGGACAGCTTCAGGCAACCATCGGCAACAAGAAAGAAGCCTATAAAGCCTTCAGGCACGTGATTCGCCAGAATCCACCTTACGAACTCGCCTTCAACGCCCGCATTGCCATGACCGAAGTGATGGCGAAAGACAATGCCGGCAAGATGATCAGCAGGCTGAAACGAATGGCTGCCTCCGACAACAACAAAGAATATCAGGACCAGATATACTATGCCATCGGCAATATACACCTCAGCAGGAAAGATACCCTGCAAGCCATAACGGCATACGAGAAAGGCAATCAGAAATCTACCCGCAACGGCATAGAAAAAGGCGTCTTGCTGCTGCATCTGGGCGATTTGTACTGGACCAAGGAGAAATTCTCCGATGCACGCAGATGCTACGGAGAAGCCATCGGACTGCTGGATAAGGACAGAAAGGACTACCAGCAACTCGCCAACCGATCCAAGGTGCTCGATGAACTGGTGCCCTATACCGATGCCGTGCAGTTGCAAGACTCATTGCAGCAACTTGCCAGGATGAGCGAGAAAGAACGCAATGCTGCCATCAACAGGGTTATTGACGCCCTAAAAAAGAAGGAAAAGGAAGAAAGAAACAGAAAGGCGGAGGAAGAAGCGGAATCAACCCTCCGGCAGGACGGCGGCAACTTTGCCAACAACAACTTCGCCAACAACAACAGCCCGCAGAAAAACAATGAGAATAGCGCCAACACCCCTGCCAACGGGCAATGGTATTTCTACTCTCCGCTGACCATAAGCCAGGGAAAGGCGCAATTCCAGAAACTCTGGGGCAAGCGAGATAACGTGGACAACTGGCAGCGCATCAACAAGACCGTTGTTGCCAACGCTGCCGGAGCTGAAGAGATGACAGATGAACAGAGAGACTCGCTGGCACAGGCTGCCGAACAGGAAGAATTACTCAAGCAGACTTCAGACAGTGCCGTCAACGATCCGCACAGACGCGAGTATTACCTGGCACAGATTCCGTTCACCCCAGAACAATTGGCTGAGAGCAACAAGCTGCTGGAAGACGGTCTGTATCATGCCGGAGTCATCTTCAAGGACAAGCTCGACAACCTGCCACAGAGCCGGAAATCCCTGCTGAGACTGGTCAACAACCATCCAGACTATGCACATCTGGATGACGCCTACTACCATCTGTATCTGCTCTATTCCAGAGAACGGAACCCGGAGATGGCACAGACCTATCTGCAGAAACTGAAGGAAGAATACCCGGAAAGCCAGTGGACTACCCTCCTTTCCGACCCATACTATGCAGAGAATGCCAAGCGGGGTGTGCAGATAGAAGATTCTCTCTATACGCTCACCTATCAGGCTTTCAGGGACGGGGAATATGACAAGGTGGAAAGGAACGCCCAGATATCCCGGAATCGCTTCCCTGATGGGGCAAACCGTGATAAATTCCTCTTCATCGGCGGCCTCAGCAAGCTGAACGACGGCGATATCAAGAGTTGCCTGGCAGACCTCAAGGAAGTGGTCAGCAAGTATCCCGACAGCCGTCTGAGCGAGATGGCAGGTATGATCATCAACGGCGTGGATGCCGGCAGACGACTCTATGGGGGCAAATTCGACCTCAACGACGTATGGACCCGCAGAAGCATAGAGCTCAACGACCGGGATTCCACCAGGCAGAAGGGATATAGCCCGGAACGCAATGCCAGCTTCGTGTTCCTCCTTGCCTACAATCCGGACAAGACCAACGAGAACCAGCTGCTCTTCGAGATGGCGAAGTACAACTTTACCTCCTACATGGCACGCTATTTCGATATCAATATCGAGGACTTGGAGGGACTGCATCGCATGCAGATTAGCGGTTTCAACAGTTACGACGAAGCCCGCCAGTACGCCAACGCCGTATACCAGCAGCCCGCCATCAAGCGTCTGCTGGGCAATGTACGTGCCTACGTCATCAGCGAGCCGAACCTGAAGCTCCTGGGTACCAGCCATACCTACGAGGAGTATGAGAAGTTCTACAGCAAGCATTTCGCCCCTCTCCCTGTCAGCAAGCTTCCATTGCTTCTCGAGCCTGCCGAAACAGCTCCAGCAGCAGAAGAAGAAGAGCCTTCGACAGAAGAGGCTACTTCAGAAGAATCGCCCAAAGCGGAACAATCACAAGAAGATAACACGCTGACAGTTCCAATAACCCCACAAGACGAACCGCTAAGCAGCGGAGAACTCGAAGTAGAAGGCAAGAAGGAAGAGATTCCGGAAAAGAAAGATGACGGAATCCTCGTGATTCCAAACCAGAAGGAAAAGAAAGATGACGGAATCCTCGTGATTCCAAACCAGAAGAAAGAGAAGAAGGAAGAAGATACCGGCATCTATTTTGATGACAGCAACTCTTCAGAAAGCATCGAACTGGAAGATGAATATTTCGAACTGGAAGGATTCTAAAGAATTGCCCATAGCGCCTGATGCATAACCAATGCACAGCGCTATGGGCAAGTTTCGTTTACAGTGAACAGAAGAATGTCACCAGGAACGGTACGGAGAAATCTACACAGAAACCATGGAAGATGGAAACGATGATGAAGCTCTCGCCCGAACTGCGGGTGATGATGGGCAACGTGGTATCCATCGTGGTGGCGCCACCTACGCTGATAGGTGCCAGTTTGCCGAAATACCTAGCCAGCAGAGGAGCACACAGCAGGGTGAGAATCTCGCGGCAGATGTTGGCAAGAAGGGCGATGGTACCCAGTTCTGCACCACGATACTGGGTGATGAAGATACTAGACAGCGAGTAGTATCCGAAGCCCGAACCGATGGCAAGACAGTCGCTGAGCTGGCGATGCCCCAATACCAGGGAGGCAGCAGCACATCCGGCAAGAGTTCCCAGAATGGTCATCACCGGCAGCATCATCAGCCGGGGGTTCACCTTTCTGAAACTCTTCAATATAGAGGTATCGCAACCGATGCTGATACCCACGCAGAACATCAGGCAGCAGAGCGCATAATAGCTCACGTCGCTCGCCGGGAAGCTGGACGGAATCACATCACACAAGCCCACGATGATGCCCAGCACGAAGAAACCCACGATAATCAGACTACCTTTCATTTCCCAGCCTCCTTTCTGCAGACGTATCTCCACAATGCCCAGGCAAAGATTGCACTACCCAGACTTCCGGCTATCGTCAGCACGATGGCCTCAAGACCCAGAGTCTGCAGACCATTGACGATATGCGGGTTAGCCCCCACCTCGATACCGAGCAGGAACAGCAGCACCCATATCAGCGCCGTGATAACTCGGCCAATAAAACTCATTTTCCTGTTGCGAAGCAGATATCCCGTACGTATTCCGCACAACATAATCATTACAATCTTGAGCATTATTTTCTTCTTTCTTCGTTTATTTTTCGTTTATTCATTACTAAATAATAATAACGGATTCCCGGTCTTTATATTATATCCTAACCCAAGAATACAACACTTTCAGCCCTATTAACATACTTTAATAGCAAGAATCGTTCTCCATTCAAGAATTCTTTGTACTTTAGCACCTTAAAAAAAAAGATACATTTATGAGCAACGGATTATTACTTTGGGTAGACGACGAGATAGAGCTTCTCAAAGCCCATATCATCTTTCTGGAAAAGAAAGGATACGAGGTGGTGACGGTGAGCAACGGGGCCGATGCCATCGACCAATGCAGGCAGCAGACCTTCGACCTCATCCTCCTCGACGAGATGATGCCGGGACTGAGCGGACTGGAGACCTTGCAGCATATCAAGGACATCCAGCCAGCCACACCCGTTGTGATGTGTACAAAAAGTGAAGAAGAAAACATCATGGACCAGGCTATCGGCTCCAAGATAGCCGACTATCTCATCAAGCCCGTAAACCCGAACCAGATTCTCCTGTCGCTCAAGAAGAATATACACCGCAAGGACATCGTGACGGAGGTAACGCAGAGCGGATACCAGCAGGACTACCAGCAGATAGCCATGCAGATGATGGACTGCCGCAACTTTCAGGACTGGATGGAAGTATACCGCCGGCTGGTGAAATGGGAGCTGGAACTGAGCGATACCGACAGTTCGATGACCGAGATGCTCTCCATGCAGAAGGAGGAGGCGAACATCGGCTTTGCCAAATACATCGCCAGGAACTATATGGACTGGGTAGACCCGAAGAATCTGGGCAAGGTGGTGGAAGGCAGGCCCGTGATGAGCCCGGACATCTTCAAGACCAAGCTCTTCCCGATGCTCGACAAGGGCGAAAAGGTGTTCCTCATCGTGATAGACAACTTCCGCTACGACCAGTGGAAGAAGCTGGCGAAGGACATCGGCGACATGTACGACATCGAGGAAGACATGTATATGAGCATCCTGCCCACAGCCACCCAGTATGCCCGGAATGCCATATTCAGCGGACTGATGCCCAACAAGATAGCCGAAATGTTTCCGGAACTGTGGGTGGACGAAGACGAAGAGGAAGGCAAGAACCTCAACGAGAAGCCGCTCATCCAGACGCAGCTGGACAGATATCGCAAGCACTACAGCTTCAGCTATCACAAGGTGAACGATTCGGCTGGAGCCGACAAGTTCCTGGAGCATTACAATGAATGCAAGGGCAACGACCTGAATGTGCTCGTCATCAACTTCATCGACATGCTCTCGCATGCACGAACCGAATCCAAGATGGTAAGGGAGCTGGCGAATACGGAATCTGCCTACCGCAGCATCACCCGGAGCTGGCTGCGCCACTCGGTACTGGCAGAGCTGTTCAAGCGGCTTGCCCAGAGCGATTTCAAGGTAATCATCACCACCGACCATGGCAGTATCCGCGCATCGAAGCCCATCAAGATTGTAGGCGACCGCAATACGAACACCAACCTGCGCTACAAACTGGGCAAGAACCTGGCGTATAATGCCAAGGAAGTATTCACCATCAAGGAGCCCCACAAGGCACAGCTGCCTGCTCCTAATCTGAGCACTGCGTATGTCTTCGCCTACGGTGATGCCTTCTTCGCCTATCCGAACAACTATAATTATTATGTGTCTTACTACAAGGACACCTTCCAGCATGGTGGCATCTCGATGGAGGAAATGCTCATTCCGCTCATCACGCTGACACCGAGAAAGAGATAAGCAAAGACTCCAGCAGCCTTAGCTAATCATAAAGTTCAATGTTCAAAATTCAAAGTTCAAAGTAAATATATGAAGATTAAGATTGATTCATTAGACAACATCCATGTAGCTGCCAGGGAATTTCTGGATAACATGGGCGACGGCAAGGTCTTTGCCTTCTATGGCAAGATGGGTGCCGGAAAAACAACATTTGTCAAAGCTATCTGCGAAGAGTTGGGAGTAGAGGATGTCATCACCTCTCCTACCTTTGCCATCGTCAACGAATATACCGCTGGTAATGGCGACCCTGTCTATCACTTCGATTTCTATCGCATCAAGAAGCTGGAAGAGGTATACGATATGGGCTATGAGGACTATTTCTACAGCGGAAACCTCTGCTTCCTGGAGTGGCCGGAGCTGATAGAAGACCTCCTGCCAGAAGACTGCACCAAGGTGACTATCACCGCCGAGGAGGATGGCAGCAGAAGCGTAGAATGGTAAGAAAAATACGTCCCGACGCAGACTTTACTACGTCCCGACGCAGTTCTCAGTACGTCCCGACGTAGCACAGTCTGCGTCGGGACGTATTTTCATACCCCTCGTGATGCAGTTGCCCACCCTTCGCCGTGCAGCTACAGCCCCCTCGTAACGCTACCCAGCGGGCATGCAAAAAGTGACAAAGTCACTCGTCACTCGTCACTTTTTGTTTTTTGCACATTCTACACCCCTTATTATTATATATCCTTATTATTATGGAGACATTAT
>ERZ1031020.639-NODE-639-length-11413-cov-32.468480_pt1 | contig 11413 bp, 7 predicted proteins | sample MGYA00517109_ERZ1031020 | MGnify/ENA primary metagenome ERZ1031020 (study PRJEB33719, sample SAMN04261270) | wastewater metagenome | biome: rural village; feature: human; material: feces | host: Homo sapiens | place: El Salvador | collected 2013-01-07 ... | reverse complement strand
ACGCGGACAGCGTACCGATGTTCACCAGCTCGAACAGCACGTTGATGTTGATGAAACCGCCGGCGATGGCCGTCAGAATGCCGAAGAACCACGTGCCCTTGAACGGTGTGCGGTACTTCGGATGCACTTCGCCGAAGAACTTCGGGAACAGTCCGTCGCGGCTCATCGCATAGCAGATGCGGGACTGGCCGTACAGCTGCACCAGCATGACGGTGGTCATGCCGATCAACGCGCCGAGGTTCACGATGAACGCCAGCCAGTTGAGGCCGGTCTCGAGAATCACGCCCGCCACCGGAGCGTCGATGAACTTCGCGAACTCCTTGTACGGCACCACGCCGGTCATGATGAGCGTCATGATGATGTACAGCACGGTGGACACGGCCAGCGAGATCAGGATGCCGCGCGGCAGCGTCTTGTTCGGATTGATGGTCTCCTCGGCGGAGGAGGAGACGGCGTCGAAGCCGATGAAGCTGAAGAACACGATCGACGCGGCCGGCACGATGCCGTACGGTTGCGTCGAACCCGGCTGGAACGTGTAGATGCCATACGGGGAGAACGGTTTCCAGTTGGCGGGATTGATGTACCAGACGGTGCACACGATGAACAGCACGATGATGGCCAGCTTGATCATCACCATGATGTCGTTGGTCTTCTTCGTCTGGTTGATGCCGATGGACAGCACCCACGTGATGATAAGCACGATTACGAAGCCGGGCAGATTGAAATACGTGGTGACTCCCGGCGTGGTGCCGTACGCGGCGGTCAGTTCGACCGGCAGATGCAGGCCGAAGCCTTCCAACAGCTTGTTGAAATAGCCCGACCAGCCGGCGGACACGGTCGCCGCCTGCAACGCGTACTCCAGAATCAAATCCCAACCGATCACGAAGGCGATCAACTCGCCGAACGCCAGATACGCGTACGAATAGGCGGAGCCGGAAACCGGTGCCATCGCGGCGAACTCCGCATAGCACAGGCCCGCAAAACCGCAGCAGACGGCGGCGAGCAGGAAGGACACGCACAATGCCGGTCCCGCGGTGAGCGCGCCCTTGCCGGTGAGCACGAAGATGCCGGTGCCGATGATGGCGCCGATGCCCAGCATGGTCAGGTCGAAGGTTTTCAGTGTTCGCTTCAGCGGAGTCGATTCGGAGACAAGTTGGTCCACCGACTTCTTGCGAAATAGATCCATGGTCGTCAGATTCCCTGTGATTGTTTCAAAAATGGGCTGGACCGGACGGATTTCCGGGACTCTGGCACGCCTTAACGCCAGAAATCAGAAAGGCCGCGGCGATATGCGCAACAGCCTTGTGTATGGAAAGTGTAAAAAACACTGCCGGACAAAATCGTGAAAACATCGTGAATCGTCTCACCATATGTCCCTGATGTTCCATACCTGTCACATAGCGGCGCGACAATGGGAGCCATGACTTTGAGCGCAACACGTGAATGGGATTTCTCCTCCGAACAAGGCAAAGCGAACTACAAGGCCGCCCAGCGGCGGTATCCGGCGCAGGCCATCGTCGACCTCGCCGCACTGCGCGACAACATGCGCCACCTGGTGAGTGTCGTCGGCGGACCGCATTCCGGCACCGCCGTCATGGGCATCGTCAAAGCCGATGCGTACGGACACGGTCTGATCCCCGCCGCGCTTGCCGCGCTCGCAGGCGGCGCCACGTGGCTCGGCACCGCGCAATCGCATGAGGCGCTGTTGTTGCGCAAGGCGGGCATCGGCCCCGATCGCTGCCATATTCTGACGTGGGTCTACAGCGGCGCCGAAGTGCCGTTCGACGAGCTGATCGACAACGACATCGACATTTCCGTCGGCTCGCTCGCCGGCATCGACGGTGTCGCCGCGGCCGCACGCAGGCTTGGCAAGACGGCGCGCGTGCATGTGAAGGTCGATTCCGGCTTCGGCCGTAACGGCTTCACGCCCGCCGGTTTCGACGCGGCGCTCGCCAAACTGGTGCCGCTCGCCAAGGAAGGCGTGCTGCACATCGTCGGCCAGTGGAGCCATCTGGCGGTCGCCGACGCACCGGACGTTCCGGAATTCGTTGCCTCCACCGACATGCAGGTCGAAACGTTCAAGGACTTCACCCGTCGTATGGAAAAAGCCGGCATTCCGCCGGAGATTCGCCACCTCGCCAACACCGCGGCGACGCTGTCCCGTCCGGAAATCCACTTCGAACTGACCCGTCCGGGCATCGGCCTGTACGGTTACGAAGCCGATCCGGCCATGGGCACGCCGTCCACGTATAGCCTGAAGCCCGCCATGACCCTGCAGGCGCAGCTCGGCACCGTCAAGGACGTGGAAGCCGGCCATGGCATCTCCTACGGCCGTACGTATCTGACCCCGTCCGACACGTCCACCGCGATCGTGCCGCTCGGCTATGCGGACGGCATCCACCGCTCCGCCTCCGGATTCGACATGGAAGGCGCCAAGCACGTGACCAAGCCCGGTGGTCCGGTGCGCGTGATGACCGCGGAAGGCCCGCGCCTGTACCACGTGTCCGGCCGCGTGTGCATGGACCAGTTCATCCTCGACCTGCACGGTTCCGCCGCCGAACTCGGCATTCACGAAGGCGACAATGTGGAACTGTTCGGTCCGGGCCGTGGCGAGGATTACGCCGAACCGACCGCGGACGATTGGGGTCGTGCCGCCGACACCATCAGCTACGAGATCTTCACCTGCCTGCGCAACCGCATTCCGCGCCTGTACGAGCATGCCACGGACGTATTGTCCGCCGGGGACCTCGCCAAGCTCGACCCGGCAAGCATCCTGTAATCCCGTAAAAAGCGGCGGCAGCCGCCGCACCCATAGGAAGGCGGTGCATCATGACGAGCGAAGGATACAGCGCGTTCGACGAGGAGCGTTGGGCTCCGGAACCACCCAAATCCAGCTCCCGCACCGCCTTCCAACGCGACCGCGCCCGACTCATCCACTCGTCCGCATTGCGCAGGCTCGGCGCGAAAACGCAGATTCTGGTGGCCGGCACGGACGATTTCGCACGTACACGGCTTACACACACGTTGGAGGTCGCGCAAATCGGTCGACAGATCGGCACTTCGCTCGGTTGCGATCCCGACGTGGTCGACTGCGCCTGCCTTGCGCACGACCTCGGCCACCCGCCGTTCGGCCATAATGGGGAACGTGCGCTTGCCGAAATCGCCGGCAATATCGGTGGTTTCGAAGGCAATGCGCAAACCTTGCGATTATTGACGCGCCTCGAACCGAAAATACTGTTTCCCGACGGACGTTCCGCAGGCGTGAATCTGACGCGTGCCGCGCTCGATGCGGCCGTCAAATACCCGTGGACGCTTGCCGAAGCCGCCGCGCATCCGAAAGGGGAGCGCAGTGCGAAATTCTGCGTCTATCCGGATGATACGGACGTGTTCGCCTGGCTCAAACAACACGCGCCCGACGCCACCCGCCGTCCCGTCGAATGCCAGGTGATGGACCTGTCCGATGACATCGCCTACAGCGTGCATGACGTGGAGGACGCCATCGCCACCGGCGCGTTCAATCCGGGCGAACTGCACGAAAACGGAGTGATCGACGCGGTCGTCGAGGACGCGCGCGCCTGGTATGGTCCGCAATGGGACGCCGACAAACTGGTGGACGCGTTCGCACGAATGCACCGGCGCGACACGTTTCCCGGCTATTTCGACGGTTCGCGCCGCGCGCTCGCCGCATTGAAGAACATGACCAGCGATCTGATCGGTCGGTTCGCCGGTTCCGTGGAACATGCCACAAGAGATACGTACGGCAACGAGCCTTTGACGCGATACAACGGCGATTTGGTGATTCCCGAGGAAACCAGCTACGAAATCGTGGTTTTGAAAGGCATCGCCGTGCATTTCGTCATGGAGCCCGGCGAACGTGAGCCGATGCACGGCGAAGAACAGCGAATCGTCAAAGACCTGGTCGACGTGTTCATGGCGGACAATCCCAAACCGTCAAGCGCATTGGAGAATGTGTTCCTCGACGATTGGCGTGAGGCCGGCGGCGACGACGAACGCCTGCGCGTGGCCATCGACCAGGTGGCGAGCCTGACCGACACGTCCGCCCTGACTCTCCACTCCCTTCTCTGCTGACGCGTATACCCCCGTTTCCTGTGTGGCGAGTCAATGAGATTCATAAGTGCCGCGTAGCGCCATGTATGTTGTCCGACCGTAGGCTTGGCCGAACGGCCTTGAGTGTGTCGGATGACATACATGGCGTGGAGCGGCTGGCTGTGTGCCTAAGGCAAAGTTGAGTGTGTCGCGCGTTGCATACGCCGCGTAGCCATAACCTATGGCATCGCTGGTAGGCTGGACCGTATGCCGGGAATGATCAAGAAGGAAGACATAGAAAAGGTCCGCGCCACCGCCGACCTGTATGACATCGTATCCGCGACCGTCACGCTCAAACCCTCCGGAACCGGCACATACGTAGGCCTATGCCCCTTCCATGACGAGAAAACGCCAAGTTTTTCCGTGCGCCCGGCGCTTGGCGTATGGCATTGCTTCGGCTGCGGTCTCGGCGGCGACGTGTTCGGCTACGTCGAACATCAGGAGAACATCGACTTTCGTGACGCGGTGGAGCTGCTCGCCGACAAATACCATATCGAACTGCATTACGACAAAGCCGACAACGTGCCCGCGCACACCGGTTCGAAACGCGCACGCCTGCTCGAAGCCAACGAGGCGGCGCAGGAATACTTCGTCTCCCAGCTGATGACCAAGGAGGCGCTCGCCGCGCGCAAGCTGTTGGACGGCCGCAATTTCAGCCAGGCCGACTGCCAGCGATTCGGCTGCGGCTATGCCCCTCAAGGATGGGATAACCTGGTGCGGCACCTTGCCGGCAAAGGCTTCACCCAGCAGGAGATGCTCGACGCGGGACTCGCCCGTCAGGGCCAGCGTGGCGTATACGACTATTTCCGTGGCCGCGTGACATGGCCGATTCGTGATTCGACCGGTCGTACGCTTGGCTTCGGCGCGCGCAAGCTGTACGAGGATGACACGATCAATGCGAAATACATCAACACGCCCGACACGCAGCTGTACCGCAAAACACAGGTGCTGTACGGCATCGACCTTGCCAAATCGGCGATTGTGAAGAAACGCCAGGCGGTGATCGTCGAAGGCTATACCGATGTGATGGCCATGCATCTGGCCGGCATCGACACGGCGGTCGCCACGTGCGGCACCGCATTCGGCGCCGAGCATGCGAAGATCATTCGCCGATTGATCGCGGACGATTCGTTGGGCGCGGTGCAGCTGGTTGGCCCCCTGAAGGTGGAGGGGCAGGCGTTGAGCTCGCGTGTCGTGTTCACATTCGACGGCGATGCGGCTGGGCAGAAGGCCGCGATCCACGCGTTCGGTTTGGACGCCGCGTTTTCGACGCAGGCGTTCGTCGCGGTCGCCGAAGACAACCTCGACCCGTGCGATCTGCGCATCAAACGCGGCAACGAGGCGGTGCGCGCGCTGATCGCCAATGCGCGGCCGCTGTACGATTTCGTGATCGATTCGGCAATCGACCGTTTCGACACCACGTACGCGACAGGTCAGATGGGCGCGGTCAAGGCGGTCGCCCCGCTGATCGCGCAAATCCGAGACCGTTCGCTGCTCGACCTGTACTCACGCAAGGCGGTGCGTCGCATCGGCGTCGATCTGGATATCATGCAACGCGAAGTGGCGTACCAGCGTCGCAAACTGAACGTGCGTGACGAGGACGCGTACGCGCCGAAACGTCGATTCCAAAACAATGCGGGGCCGTCGGCTGAACCAGCATATGCGGAACGTGGCGCGAATCCGTATGCGAATCCCGCCGCACGCAAGGCGTTGGAGCATCGCGACGCGGCCGGGCAAAGCTACTATCGCATCGACGACGCCGTGTTCATCTGCGAACAGCAGTTCATGGCCACGCTGATCCAGGTGCCGTTGGCCGTCGATCCGACGATGTTCGCCAGCCTGACCTTGTCGAGTTTCATGACGCCGGTGTTCCGCACGCTGTTCCAAGCGGTCGCCGCGGCGGGCGGGCTTCCAGGGGAAGACGTGCCGCAGGGACTGTGGATGCACAATCTGACGAAGGCGGGCGGTCCGATGCTTGAATCGGTCATCAACGAGCTGGCCGTCATGCCGCTGCCATTGCCGCCGAGCGAAGCGGACGCGAACCGCAATACAGGCGAGTCGCAGGAACAATCGGCGCAATTACGCAAGCCGACGCAGGAGGAGCGGCGGTACGCGTCCGAACTGATCGTCAGACTGCTTGATACCGGCATCATGCGCAAAATCGGCGCGGCCCAGCGCCGCATGGCGCAACTGCCGGACGGTGCAGAGAAAATCGAACTGCTCGGACAGATCACCAAACTGGAAACGCTGCGCAAGGACCTGCAGTCGCGTGTTTTCGGCAACAACGTTGCGTGACATGCCCATATGGTGAATCGAAGGCGAACGGAAGATGATTTTTAGACAAAATCTTGGCGCACGCGGGGTTAATTTGTGAAGATTTGCGGGCCTTGTTTTCGGTTTCGCCGGTTTGCAAAAGCATGCGGCAGTAAGCAATAGTGGATGAAAATCGTTGGAATGGTCGGAAAAGCAGCACGCCGAGGGCGCATGCTAGGCGAACTTTTGGGTAAAGTGGTCTAGGCGTTTGCATGAAAATCGCTTGGGTTTTGCAAGGTGTGCAAGGCGGTTGCAAACGGGATTGACGGAGGAATGCATGCGGCGATTGGTCGTCAAGGTCCTGAAGAACGAGACCATTCTCGTAGTCGCTTCCATACTCGCACTCATATCGTGCTTCATCGTGCCGCCAGACAAGGAATACGCCGGCTACATCCACGCCAGCACCATCTCGCAGCTGATCTGTCTGATGCTTGTGGTGTGCGGCTTCCAGCGCATCGGCGTGTTCCGCATCATCGGCTCGCGCCTGCTGCATCACGTCAAAACCGCGCGTGGCCTGGTGCTCACGTTGATCGCATTGCCGTTCTTCTCCGGCATGCTCATCACCAATGATGTGGCGTTGGTCACCTTCGTGCCGTTCGCAATCGCGGTGTTGACGATGGCGCACATGGAAGAGCATGCGGTGCTTGTCGGCACGCTGATGACCGTCGGTGCGAACGTGGGCAGCATGCTCACCCCGATCGGCAACGCGCACAACCTGTATCTGAAAGCGTTGACGGGCATGCCGACGTCCGAGATGATCGGCATCATGGCCCCGTATTCCGCTACCGCAGCCGTTCTGCTGATAATCATCACCTGCGTGATTTTCGGCAGCAAACCGGTTTCCGAATTTTCCGCGATAGACGGTTCCGGCATCGAACAGAACGTGCTCGCCCCGCATTCCGACCGGCCGCAGCCTGACGAGATTCGCGTGACCGGCTACGGTGCCGGTTATGGCGGCTGGCGTACGATCGTATACACGGCGTTGTTCGTCGTCTGCTTGCTGGCGGTGAGCGATTTCATTCCGCTGTGGTTGATGTGCGTCGTCGTGTTCGTGGCGTTTCTGCTGTGCGACCGCCGCGTGTTCCGCAACGTCGATTGGGGACTGCCGCTCACGTTCTGCATGTTCTTCATCTTCATCGGCAATATGAAACGCGTGCCGGAATTCTACGAGCTGGCCGCCTCGCTGGTGGGCGCGCATCCGCTGGAAGTGGCCGTGGTGTCCAGCCAGTTCATCTCCAACGTGCCGACCACGCTGCTGCTGTCCGGCTTCTGCGACCAGTGGCGTGAACTGATCATCGGCACCAACCTGGGCGGCTTGGGCACGCTGATCGCGTCCATGGCGTCGCTGATCGGCTACAAGAACGTGACGCGCGCCTACCCGGACAAAAAAGGCCGTTATCTGGCCGTCTACACCGCGGTGAACGTGCTGTTCGTCATCGTGCTCGTCGGCCTGAGCTGGATTATCGAGTAGCGTTTGGCCGTCGACCGGTTTCCCTGACCGCTAATCTCAAGGTCGCCGGTTCGCACCTTTTGCTGGGATTGCATGAAAACCCTTGGAATCATTGGATTTCAAGGGTTTATTGTTACGTCGGCTGATGGTCTGGTGCTGTGATAATCTGTGCCGGGAAGCGTGTGCCGAGAAACGTAGGAAGGCTGAACATGCTGCAAGGATTGCTGGGAATTTTCTCCGGACTGATCACGCCGGTGCAGACCGCGGTGAACACGCGGCTCGGCCGTTCCATCGGCTCGCCGTTGCGCGCCTCGCTGGTGTCGTTCAGCGTCGGCCTCATTGCGATGCTGACTTTGACGCTGCTGCTTGGCCCGTATCCGCTGATTCCCGCCACCGCGGCGAACGGCCCATGGTGGATGTGGTTCGCGGGCGTGTTCGGTGTCACTTTCCTGACCGGCAATGTGCTGCTGCTACCGAAACTGGGCAGTCTCAAAACCGTGATCATGCCAGTCACCGGGCAGATCGTCATGGGCCTGCTGATCGACGCTTTCGGCTGGTTCGGCACTACCGCGCAGCCGATTTCCCCGCTGCGCATCGCAGGTGCGGCGATCACGCTGGTCGGCTTTCTGCTTGCCGTCGCCGGACCGAATCTGCGATTGAGGCCTGCCATCGATCGCCCGGCTGGCGGTTCGGAAAATTCCGGCGATTCCGAAAAATCCGAAACTGACGGAAAAGCCGTACATGTGCCAGGTTCCGCGACCGTGCTGTGGAGTTGCGCAGGCATCGCGTTCGGCATGTGTTCGGCCGTGCAGACGGCGTTGTTGGGCAAGCTGGGCGTCGCGTTGGGATCGCCGGTGAAGGCATCGCTCGCCTCGTTCGTGGTCGGTCTGATCTCGCTTGCGATCGTCGTCGCATTCGTCGACCGCACCTACAGCCTCGGCGACGCGCTGAAGAAAGGCAATCCGTGGTGGATGTGGGCAGGCGGATTGCTGGGTGCGACGCTGGTGATGTGCAACGCGTACCTGTCCGCGCATATCGGCACCGGCATGACGGTGATGCTGGTATTGCTCGGTCAGGTCGGCGGAGGATTGCTGGTCGACCGTTTCGGCCTGCTTGGCGTGCCCCGCAAGCCCGTGGCCGGCATCCAATACGTCGGCGTGCTCGTAGCCATCGTCGGCATTGTGCTCAAGGCGATGTGATTGCCGTGTCGAGTTGGCAACCGTGTGCGAACTGACTATACTGTGTTTAGTTTGGCCCTGTAGCTCAGCTGGATAGAGCATGTGACTTCTAATCTCAAGGTCGCCGGTTCGAGCCCGGCCGGGGTCACCATCAAGCCCTCGCGTCGTTTCATGCGGTGCGGGGGCTTTCCTGTCCATTGACTGGCAAGCCATTGGCTTGCGAAGATAGGGGAGACCATGAAGCGAATCGTCGCGGGCATTCTGGCGCATGTGGACGCGGGCAAGACCACGTTGTCGGAGGCGCTGCTGTACGCTACCGGCCAAGTACGCAAACTCGGCCGCGTCGACCACGGCGACGCCTTCCTCGACACGGACGCCATGGAACGGCAGCGCGGCATCACCATCTTCACCGAGCCGGCCGTCATCGCCACGCCCGACCTCACCATCACCCTGCTCGATACTCCTGGACACGTCGACTTCTCCGCCGAAACGGAACGTACGCTCGCCGTGCTCGACTACGCCATCCTCGTCATCTCCGGCGCGGACGGCATCCAAGGCCATACCGAAACGCTGTGGCGACTGCTCAATCGCTATCAGGTGCCCACATTCGTCTTCGTCAACAAAATGGACGCGCCTGGCGCCGACAAAACGCAACTGCTCGCCCAACTCAAGAAACGCTTCTCGGACGGCTGCGTCGACTTCACCGAGCCGATTGACGGCGAACGCATGGAGGAGATCGCCATGCAAAACGAAACGGCCATGGACGCGTATCTCGACACCGAAACCGTGCCGGACGAAACCATTCGCGCCATGATCGCCCGCCGTGAGCTGTTCCCCTGCTATTTCGGATCAGCGCTGAAAATGGACGGTATAGAACAGTTCGTCGCAGGTTTCGAACGGTTCGCGCAAGAGCCGCAATACAATGGCGAATTCGGCGCACGCATATATAAGGTGTCTCATGACGCGCAAGGCAACCGTCTGACCTGGCTCAAGGTGACCGGCGGCGAACTGAAGGCCAAGATGATGCTAAGCGGCACCGCGCACGCCGGCGACGCGGATGCGGTTGCCGAAGACGGCCAATGGCATGAGAAAGCCGACCAGGTGCGCGTCTATTCCGGCGCGAAATCCGCCACCGTCGACACGGTCCCCGCAGGCACCATCTGCGCCGTCACGGGTCTGACGCAGACATTCCCCGGCGAAGGCCTCGGCATGGAGCGGGACGCCGGCAGTCCGGTCCTCCAACCGGTGCTCACGTACACGCTGGAACCGGGGGAGTGCGACATTCACAAATGTCTCGTCGCCCTACGCGAACTGGAGGACGAGGATCCGCTGCTGCACGTCGTCTGGCAGTCTCGCCTAGAGGAAGTGCACCTGCAGTTGATGGGCGCGGTGCAGCTGGAGATCATCCAGCAGATCATGCACGACCGTTTCGGCTTGGACGTCACGTTCGGACCGGGCAGCATCCTGTACAAGGAGACGATCGCCGCTCCGATCGAAGGCATCGGCCATTTCGAGCCGTTGCGACACTACGCCGAAACGCATGTGCTGCTCGAACCGCTGCCGCAGGGCTCGGGCATGGCATACGCCACCGTGTGCAGCGAGGACGTGCTCGACCGCAACTGGCAGCGCCTCATCATGCAGCATTTCCAGGAACGCGAGCATCTGGGCGTGCTCACCGGCTCGCCGATCACCGATATGAGAATCACGCTGCTGACGGGCCGTGCGCATCTGAAGCACACGGAAGGCGGCGATTTCCGCCAAGCCACCTACCGTGCGATACGCCAGGGCCTGATGGAAGCGAAGAAGAAGGGCGATTGCCGTCTGCTTGAACCTTGGTACGGCTTCCGTCTGGAAGTGCCGCAGGACATGGTCGGACATGCGATGGCCGACATCCAGCGCATGTCGGGCACGTTCGACACGCCTACCGGCGACGGCGAATATATGGTGTTGAACGGCACGGCGCCGGTATCCGAGATGCGTGACTATGCGATGGACGTGAACGCGTATACGCACGGCCGTGGTCACTTGAGCTGCGTGTTCGCCGGCTACCGGCCGTGCCACAACGCCGACGAGGTGGTTGAGAACGCGGCCTACGATCCGGAATCCGACTTGGAGAACACGCCGGATTCGGTCTTCTGCGCGCACGGCGCCGGATATCCGGTTAAATGGTATAAAGTACCTGAATTCATGCATCTCGACTATGCATGGGAAGGTATGCGCGGATAGGGAGAGATTCGCGGAGAAGGCAGGACGGAAAGCTGCGCAGGGAAGAAAATGAAAAACCCCACCGAATCGGTGGGGTTTTAATCCGGAGCGGACAACGGGACTCGGACCCGCGGTCTCAACCTTGGCAAGGTTGCGCTTT
>ERZ1031020.637-NODE-637-length-11444-cov-42.685310_pt1 | contig 11444 bp, 7 predicted proteins | sample MGYA00517109_ERZ1031020 | MGnify/ENA primary metagenome ERZ1031020 (study PRJEB33719, sample SAMN04261270) | wastewater metagenome | biome: rural village; feature: human; material: feces | host: Homo sapiens | place: El Salvador | collected 2013-01-07 ... | reverse complement strand
GAGGCCCATTTTTTTATGTTCCCTGGAATTCCCACCGGATATGCTCCGGGAACCCTTTTTTCGTATCTTTTCCCATGCTTACCGAATCCCGTTGCCTATTGGATTCCATCGGCGGCAATATAGCATCTACAGTGTGCGAAATAAGAAGTATCCGTAGTAAAGGCAGCCGATCGCTCATACCTGTTGCACAACCTTGACACGTATGCCCAACTCTGCAAACCAGCAGTGCGACACGCCGATTTGGCTTTTTGCTGCTCCTGTTGTATTCTAGTCAAGTTGCGTTTCACGGATAGACACCGGAAAGCGTTGCATAATTGGAGAATTCGCCTAGTGGTCTATGGCGCACGCTTGGAAAGCGTGTTGGTGTAACAGCCTCACGAGTTCGAATCTCGTATTCTCCGCCCGGATTGGAACCCCGGAAACCGTTGGAATCATTCGGTTTCTGGGGTTCCTTCTTTTCCACTCCGTTTTCCGGTTCCTTCCAGATTCCCTCCGAATGCTTCTTTCGTTGGCCTCGGTTTTTTGAATCGTCCCGTATCGCAAGTCTCGCGTGTACGGGCCGGCATCCAGGAAAGTCCCTGATTGCCATGCTGCGGCTTATTGGTGCCAGTCTGTGGTCTCAATAATGGGATTGTTTGCCCTCATATGTCGATATTTGATTGCGATTCGGTGGGGGAGTTGCGTACATCGTCGTTTTACGCGCACTTTTGCGCTGCGCTACGTTACGCTCGAAATCGTGACGTTGAGAGAAAGAAGCACGACGATGGTTGACAAGACGGCTGCCGGCAGCCAGCAGACTGACCAACGCGATGCTGATACTCGTGACTCTCTGGCGGCGCTTGCCCGACGCCGTTCGAATTCATCGCCAATTGCATTGCAGAGTGATGTGCAGGCCGCTCCGCAGGAAAAGCAGGAAAAACAAGAAAAGCAGAGCGAAGCTGGGTCTGCCTTGCAAACGGGCGAGGATGCGAATGATGACGCGAATCGTGCGGAAGAATCGCAAACCGTGAAAGAAAAAGACGCTGCGGATGGTCCTGATAATACGCAGCAGCCGCAGATGGCATCCATAAGCGCCATCACAACGCAGGTTTTGCCACCAAGCTTTATTCCGACCGCAACCGGTCGTATTCGTCCTGTAACGGGCGCTTTTCCCGCAGTTCAGTCCGCTTCGCAGACGGAACAGGCGCAGCGCAGGCGATCCATCCGCTCGTTGGCCGCGGGGTCGTTGCGTAGAACCAACATCGGCAATGCTGAAAAGGCCGGCGATGTGGGGAGCGCGGGTAGTACCGGACGGACGGCGGGGAATGGCGATACGCCGTCGCCGCGAATCGCCAGCAGTGCTCCCCATTATGCGAATTGACCAGTGGACTGATCGGAACGGCCAACGTAACAAATCAGTGGGAATACTGGACATACACGCGGTTCACGCACGGTACGCGCGCTTCGCGCTGCATTGTACGTCGCTGTACTACGTCATTCCAATTGAATCGCAACAATGCGTATAGCAGATGAAAAGCACATACGAAAAACGTGCATGAAAAAACGGTCCCGATATATTCGAGACCGTTTTTCATGAGTCGATGAAGCAAACGCTGTCCGGCAGCGAGCCGGCTCAGTCTTCGCTGGTTTCGCGCTTATACTGCACGAACGTCTTCATGGCGTAGGCAAGGCCGGCAAGCAGCAGAATGGCTGCGCAGGCAAGGGAAATGCCGATGCCGGTTTGTGCAAGCTGTCCATATTCCGACTTGGTCAGCGCGCCGGTGGACGCGGCGGTTTGATCGCCGGAAGCTGTGACGGATCCAGTTGCAGCACCATTCGCGCCAGTGTCGGCAGCCGTGCGCACAGTGCCAGTGGTGCCGTTGACTCCAGTAACGGTCGTACCGGCATTCGTTCCAGCCGTGATGCCATGCGTGCCGGTAGCAACGGATGAGCCGCCCTGCTGACCCGTCTTGGAATTCGCATCCTTCAGCGCCGCGATGAACGACTGATGCCACTGGTGGCTGCTCGCCGCAAACGCGTCATGCCTCGTCTTGAGTTCGTCGTGGGTCTCCTTCATATCGGCATGCATCTGGTTGAGGTGGGCCTGCGTGTCCTGCATATCCTGATGCAGAGCGTCGTGACGCTCCTGACCGCGCTTGACCGCGCCGTCAATCGCATTCTTTATATCCTCGCGGTCCTCCTGGTAGTTCTTCCAGGCCTGCTCGTTGTACTGGCGGAGCGCATCGGCGTCCTCGTGCGCGTTCTGATGCAGCTGCTCGGCGTGCTGCTTGGCGGTATTGATGTCCGACTTGATCTGCTGGTTGGTTTTGCGCACATGCTGTACGGCATCGCACGTTTTGTCGGTGCACACGGCCATATCCTGGTCGATCTGCCCGCTGATGGTGGTGCTGCCGGCCAATCCGTCCGTAGACGGTGCGACTTCACTGGCCGAAGCCGCGGAAGGCAAGGCGGCCATGCCGATGGTTAATATTCCCGCCGCTGCAGCTGCTGCAATACGATTCCTCATGGTGGTTCCTCTCCTGCGCACGTTTGCATTCGATCTGTGATTGTGCGCTCGCGTTCATTCCGTATGCCATAGTAGGAGGGGAATGTGCCTAAATAAACCGGTGGAAAAATGACATTTGTCTAGTTTCTGCGATGCTGCAGCAGTCTTCATAGTTTAAGCAGGAAACCAGAAACCAAACCAGAATCCGGAACAGCCTGCTCAAAACATGACCAAGCAGGCCAAACAACGGCTCAGACCGCCCGTACTTATCCCGCCCGTATTGGTTTATCTCGCGGCGGCCCCCAACAAAGATCACTCGACAATAGTGATGAATGGGCTAGCCGGCAGATTAAAGCCGTTGTACAGCATGCTCGCGCACTTCGGATTGCCACTGAACAGGTAACGAACCTGGCTCATGGCGTTGAGATCGTTCAGTGTTGAACCATCGGCTGCGGTGAGCAACACCTGATTGCCCCTGATAGTGGCATTGGCCGCCTGCCATTGACCGGAATAATTGGCGACCTCAAACCCCTGCAATGCCGTAGTGGTGGGAGCGGCGATATTGCTGATACCGCTTAACGGGGTCGCTTTCGGAACGCTCTTATAGTTTGGTGCGATTGCGCTCGCGGTCTTCGAATAGTTCGGCTGCATGGCTTTCAGCCCGCTTGCGGTGCCGTTTTGGAAAGACAAGGCGATTGCGCCGTTCGCAGTGTGCCGGGCATGTTCGATAAGCGGTCCGTTGGGTACGGTGGTGCCGTCTTCCATGGCGAGATATTGCGCGGCCATGCGTGCCCCGAGAATATCCTTGCCGAGCGGATGGATTAGCGCGGATGTGCCCTTATCTGTGTCAAGGGAAACCGTCATCGCCACGTTTGACGAATCGTGCAGGTTGGTGTTGCCAAGCGTGGTCCGTTGCGCTTCTCGCACGTTTTGCGTGTACTGGTAGTTTGGCCAGCGCGCGAGCTGTACGTACAGGAACGGCAGGTCCTTGCGTCCGAACACGTTACGGTACTGGTTGATGAGCGTGGTCATTTGCGATTCGTATTGCAAAGCAGCTCCGTAATTATTGGCGTCATCGCAACCTTGATACCACAGCACGCCCGCCACATGGAATCCCTTCAACGGCGCGATATGGTTCGCATAAATATCGCCGCCTTGTACATGCCGGCGAATAGGCGTGCCACCCCACGCGGTCTGGATGATGCCAATCGGCACATTGGGGTGCTTGGCGCGCAACTGCATGGCGAATTGCTGAGCCAGATAGCTGAGGTGCAGTGAATTTGTGGAATCTGCAGTCAGCCATGCATCGGCGCTCTGATTAACAGCGGACAGTGGAAAATCAGTGTCTTCAACATCATGATTTGCGATGACAAATTTCACGTTGTCATCTACGAGCGGTTTCGGCAAATCGCCTGTCGTGATTAGTCCATTGCCAAAATTGTAAGTAGCGTTTTCGTAATACTGCACATAGTTGAGTTCCATATTCGACTGGCCAGCGGCTACGAAGACGTCTCCCACATACACTTTGGCCAGTTTCAGCACGGTTTTGCCGGCGTACTGCACTTGCAGCGAATACGGATTGAGACTTGCCTTTTGCGCGCTCAGCGTGCAGGTGAAACTGCCGTTTTTCGCTACCTTTGCCTTGACGCTCTCGGAGGTTTTGCCTTGCGTAAGTGTCGCTGACAGTTTCGAAACGTCGATGGGGTTGCTTTCCGTGGAGCTGACGTTGCCTTTGACTACGATTGGCTGATCGCGCTGGAACACCATATTGTCCATGTAGTACGAGGGCAGCTGCACATCAACAGTGGCCGCAGTATGGGCGGTGGCGGTGGATTGCGATCCGGTTTTACCGGTTGCCGTTCCGTTGCCCCATTTGGGGCCGCACCCGACGATGATGGCAACGACTATTCCTACGGTTACGATAATGGCAAGTGCCGTTCTTGCCAATCGTTTCGTATTCAATTTTGATTTGCCTCGTTCTTTGTCAACGCCCGCTCGAAGGTTCTGGCCTGTTTGTCATATGCGGCTCGTTCGGTGTTGGCTTTGCTGGTGGTCCCGGACGGGTCGGCTTTGCAGTCAAGCGCCTTCGGCGATTTGACTTCTTCCTGATACAAGGTGCTGAGCTTTTCCAGATCATATGAGGAATCCATGCTGGAAAATGCGTCGACAATCTTTCCCTTGAGCTGGAAATCCTTGGAATATGAAGCGTTCATGGCGGCAACCGCGTCTCTGCAGTCGTTAATGGCATTCAGTTCGCGCATTTTCTGCGATGTTCTCACGCCCATGACGCCGAAGACCACAATGCATACCGCAACGACGATAACGGCTACGATGATGGAACGGCGAATCAAGTTCTTGACATGGTTGTGCACCCAAGTGTCGCCATCTTGCACGCCTTGCGATATGGCGATTTGGAACGGATCTTCGGGAGCCGTTCGGTAGGAAGTCCCCGGTGCTTTTGTTCTAAGCTTTTCGTCACGATTGGTGGCATTGACGGAATTGTTGGATTTGCTGGTCCCGACGGTCGCGGTACTGCTGAAAGTCCGGGGCTTGCGGACGTTACTTGCTTGACTGTCAGCTTTATTTGGCTGCCTTTCGTGCCGTGCCATGCTTCCCTCCAGGAGTCCGTGATACCGTTCTGATGTTGTCTATTGGAGGTGGTCCGACAAGGTCCTCTGTTCCCAAATGACAATACATAAGGTATGTTACCCGTTCCACTTCCGAATGCCAGCACTTCATGTTGTGGCATATTCGGTAAATGTGAAGTTTGGTCTGGAATCCAGCTGCTTTATTTTAAGTGGGGACATCTCAGAATACACTTAAGTTTTGCGTGTGCAATTGCGTCAACGCGTGAAATGCGTTTTGTGAGAGAGGCTGACGATGATATCGCCGAAAAGCTTAATGAAGATTGCGGCCACCGCTTCCGTGGCTGCAATAACGGTTTCCGTTGCCGTGGTACCGGCTTACGCCATGCAGGATATTGCGATTGAGGATACGCCAAGTTCTTTTGCCGCAACTGTGGATGATGCGCAGAATTCGTCAAACAGCATGCCGGACAATCCGAACGCGACGCTGCCGGAAACGGTAAGCGAAAACATTTCGGACGATTCCACTGTGGTTTCGGAGAACCTTGCGGTTACGCCGGAAGGTGATGTACAGAACATTGAGACCGGCGAAACCGTGACGGACGCTCAGCTGGTCGGCACGCAATCGCAGCAACCTGATCCACTGGCCAAAACGGATGGCGAATCATTCATTCCGGTGAGTGCATCGGACGTGAAAGATGCCGTGGAACAATCTGTGAAACAATCCGTGGAGCAATCGTCCTCAAAAAACGGAGCCACCGTGAAGCTTGCCAAATTCGATGGCAACGATTACGGCGCGCATTGGGGAACCTACAACAATACGAAAGCCTTCTTCGACTATAGAAACAACCTGTTCGCCCAGCAGGCCAAAGGCGTGATCGACGTCTCTTCATGGCAGGGGGATATCGATTGGGCTAAGGCGAAAGCCGACGGCGTGGAAGGCGCGATCATCCGTCTTGGCTTTGGATGGGGCAATGACGCCGATGCCAAAGCGCAACGCAACATCAGCGAATGCAAGCGGCTGGGTATTCCGTTCGGCATCTACTGGTACTCGTATGCGGAGGATGCGAGCGGTTCCAGGCAGGAGGGCAACGATGTGGTGTCCAAGCTCCGCCAGTTTGGCGTGAGTCCGAACGACTTGAAATACCCCGTGTACTACGACCTTGAGAGTTGGACGTGGACCGGGCACACGCCGCCGACCAATCCGAACGTGTATAACGGCATAGTCAATGCTTGGTATGGCGCGTTGCAGTCAGGCGGTTACCAGAATCTCGGCGTGTACTCCTACACGAGCTACTTGCAGGGGCCGTTGAACAATGCGAACATCTATGCGAAGACACGCTGGGTGGCGCAATATGGTCCGCAGATGGAATTCACTGCATTCGGCACTAACGATCGTGGCTGGCAGTACACCAGCTCCGGCCAGATCAACGGCATTAGTGGCAATGTGGATATGAGCGCCTTTGGCAATAAGACTTACTCAGTGATAAAGCGTCTGGCTGGCAGTACGCGTTACGATACGATGGTGTCTGTTGTCTCGGAGGGCGCTTGGAGCGCTGGTGGGACGGTGATTGTAGCGTCGGGAGAGAACTATCCGGATGCTTTGTCTGCTTCTGGCCTAGCGGGTGTGTATGGTGCGCCAATTGTGTTGACGGAGGGTAATAAATTATCTCCTCAGGCCACTGAACAAATTCGCTCGCTGAGGCCCTCTAGAATTATTGTCGTAGGTGGTCTGTCAGTGATATCGGGCAATGTGCTGGTTTCATTGCAGGGTATTTGTTCAAAGGTAAGTCGTATAGCGGGTGCAACACGTACGGATACGTCATCCGCATTATACCGAGATGGTGGCAATGCTTGGGGATCTACTGCGATTGTAGTGTCAGCGGCAAATTATCCAGATGCATTATCAGTGAGTCCCTATGCATATGCAGAGAAAGCGCCGGTGTTTTTGTGCGATCCAGTTACAGGCTTGACTGATGAACAACGGGTGGCGTTGAAGAATTTTAAACGTGTACTGGTTGTAGGTGGAGAGAATGCGGTTCCATCCCGCTTCGTTCAGGATTTGCCAGGTGTGATTCGTAGGGCTGGTGCAACACGTTATGAAACGAGTATGGCGGTGGCTGATTGGGGATTATCTAATGGTCTTCGTGAGGATGCTATCGTGTATGCTGCAGGTTTGAACTTTCCTGACGCATTGACTGCGGGTCCATTGGCTGGCCGTAATGGGAGTGTGCTGCTTCTGGTGGATAGTTCGAGTAATTCAACAGTGTCGTATTCAGTGAAGTTCCGTGGAAAAACAACTAAGGCTTGGATCGTGGGTGGAACGAGTGCTGTAAGTCAAATGACTGCAAATCGTATAGCAGATAATCTTAGTATGCAATGACTTTGAGATTGATGTGTTCGTGGTGCCCGGATTTTACCTCATTGCAAATAAGAGAGTTGAACAGCGGATATTGACACCAGCATTGTGAGGATGGTGATATGTGGTCTCACAATGATGCCTTTAAGGAGCATGTTGTTATTCAAGTGTGAGTGATACCTATGCTCGGATATGTGAAACTAGGAATTCGGTTTCTAAAGAACGGAGTTTGGATGATATTTGGTATGAAAAATGTATGAAAGGGGTGATCCACGTATATTGATTGTTGTGGGTTTTTATCCTTGTAGTACAGTGCCAAATGTGATGGTATGAAGACTGTCGCCAATGCGGGTAAGGATTATTGAATAATGACGAGAAAAACTATTGTAATTATTGGCGGTGGTCCGGCTGGTCTTACCGCCGCTTATGAACTTTTAAAGAATAATGGCTCTGAGCAGTTCGATGTGACTGTTCTTGAGGCATCTGGCGAATTTGGCGGTATTTCTCGCACGGTTCGCCATAATGGCAACCGAATGGATATTGGCGGGCATCGGTTCTTTTCCAAAGATGACCGTGTGATGAGCTGGTGGAAGACTATCCTCCCTCTTCAAGGTGCACCTTCATACGATGATAAAAAGCTCAACCGTGCTCATGATATGGAACCAGGCGGCCCGGATCCGGAAAAAACCGACGAAGTAATGCTGAAGCGCCATCGCGTTTCGCGTATTTATTGGCATGGTAAGTTTTTTGACTATCCAGTGAGTCTGAAGCCGCAGACGCTTAAGAATATGGGATTCATCCAGACTATGAAGGTTGGTTTCTCCTACCTGAAGTCTCTAGTGCATAAACTTCCAGAAGACAATCTGGAAAACTTCTACATCAATCGTTTTGGTAAAGCTTTATACGGTATGTTCTTCGAAGGGTATACCGAGAAGTTGTGGGGGCGTCATCCGTCTGTCATCTCTGCCGATTGGGGATCGCAGCGTGTAAAGGGCATCAGCATCATGGCCGTGCTCAAGGATGCGTGGAATAAGCTCATCGGTAAGGAGAAGAAGGCCGGAGAAGGCGAAACTTCCTTGATTGAGGAATTCTGGTATCCGAAGTATGGGCCCGGTCAGCTTTGGGAAACCGTCGCTAGACATGATGAGGAGTTTGGTGCCCATATCATCAAGCATGCTGAAGTCGTGAGAATCAATGAGACGTCTGATGGTCGCATTGATTCTGTTGTGTATCGCGATGTTGATGGTAACGAGCAGACACTTGCGGGCGATGAATTTATTTCCTCTATGCCGGTGAAAGATTTGGTTGACTCCATTGCTGATGGAAATCAATCCACGCAGCCTGTTCCTGCCAAGATGAAGCAGATCGCTGATGGTCTTCCGTATCGTGATTTCGTGACTGTGGGATTCCTTGTCGATCATTTGAATCTTAAGAATGAGACCGATATTCCTACGTTAGGCAATCCGCCGATTGTTCCAGATTGCTGGATCTATGTGCAGGATACGAGTGTAAAGGTCGGTCGCATCCAAGTGTTCAACAACTGGAGTCCTTACTTGGTCAAGGATGTTGACAATAAAGTCTGGATTGGCCTTGAGTATTTTTGCAATGAGGGCGATGACTTTTGGAATATGTCTGATGCCGAATGCATTGATTTTGCTGCGAATGAACTTGTGAAGATGGGAATTATCGCATCGAAGAACGACATTCAAGACGCTCACCGTGAACGTGTGAAGAAGGCATATCCAGCCTATTTCGATACTTGGTATCAGATGGACGATTTGGTGAAGTGGCTGGACTCCTTTGAAAACTTGTACTGCGTGGGACGGAATGGGCAGCATAGGTATAACAACATGGATCATTCCATGGTGACTGCTTTTGAAGCTGTTGGCAACATCAAGACCGGCCGCGCGGATAAGAAAAATGTCTGGAACGTGAATACCGACAAGGAATATCATGAGGAGAAGTAATCAGGAATGGGCATGATGTATGACGCATGTTAAGTTAGACCATGCCTATTCGTGTTTATCCAAATTCTGATTGCGATGTGCTTATGTGCAATGTGAAGGAAGACATAACATGCGCAAAGAAAAGTCAATTACACGTGTTTTATCTATGAAGCATATAGCGCTTGTGACGTTGGCACTATTATGTGGATTTGCTGCGGCGATTGTTGATGCTATCCGTATTCACGGGCACATGGTGTTCTCATTCCGATGCATGTGGTTCACTGGAGCGATTGCGCTGCTGTTTCTTGCCTTTGTGTTTATTGGGGAACGGTTTCTCGCTTGGTGTTCAAAAGATGGGGATAGGACTGCTGAACGGATGGCCTCAGTACGTGATTGCTTTTCCTTCTCTTGGGGACATAAACAGTTCTTTTTGACAACTGCGGTCATCGTGCTGTGCTGGATTCCATATATTTGGTTAACATATCCGGGAATATTATGGTTCGATACGGGCGAGCAGCTTATGCAATGGTTCCATCAGTCGAATATTTTTTCCGATGGTAGTTTTTGGTCCAACCATCATCCTGTATTTGACACTTTATTTTTTGGTGCATTCGCCCAACTCGGCAAGGTGCTTGGATCAGTAGATTTAGGTTTATTCCTATGCTCTATCGTTTTGGCATTGGCGGCTGCTCTTTCGCTGGCGACGGTCATCTTGTATTGCCGGCATATTGGCGCAAGCTGGCGTTGTTGCTTTGCGCAGTTGATGTTCTTTTCGTTTTTCCCAGTCATCCCCTGCTTTTCTATAAGTCTTGTCAAAGATACGGTATTCATGCCGCTATTCGTCTGGTACACGGTACTGTATGTGCAGATCGTACGGAGCAAAGGCGCGTGTCTTAAGAGCCCATGGCTATTTGCACTATTTCTTTCGCTATCTGTACTAGCAGCTTTAACGAAAAAAACCGGTTTGTACATAGTGCTTATCTGCTGCATCGCTTTGCTGTTTGTAGTGTTTCGTCAGTATCGCCTTCGAATTGTGGCTGTACTGCTGACTGAACTGCTTGTCATGGGCGTATTGGTTCCGAAAGTTGTTTTTCCCATGTTCCACATTCAGGAAGGTGGAAAACAGGAAATGCTCGCTGTTCCATTTCAACAGTCAGCATTAGAGGTGAAACGACATGAATGTGAGATGAACCCTGAGGATGTGGATGTCATTCACAAGATATTGGGAAATGATGTCGCTGATAAATACCAATGGTGGGCAGCTGATGGAGTCAAAGGCTACACTTGGGATTCCAGAAAGAATCAGTATCTTGCGAAATATGCGAAAGCATGGTTCCGCGGCTTATTGGAGCACCCTTTTACATATGTTGAGGCCTATGTGGCTTTGCAGGAAGGATGGTTAGGCGTTCCCACTTTAGGGAGTGCACAGAATCCTGAGGATTTGTCATTGCCTGTTTTCTTAACCGGCAGCAATCATACAAGTGTTGCGTATTCCAAGGAAATGGGATTAATAGAGCGAGGTAACATTAATCGGGTGACCATCGTTCAAAATAAAATAAACAAGCTTGAACATCTTCCTGTGCTAAATCTGCTTTTTTCTCGCGCTACATGGTCGACTTGGATGTTCTTGTTCGTTATATATGAATGGTTTAGACGATTCCGCGGCAAAAATTGGATCTGTATGATGCCATATATCGCGACTTTTCTTTTCTTGTGGATTTCGCCAGCGACGGTGACCGTTGAAGGCATACGTTATGTTCTTCCGATGATTATCATGACGCCGTTAATGTTCGGTATGCTAAGTATAAAAAAAGATATTTTTCGGAGTAGCCATTCAGTGATGGATAATTATACGTCTGAGTCTTCTGGGACGACTGCAAAACGTATTCCTGATGAATAGCCGCATCGTGTTGAGGCAAAAGAACGGCCACCGAAATAATAATGCAATGGCCATTATCAGGTAATACCTGTCCCTAAGATTGAATCGGAAAATGTCCAAATCCCTTTATCGGGCGGTAGTGCCCGAAAAGTTGCGCACTTTGGATCATGGCCGTCCATGGAGCGATGAT
>ERZ1031020.633-NODE-633-length-11487-cov-4.158328_pt1 | contig 11487 bp, 5 predicted proteins | sample MGYA00517109_ERZ1031020 | MGnify/ENA primary metagenome ERZ1031020 (study PRJEB33719, sample SAMN04261270) | wastewater metagenome | biome: rural village; feature: human; material: feces | host: Homo sapiens | place: El Salvador | collected 2013-01-07 ... | reverse complement strand
TAATGAAGGAATTTTTGAAAAAATAGCTCTATCTATTTCTCTATTAAAATAAGGAAAAGAATAACCAATAACAACAACTGCATCTGTGTCTGAAGTTATCTGATTTATAGTTGTTATCATTTCTTTCTGTCGTACCGTAGATTCCCATGCAAAGGATAGATGGGAATGAAAATCAAATCCAAGTTCTTTTGTATCAGCTTCGAGATGCCCAAAATATTCAATAAGTTGAATAAGTGGATGAACATCTTTCTCCCTATGATTAAGTATATAATCAACCATATTAAAATCACCAAAATTAGCAGAACCATTTAATTTGAAAATGAGTCCACAATCTTGATTGTTTGGCATTGAGTTCTCTCCTAACTTATCATATATTGGCAAATTATAGTTTGAATAGTTCATATAAGCTAACTCAAACTGAGAATCATAATTCCAAGATATTACACTAATATTAAGCGGCAAAGACAAATTATCCATTTGGAGAATATTAGCAAGAAATGTATCATACCTTTGATCCGTTTTACTCTCCAGTTGAATCCATATAAAAAAAGCTGCCAAAACATTTTTCAACTTTTTTAATTGACGTACCTGCTTTGTAAGATATAATTTCTTTGCATAGGTATCTATTGTCGAATGTTCATTTGCGGCTTTATAAAGTTCTTTAATATCTTCTAAAAGTTGAGAGCGAGTATAATTAACGTCAGTCCCGTTAGTATAATACCTATTATCCATAAAAGCATAGTTCTTACTTGCAATGATATCAACATTCCTTACAGCCTCCTGAAAAGCGACAAGACTTTTTGCTATTTCGTTGACAACAGGCAACCCTTCATGAACTAATAGGCGTTCATCTTCAGTTCCTTCATCTAATAATTCACGCTTATTCTTATTACCATAGCTGGCTCCAGCTCCAATATAATAAATAATCTTGCTCATATTCTTATTTTCTTTTGAATTACAACGAAAATTCTACAGGTTAAATTACAAACAAAGATAGTACGAAGAAGTAGAAACTGTTGAGCCAGCTTCCCAGTATGAATATCAAAACTCCTCATCATGTTTCGCATCCTTTTCCGAAAAATTAGCATGTTCCAAAGGAATGCGCCAATCAATACAAAGAGAATCACCCAAGATAGAAATACCACAATCAGCCTCTGCCTTGAAGAAGGGCTTAATAAATATTTAAAAACGGGGTACTAAGTTCCATCTCCTAAAAGTAGCTTTAATAAAAAGGAGAGAAGGAGCCGTTCGCCTATATATCAGTTATTTCTTCTATGTATTATTCATACTTCTTTATACCTTCTCTACCACTACTTTACCAACTCATCCAGAAAATGAGTTAATCCTTCACCAGGATTATCATAGTCGGAAACAATAGGCTTTACACCTCTTGATTCCAATATTTTCTCTTCCACCTCATTGGGTTTGGTCAGGAAGATGTATGAAGCAGGACGAATATCCTTATATTTCTCCCATATCTTCGAAAGTTTGTATAACAGGAAGCGCATATTAATGTCTTCCAAACTATATCCAATATAAAGAATGGTTTTACCAAGCATATCAGACCTGAGTTTGATATCCAAAGGAGAATTAAACTCCAAACGTTCAAAATAGCTACTTTCTGTGAGCACTATAGAACTGTCATCAGAAAAATCGCCATGAAACTTGACAATCTGGGTCACGTCCTCCTTTATATCAATAAAGTCCTTCACACCAACAATTTTACAATATTCCTTTCCATAATGCTTGAAGGCTCTTTCTATCCAACTGTCATAATTGGTAGTATAGATAATCGGGAAGTTCAAATCAACAATATTTTTATAAATAGACGTAGCATCCAGCTTAGCTTCATCTATATTATGCCATTTCTGGTCCATGTAACTTCTCAGATCTCCAATAGTCTTCCGCTTGAGATAGTAGAATTCAACCAAAGACTGATAATTGGATAGAGTCTTGAATATTTCCGGATCATAACCAATAAGATTGGCCACCTCATCTATCAGCTCAGAAAAAGTAGGAAGTCCCAAATTTTTAGACACTCCGGCACCCACAAAAAGAATAACATCTTTTCGCCTAATGGCCTCTTTAAGTTCTTCTATATACTTCATATGGCTATTGTTTCAAAAAATCAGCAAATTTCTGTAATGCGGTCTTTCTCATACTGATGTCGTTTTTGCGAGCACCCATCTCTGCAAAAGTCTGACCGTAACCATCGGGAACAAATATGCAATCCCATTGGAAATTACGATCTCCCTTCGGAACAGAAATGATACTCCCTTCTACCTCCCCATCAAAAATATGGGTATTCTTACCATCTATATAGCAAATGGTAGTAATAGCCTTGGCCTTGGATTCTCCGACATCAGCCCCAAAAAGTTCTGCAAATTTATCCGCTTGCAGTTTATCCCAAAACACCTGTGTCAAACCTCCTGGCAGTTGATTAATCTTATCAATAAACAGACCGGTATGTTCAACAAATAGCGGACGTCCTATTATCTTAAAAGCCTTTAATGCCTTATCTTTAACCAAATGATTGACGTTATCCGTTTGAATCTCTTCTATTTTCCTTGCTATCGGGATAACGTCAACATCTAAAGTTTTCAATATCTCTGAAACCTCCTTGGTCTTACATGCATTATTAGACAAAAATCGAATTTGTTTCATTGCTCCACCTTAATAATTAAAAAACCGTATTATTCTCATCTATCAAACCTCATTTCAAATCCCATCTCACGAATTCTATCCAACCAGTCATAAATTCTCCTTGGAGAATTGCCATCCTTCTCAACCAAAGACTTCTTCTCCAAAGCAGCAGCCATTACAGAGAATTCACGCTCTAAAGATGTAGAGAAAACACCTTTGTCATCTGTATTGATAGAAACAGTGATAGAATGAGGTGCAATACCCTCATGTTCCAAGCCGTAATTGAAGAAATACAAGATAGGATGCTCATCATACCTCTCGAAATCACCAATTCTATAATTTGACGTAGGATTCGTTTCTATCGAGATATGCTTCATTTCTACCTCATCTAGTAACTTAGCCTGCAACTGTCTGATAACATAAATATAATCCTCATCCAGTTTGATTTGATCACACTTGCCTCCTTCCTTATAGACAGATTCATCATAGTGATAGAAATAATATAAGAAACGGGCCTTTATATTTTTCCTGGCTTTACTTACAGCCTCCGACTCGTTCTGCGCATAAATACCCCAATAACTGGTAAGCCTGTTTTCATATTCCTTTTGAGGATTCTTGTAGCATTCCGGATTATCTCCTCTCAGCAACCAGGCATTATAGTAATCCTCTATGTTTGGGGTTAACACATGATCACCATCCATGATCTTGCATTTCCCGTATATATCATCAAAGTATTTGGAATATAACGCCTTTAGTTTAACAGCAATACGATTGAATCCGTCACAGCAAGAGCCTTCGAAGTAAAGCCATACGATATTGTCAAGCAAGGTTTGTTTCGACATTGATATATAATAACCTCGCTTACGGTAATACTTTTCAACATCCGTACCCAGTACCAAAGCGTGCCCCAGCCTGTCTCTATTCTCCAGATTCAGGAATAAGATGCTTTCACGCACGGCCCGCAAACCATCAACGATATCCAAGAAATCTTCCCCCACATGAAAAGTAAATCCCAATTCCTTATCTTTGCTGTTGTATGCAGAAGTTGGAACATAATATTTCAGATAACGAAACACCTGCCCAAACACCTCAGGACGGCACTTTATCTCAGAACTGGCAGCATCAATACCTACAATTCGACTATCCTTATTCAATTCAGAACACATCTTCAGCCATTTTTTCAAAGCCATAGCCTGCTTCTTGATTTCATTCCTCAAACCATAATGCCGATAATATAGCGAAGAATCCCTATGCAATTGGACTGCTTTCTGTTTTTCTTTATCGTTTCTCTTTATAAAATGCAGAATAATGGAATATCTCTTATCCAGTACATCGGTTTTGTAGGAAGCCAGATTACCATTCCTTAAAGATTTATCAATTCCTTCTAATGTCTTCTGCAGCCCTTCCTTGCTCCCCTTGGGAGAGATACGAGCCTCCAGATACTTTTGAGAATCACATAGAGAACTGCCAATTGCCACTTGTGACACAATCTCACTATAAGCCGAGTTTTCCTTTAGAAAAAGAACTTTTCTACCTTGATAATCAGCGAAGTTGGCAAATCCGACAGAATCATTCAACTGTACAATTTCATTCCTAAATTCACTTTTAATCAGCAGATATATGTAGAAAAGCGTTGCCATGTCAGAAGCTGCAGTACCTTCAAAGATTCTCTTAAACATCCTGTACATCAAGAAACGCTCGCCAGCCAAAACGGAGTAAATATACTCACCCTCTCCAGCAGAAGACAACATGATGTCAGCAGAAATGGCGTAATCCAAGATATTCTTCTGCGTATTACCTTGCGTACCAAAACGATAACCTTTCATCATTCTAGCCACATTGACCCGATTGGAGAGTTCCAACAACTTGCTGTTCATCAGTAAATCCTCATCTATGCCTAGCATGTCAATCGTCGAACGATAATAGCTCTCTACAAAAGCATCATCTACATCAGGATTCAGATACCAAAACAGCAAGAGTCTGATAGAAGCTGCCTTCATCACCTTATTATACAGACTGTTGCTCACCTCACTCGAATTGATAATATGAGGAGCTCGCAGATAATCGAAGATCTTTCTGAAACTATCCTGCCGATCTGTCACATCATTCATCAAGCTCAACCAGTTTAAGTCAAAAACAAAAATCGAACCATAAAGATGATAATGCAAATCTATCATTCTCTTTTCAAAGATATTGCCAAGAGCGGCATTGTCATGACTGATGATATCTTTCCAGTTAAAGAATCTGCGGTCCACTTCCTGCATAACATCCTTTGCTGCAAGGTAAGAAGTCGTAAACAGATCTTCACCCAGATTGGAAGTTAGATCATGCCATCTCAACAAGTCGTCATATCTGCAAACAGGTTGATGTTTATATTCCTTCAATACACATGAAGAGAAATGAAGCAATACATTGAAGACACTATTACTTGGACAAAAAGCCAGCGACTTGATGTTATTGTCATTCGTGGCCCATTTAGACTGAAACAAGTCAAATATAGCCTCCACCTGATCCTTGGTTCTGATGGGACTGATGTCATCCAGATATGCCCTAACGAACCATTGGCGATTCACATGAACATCATCATGACTATTCCCCTTCAATAGAGAAGCAATAACGTTATCACTCTTCTGGAGTTGGAACAGCGTTTTGATTGTTTGTCTCAGCGTTTCCATTGTTCAATCCGTTTAGTCCATTATTGATGGCATCAATAATTTGAGGCACATCATCCACCGACATTTGTTCCTTGCCAGGAATAGGCAATACCTCATTCAGCATATTTCGATAAGGTTCATTCCTAAATCGAGCATCCAATTTAAGTATTTTTTCTATCAATGTACTTTTTGAACACTTTCTTTTGGTTAAAGTAGACGCCAACCTATCCGCTGTTATAACAGGAACCTGACCATTCACTTCATTATAATGATCATCCATCAGCTGTTTAATCTTTTCTTCATAATAGTCCGATTTTTTCTTATCAGGAGCAGAAAAATCATCAAAGATTAACTTAAATATTTCCTTTAAAGAAAATGAACTGCTTATCTCCTTCAACGTCTCCATCACGAGCCTAGCAAAACGATAGTTGATTCGATAATAGTCACCCTCATCACCATTGCCCGTTTTATCATAACTGTAGATGGAATATTGCGACATCAATAAGAAGAAACGCTCTAGGATCTTCTCATCATCACCACTATTTTTATATTCATCTTCATCCAGGAAGGAAACAAGATCGCATAAAATCTCAGCATTTCTTACACAAGCCCATGACAGCCATATATGTCTATCAAATACTGGCAATTCTGAATTTTCAGACACCAGCAAAGTTGGATGAGCATTACAGTAATCCTGATAATCTTTAGGAGACATATTTCTGATACCACTCTTCGTTAATGACTTGAAGCCATTATATAAAGAATTACTAAATGAAGCCTCTGACTGATTCATTAAGTCAATAAACTCTGCACCATAGTCGAACCTCTGATAACATCTTTCAATATCAACAACATTAAAGAGAAAAGCACCTATATCCCAATACCCTTTTGGCTTTCGAGTTAAAGAAGCTGCATACACTAACTCTCGATATTCTCTATATGTCGAATCTATATAAGCTTTATCTTTAGATAATGTAAAATGTCTTGATTTATATATTCTGGCAGTGCACAACATAAATACTTCTGCCATCTTCAATTCAACAGGCATCAGATTCTCAGGCTGATCAATACACAATTTCATTAAAGCCCTCAATGCCTCCAAGTTGATGACACGGTTTGAACGGAATGGGTAGTCTGACTTCTTTGGAAGTTGTACTATCATTCGCGTATTAAAAAATCTACCTCCTACCAACTTCAAATAATTCGGCAATTTCATGTCCTGGTATAAGACACGGGCCAAAACTCTTTCAGAGGTCATTTCCCCATTAAGCTCCTTTTTATCATTAAGCTCCTCTATATATTCATCATAAAACTCATAGAGCCTCATGGAATAGATGGTTTTAATCATAAAAAGGAAATGCATCTGCTCTAAAGTAATATCCTTTCTTTCCAATAAATCGATGATGGCCAAAACATCTCCTATAGCTATATTATAAACCTGATTATTGGATTTGAGGATATTTGAGATAGGAGAATCTTTTGTTTCAAAAAACTTATCCTTTTCAAACTTATCACGTATAATACGTAAAGCAGTAGCATTAATCTGTATGGCCTCAGAAATGGAAGCAAGCTCTTTAATCCCTTTCTGGGAATCAGCATCAAGATGATTCATCATCCAACTCTCAAAAAGGTATTTCTTAAACACCTCTTTATTATTATATTCTTCAGCTATTACCTTTCCATTTTCATCATACTGCCAATAATCCTTCATGTCAACAAGCAGTCTGATAATCTGGCGTAATTCACGAAGATTATCCGGTACAATAAAACTCGTCTTGACAGCACTGTTATAGAATAAGTATCTCGTTTTTCTGAAAATCAATTCCGGAACAGCCTGTCTTACTGATTCAAACTGATAGCAAGAAATATCCTTCTGATTTATGTGCAACCCTGCATCCCAATAGACGGTAGATTCCGGCATATAGACACGATGATTATAGGGCACCAACTTTGTGATATATCGGTCCACCATTTCATCAAGATTCTTATCATTCAAAGTCTGTTTTTGATCCCAATATTCCCTAGAGTACTGCAACCGTTTAAGCTTAGCCAACTGATCAAGCTTCACAGCCATCACTACGAGCACATTAGGCAAGACCAAATATTTCCGAATCTGTTCTACCATTTTGGTAGCATCCCTAGAATGCAAGTCAATGTCATCCACAGATATCAGAAGTATCGCATTTTCCTTACCCATATACTTCATGAACCTGTCAATCAGGTCATACATAGAGGTTCTGAGGTCAACCGCTGCTGACAAAGAAGACAATGCTTCCAAATCATCATCAGGTATAGCGCTCTCTGTCATCATTCTGCTAAAATCATGCTGCACTCTGGCAAAAGATTCAGCCAATTTGAATTTCAAACCTTCGTTTACATTATGAGAATGATTCAGGAATTTCTTATAAAGTGTAGCCAATATAACGCCTAGAATATTCGATTCATTGTCTATAAACGAAGGATCAATCATATCCAGAGCATAGAAATTTCTCTTTAAAACCTCATTATCCAGTTGTGAATCTTGAGGCTCTTCAAGCAAATGCACAATAGAGCGCATACATGAAGTCTTTCCAGAACCTCTTTCACCAATGAATGCAAAGATATTATTTCTCCATATATCATTATTCTTGAAATCATCGTCCCTGTTGTCAGGCAAGGCATCAACATAATGATCCAAAGAATTAAGGATATAATGATAAGGTTCTGAAAAGATGGATGACTTAATGGTATTCTTGTTAATGTCTTCCACAACAATACGGTTCTCATCACCAATATTAAAAGTAATTGTTCTACGATTTTTCATATTTTTAATTTAACAATTAAACGATAATTACAGCTAGTTCTCCAATAAAAGATAGCAACTGTAGCAAAGATAATATTTTGCATTCACCCTACCTTACGCAGTATTAGAGGTTTGCATTTCTTATAAATCTGCATATCATGCTTCAAAGCAACCTTAGCGATATAAAGTCGTAGAAGAACGAGCCGATACTTGACCTATCCAAGTTTCCGAGCTACAGAGGAGTTTGATTTTCATACCCTTGTACTCATCATCCTTATAAAGATGATAAGAAGAGAATATACCATAACCTCATGGTCACTCTTCACTAGCCCACAGAGATATACTCTGCGAACTACTATAAGCTTCCGTAGTTATTAGGAATACCCAGAACGTTAACAAATGCTATTTTCATTTTTGAGCTGAAATATTCTTAATTATTCTTACAATTTATCTTATATCAAAAAAAGCCTATTCATTTTTACAGTTTCTATCAGATACTTCATAAATTCAGAATGTACTCCATGCTGTTGCTCCATTTGATGGATAAGGTCTTTTCTATAAGCAGTAGGTTTGTCTTCCAATATTTTCCCAAAGATATTCATTACATCAAAGGAGTCTGATGGAAGTTTTATGGTTGAGTTTAATATTCTATTGGCAAGGTTAAATCCTGTGTTTGTCAAATACACGTTAATTCGAAGTGCTTCCAAGCATTCCCCAAATGTATTAGGATGATTACTGACCTTCTTTTGGTATTGTTCAAACATATAATCTAAACCAACATTAACTCCTACAAAATGTAAGTCAGCTAAGAACTTTGAAACAGTTATCTTTTCCTTGACATTCAACAGATATAAGAAAGCTTCTGTATTGAGAATTTTGAAGTTCTCATAATTTGTCATAAGTCCCCAATCTTCACTAATCAAACATCTCTTCTTATCAATCGTCAAGAGCATACTTTCACTTTCGATTTCAAAAAAGGAGTGATCGATTTCCTGGAAATGGAGGTTCAGTTTTTTGGTCGCAACTTCAATAGTAGAATATTTTTCAATCCAGTCAAGTATGTATTGCAATATCTCTATATGAAAACTTTCCGAAACTTCTGTCTTCAACCTTAATCTTTCTACTACTTCTTGCGATATGAAACTTGGAATATTAACTTTCTCTCTTTGTAAAGTCTGCTGCAAATAAATCAACAATCCTTGTGGAATAATAAATTTTCTATCAAAAGTTACCCCAAAAATTTTGTTAAGCATACTTAGAAGAACTACTGACGTAATATCCAATACGCACTCATAGTCATCTATCGGACATTTTTCATAGTTTTGATACGGCAAACAAAATATCCTATCATTTCCAAACATTCGATTTATGCACTTCTCATACGCATTGCTGTTGCCAAATGAACTGATAAGCATAGCCTCACCCTTTGCATACCGTTCTTCCCAATCATCAATTCGTTTCTTGTTGTCAAACCCACCGGCCAACATCATCAAGTTGGTCAACATGTTTCCATCGCCACCTTTCAAGTCATCTAGGGTGAACATACGTATACTCTTGCTTTGACCTTGTTGTAAACCTTGGTATATTTGTCTTGTAAGAGAATGATACTTATTATAAATATGTTGTACTCTTGCAGTAGATATAACACCAAACCTATCCAACGCAACCTTTTCACCGACATGATGTCCTATCATTTTTTCTGTATTAGAATTGATGAATACATCTTCGCTTCTAACTTTTCCATTTTCCTCATACACAACAAAGTCTCCATTTTCAACAATGTCTTTCTCTTCATTGATAATTGGTGAGATATGTGGAGTGTGTATATATTTGAACCACAGGTCTTTTAGTTCTTGCGATTTTGTTCGTAAAATAGCCCCATACAAAAAGTCCACCCCTTCCTTGTAAAAACCTTGCAATATCAGCAAATTAAAAAAGTTACAATTTAAAACTGAATCGTTTTCTACTGTATTTAAGACTCTGCAAACATATTGGGAGAACTTTGTATTTTGATTAGTTAAGTTCAAATAATTAAGATAATTATAAAATACACTATTGTTATCCGAATATTGTTCAAACAATAAGCTTATTACTTCTCCAGCATCAGTTAAGTCATTACAACCTATAGCTAAATAATACTCATCTTCCAAGAACTCTTTTACATGTGTAAAACCGTTTTTCCTAAGTTTCTTCAATGCATCAAAGAAAACATCTTTATAATTTTCATCTTCACGTATAATAGATAGATACACACACATTTCTAAAGAATAGACACCTTCTTGTATCAATGGTTTTATAATAGCCAAAGCTTCACTTGTATGGTTTTCGGAGCCTAATATTCTTGCCAAGATAAATTTGGCTTCCTTTGGAGCTTTTTTAGCAAGAGTTTTAATAGTTTCCACATCATAAGTTCTAGTTGAAAAATACATAAATGTATATTCAAGAATCTGTTGCGTAATTGGATTCTCAAAAATCTTTAAACTCTTGAATTGCTGAACGTCCCTTGCATACATAGCTACACAACTCAATATTGGTTGACAATGCATATCTGGCAGCAAGATATTTATCTTCGCAAAATGCTCAAAGGCTTTTACTGCTAGTTGTTTATCGAAAATTCTTGTTGGCAAAAGAAATCCCACCAAAGCTAAAGTTTCATCTTTGCAATCCTTCTGATCTTCAAGAACTCGTGCAGCATCATCAAAATCCTTGTTAATCATAAGCATTTCTAATAACATCAGTACATAAGGCATCGAATTTTCTTTCGATGGTTCACTATCTTTCATTGATGAAATTAGTTCATTCCTTTTTTCCTTATTTTCAATCAGAAGAAATTCTGAATACAAGGCCATGAATTCTACATCTGGAATAATATTTTCTATATCGGTACCAGCAGATAGTTCCTTATATCTATTTGTTATATCATAAACATTATGTAGCGTCTTCGTTATTTTCCTACCATCACAGAAATAATGTCCTTCGCGCAAAAGTCTGGTAGAATATACGGACATGCAGAAACTCCATTGCCGTAGATTATCATAAGTTAAGTTTTTAGGAATATCCAATTGAACATCATCTATACTTAACCATTCTTGGTCCGAATGATTAAATATATAGTAAAATATTACGAATTGAAAATTAATCTCGGATAATACTGACTTAGGAACTTTCTTATATGTATTTTCCGCATCATCTGACAATACAACCAATGCAGCATTAGCCATAGCATTGTTAGGCTCTCTTTCCAAGATTTGATGACATAAATCTATCATTGGTTGTTTCTCATTCCCTTTTATGTTGATATAAATATATTCTTCTACTATTTCTATCAAAAACAAGTTCGCTTTCTTCATTTCTTCGAAAGCTCTCACTAACTCAACTTTTTCATCATTTCCTTTAATATAGCAAGAA
>ERZ1031020.631-NODE-631-length-11500-cov-11.838357_pt1 | contig 11500 bp, 5 predicted proteins | sample MGYA00517109_ERZ1031020 | MGnify/ENA primary metagenome ERZ1031020 (study PRJEB33719, sample SAMN04261270) | wastewater metagenome | biome: rural village; feature: human; material: feces | host: Homo sapiens | place: El Salvador | collected 2013-01-07 ... | reverse complement strand
CTGGTCGTTCGTGGGTGCGTGGCTACGGCGAGACGCCATAGCCTCCTATGTTTGTGCTGTTTGCTCATTTATAATTTTATGCTATAAACAGGAATTTATCTTACTAAGTTGAGAGTTGATGTTTGAGAGTTGAGAGTTATGATATGTATGTTAGTAACATATAATCATTATGATACACTGAGTAAGGTAATCATAACTCTCAACTCTCAAACATCAACTCTCAACTAAGCTAAACTGCAATTTACATCCTCTACTTTACTATTACCTTCTGTGTTGCTTTACTGCCGCTTTCTGTCTCTGCCGTCACTACATAGAGTCCGCTGTGGAGGTCTACTGTGGCGTTGGAAGCAGCGATGTTATGTCTGCTGGTGACGAGCTGACCGTTGAGGCTGTATATATATAATGTGGAGAGGGTGGAGTTGGCAGCTGTGGCTGTCAGCTTTCCGGCGCAGGGCGAGAAGATCTTCACCTCCCTGAGGACAGCGTCCTCGTTAGGAAGCGACGAAGCCGTAGTGATGTAGTATCTTCCGTGGTCGTTGGCTTCGATGGCTATGCTGTCCGCCTCGCTGACGGGAGTGAAGCTGCGAGTCTTGGCATCGAATATCCACAGACAGCCACGATGAGCTTTGTCTGTGCGGAACGACAGCCAGACGCGTGACGACGTGGCAGCCACCACACCAATTGGCAACCATTCAATGCCGGGCACTTCATTGAGCGCCACCGCCTCGCTGCCAGCCACCGTATATACCTGCGGCAGAGAAGAGAGCGCCGAGTTGTTGAGCAGTTCCACGTCCTCCGTATCGTCATACTCTTCCGAAGCATCCTCGTTTATCACCACCCTTGCCACGCTTGCCGCCTTGCCGTCCTCTGCCATCGCCGTAACGGTCAGTCCGTCCTGACTGACACGCTTGCTGCTTGTGCTTATCCAGCGGTCCACGGTCATCGTGGTGGAGAACGTTGCAGCGGCAGGAGCCGTCTCACCGTCCTTCACCTTCACGAAGAAAGCCTGCATCGGCGTTATCAGAACGTCGTTATGACGGTCGTACGCAAGAGTGAGGTCAATGACGTGGCCCTCCAATTTGCCAGCTTCCAGTGTCCATATCTTCGGCGTGAGCGAAGGATTGGCCTTCAGGAAGAGGTATGCGCTGATGGTGGCAGGATAAGGATTGCCCAGCAGATGGTAGGCATTACGGTCATGGATGTTGGCAGAGAGCTGCTGTTCTATGTGGCTGAAGGTTCCCTCCTCGTTGCTCGGTTCCACCAAGAGGCGGTAAGCCTCCTCCTTGCTGACCTCCGTCCGCACGTCCGACTCTGTGCCGTCCGCGGCGTAATAGGCATACGATGTGTCTGCCTTAGGGAGACGGAGCAGAGCCAAAGGAGAGGAAGCCGAGGACGTATAGTCGTCAGTCATCTTTATGGCAAAGCCCTTGCCGTCGGCGTAAGGCACGTCCATACGATTGTAGACATGGCTCCAATAAAGCGACTCCACGTTCAGCGAGTTCTCCGAAAGCGTGTCGATGCGTGTCAGCACGCCGTCGTGGTCAGCGGCTACATAGAACGTCACGTCGTCCACCACCTCATGACCGCCTTTGTCCCAGCTGCGCTGATAGACGGGATAAGCATTGCGGCTGTAGAGCGTCTCGTCGAAGCTGATAGGGAGGAACGCCTCTGTCTGCTGTCTGCCGTCCGCCTTAGGCACATACATGTCGCCGGCGTAAGTGTCGCGGAGCGGCGAAGAAACGATATACCACTTGTTCGGCTCCATCTCCTTCTCCACGTAAGCCTTCCTATATATAAGGTAGCAGGGATCGAGGAGTTCGGCTTCCGGCTTGAAGTAGATCTCGTCGCAGAGATTGCCCTTAAAGTTCTCGCAAGAGAAGTTGCCGTTGCCCGTGTCTGAATGGTCCTCCGTGCCGTAGTTCCATTTCACCGCCATATCGTACTGTATGTCCGTGGTGGCTTCGTCGCCCTTCGTGTTTGCCAGCTTTCGCGCCACGTCGTTGGAAGGACGATAGACGATGTTGCCGAGATAAGGATAAACTTTTCCCGTCTGGTCCGTGACGGTAACCTTCGAGAACTTCATCGGCACGTAAGCCTGCTGCACGGTCAGACGGTTGTCCGCATTGACGCCCTCCAAAGAGGCGGAGCCATAGTCGGTGTAGTCTTTCTTCTTATATATCACAGCCGCCGTGGAGCGCATCCAGTTGAGGTCGTTGTTCCAGTTGGCATTGAACTTGTTGGCTGCGGACGAATACCATGTAAGATATTCTGGCACTATCTTGAACTTTATGAAAGTCTCGCCAGGGCACGACACCACCGCCTCTCCATCCTGGCGAATCTGCGAGAACGAGAAGTTCAGCTCATACCAGTAACCTTCATGGAAGGTGGTGAGAGCCGAAGCGTCAAAGCATATATCTATGGACGAGTCTTTCGTCTCCACCTTCTCGTTTACCACCGTGCCCACCACCTGCAGTTTGTTGGTGAACGAAGGGTCGTTGGTGTCAGATATGAATATCTTCTTTTCGTTGTTGAACGCCACGCTTTTGCTACTCTCCAGTGATGTCATCGGCAGCGTCAGCTTTGCGCCCTTCGCCGTCATCGCCTTTATCTGCGGCAGACCGATGCGCACGCAGCGCTCGTCATTAGGATAGACCACATTGCGGAATCCCATCGTCATCTTCGGTCCGTCCTCCACGATGCGCAGCGAGAAATACATCGGTTCGGGGCAGATATGGTATGTGGTATTGCCCTCATGGACAGTTGCAGCCACGGGTATGGCAGCCACCTTATACAGGCCGATGCTTTCATGGGCGAACTTATAATTGGCGAGGCTGTTGCTGTAAGCGATGACCAGCCTTCCTGCGTCAATATATTGCTTGAGGAGGTCATACTGTTCAGCATTCTTTGTTTTGAAGTCAGAAGAGAGCGACGTGGCTGTGGGGTAAGCTGTGCGGTAAGCGTCGAGCGCCTCCTTCAGTTTCGGTATCTTCTCGAAGTCGTTAGGCTGGTCAGGTTCAGAGAGAAACCAGTCGAACCGTACATCGTCAAGCGTAACCTTACCACCGTTTACGATGTCGGCAGTCTCCAACTTGGCGTGGATGTTTACGTCCGGCGTGCGGTTTTCGTCGCACGACACACGCACGGTGGTCACCACGCTACCGTTAGCATCGGTGATGACAACGTTCTGGCGCACCAGCTCGAACATCTCGCTGTAGCATGAGCAGACGTTTGACAACTTGCCCCACGCTCCCGGCTTCGTCTCGTCGTCTGCGTCAGGATAAGCCACAGACACATAGTATTTCTTCGACATCGAAAGCGGGAAGTTGCGGTCTGCGAGGACGAGAAGCTTCTCGTTCTGCTCGTCCTTCTCAAACATCGCCACGTCCGTCCTTCCTCCTGCGGCAGCCTTCGGCAGCTTCTTCGTTTCGTCATACGCGGCAGGAACTTCCGCCGTGCCATACACGTCATACCGTCCGTCGCCGTCATAGTCGATGGTGCTGACAGCGTTGCCGTCCTCATCGCAGAAACGATAGAACACGTGCGATGCCTTATTGCCAACCATCTGAAGAGTGCTCTCATAGGCAGTGCGAATCTTCAGCGTCACGTGCGACGGCAGGTCGGCAGCGGAAGTCTCGCTCGGACATACGGGCATATTTTGTTTCACTTCAGCCTTTGTGGGGTCGATGTATAGACGGAGGTCGTCAATGAGATAGTCAGCGCCGTTCGTGCTCTTACACATATTGTCCATGACTATTCTGAAATCAGAATAGTTCTCCGCTCCAGAATTGCGAGGCAGCACCAGCTTGGCGTAAACCTGCAACCATTCGCCCGTATTGTGCGAATCTGTATTGTAATTAAATTCGCCTGATGAAAATGATATGATAAGACGTCTGTCCGTGATTTTGTCGTTCTCGTCGCGTATGACGCCATACAGTCTGAACAACACCTCAGGGGTAGCGCTATTAGCACCAGTAGTGAAGTTTGCCACATAACCCGAGAAGATAAGCTTGGCACCCGAGCAGAGGTCAGCCTTAAAGTCGACAGCCGCAATCTGACGGCTCTCGTCCGAGGCGTCAATATAGAGGAAGTGACCATACTGCTTACCGCCGGTCAGAGCGTATGTGCGGTCATAGACTGTTGTGTTTTTTTGATACCATGTATATCCGCTGGCTGCGTCGGATACGCCTTTCAGATTGGCACTCTTATAGAGGTTGTATTCGCCATGCACAGGAGTGAAGGGAGTCCACCAGGAGTTCACGGGAGCGAAGTCCTTGAGTTGTGGGTATGTAAAAGCATAAGAACGGCGGTCCCAGCGTGACGGAATCGCCGATAGGTTGTCCTCCGGCGTGGTAGGCGCAGCCAATGTCATGTCGGCGTTGTCTTCGTCAAAGGTGACAGGCTTCATCGCCTGCTTGTAATGGTCCTCAATGTAGGAGAGCTGGCGCTCCTTGTTGCCCGCAGCCTGAATCTGAGCGTCGGTCTTTGGGTAAGTGGTTTGGAAGAACACCTCAAAGTTAGCTACGGGTGCATAGTATTTGTTGTCTGCACTGCGTGCAAAAGCCACTACATACAATATATCGCCGTACGTGACGGACGGCTTTGATGTTCCGTTGCCATCAAGGGTTCTCCATCCATTGCCGTTGTTTACTGCGGTATTTGCGTCAAACCATGGGATAATGTTCTGCTTAGACCAAGAGAACAGGTCAGTGTATTTGGTCTTTGTCTGGTCGTAAACACGCCAGTAAATAGATCCTGAACGATAAATCTTCGTCTTATCGAAATCTTCCGACGTTATCCGTTTGGTCTTGTCAGCAGCATAAACATGGTGCGACGTGTTCTTCAGCGGATAAAAGTAATACTGGTCATATCTGTTGTTTACGCGAAGAGCTATTCTTGCTCCCAAATTCTTTATGCCCACCACGATACGCTTATTATCCTCCAATGTCAGGTCAGACGCAGAGTTATGCAGGTCGGACGATGCCGCATTGGCTATCTTCTCTGCCAATCGTCTTGCCGGATAGATATGGAAGATGTAGCGGATGGACAGTGTCGGCTCGGCTGTCATCGTCTCGCCACCCGTTCCGTTCCAGTCATTATATCGGCTTACGTCACAGGCTATTGTCTCGCCCTGCCATGAGTAATCGGAAGCATCGGCAGGAGGATTATATGTCACGCCGATGGTGTTATGACATGGATTGAGGTTGCCGTCAGGATAGAGGTTCAGGGCGAAGAGTCCACGGTCGTTGCCATCTGCATCTTTTACAGCTTTCAGCTTAGAACCAACGGCTTTGAGATGGGCAGAAGCTTTGTCCGTGGAATAATCATACCAACGAAAATAATTGCGAGGCTCATTATCGTTACCATTACTATTATAGTTCATGCAAGGCAACTGCAGATTAATGGCACTGCGATTCTCATCGACGTAATAATAATATTCCACCTCTACTGTGCGTTGCATGCCGCGCTCGTCAAGGGACGTGTTGGCAACGCCGCGATAATGCGCGAATGTCTGGGCATCAGCCCCTGTCACGCACAGCACGGCAAGGACAGCGAGTGTCCATGCCGTGCTGAAAAGCCGCAGGAGAGAGACGGCTGCGGCAGTGATATGATGATGAAGTATGTTCATATTCGTTATTGTCGGATAATCTGTACTTTGTAAGGAATGGCGTATGACAAGCCTGTCACATGGAAGAACGCCTGATGGAGTGCCGTGCCGGGACGGTTGCCCATAAAGCCCTCAATGGTGAGGCTGCTCGGTTGGACGTAAGGCATACGGTCGTAAATGCACGTTCCGGCTCCGCCATCCGGCGTAAGGGAGAGCACCTTCCAGTCTGTAAGGCTCCATTCATTGCCAGCCGTCAGCACCTTGCCGTCGCTGAGACGCGTCACGGTGGGGCGAAGATGAAATTCGCCGTATGAAGCGAAGGTGGCTGTGAGCATGTCCTTGTCGTAACGGACGGTGGGCAGGACGCCGATGGCAGTAAACTGCTCCACGTCGAAGGAGATGCGATAGTCGTTGAGACGGATGGGGATGCGCAGATATTCGTTGCGTGCTATGGTGTTCCAGTCCGTCATTGCCACACGATGCGACACGGTCTGCTGGTCGGTCTCTACGTTGAGGATGAAGCAGCCGGTGCTGCGAGCCACTGACTCGTTAAGGTAAAAAGTGGTCTGGATGCTGTTTTTGCCTCCTGCCAGCAGCGTCGTGCCATCATCGCCACCTATCTTTATGGTGCGGTTGGCGGCAGTGGCAGCTGCTGAAAGATTGGGCGCCGTGCGTTCGTCGTCGATGATGTCAGGCATGAGCATGAGATTGTCTTTAGCGTCTGCTGTGATGTCCGACACCGTAACGGAGCGCACACGGAAGTCGGCAGCCGACTCATTGGTGAGCGTCAGTCGCATCTTTGCCACCATACGTATGACCTCAAGGTCGATGTGTGAGGTGCGCTCGGTGATGATGGTCTGCAGCTTGCCGCTCATCGGAATGCCGTCAGTGAAGTCGGAAGCCGCGTTTACGTTGCCCGCCACGCCGTAGGTCATGTGTTCAAAGTCGGGCGCTTCGGTGCCGACAGCCATAGCAGGAACAATGCCGATCTGTGACGGACGAATGTTGGCGAAGGAATAGATGGTGGTCTTGCCTGGATTGATGTGCAGCGTCAGTCGTTCGGCGTAGCTCTTCTCCTCGGCATAGTCGTCGCTGACAAGCACGCCGGCTATCTTGCCGTTCTGCACAGCCACCACAAAACAATGGCGCATCATCTCGCCGGGCACAGCGTTAGGGTCGTCCCAGGAAGTTCTGCTAACGGTGGCTGCACGTCCTGAAACAGACGGTGCAGCGGAACGTGTGGCAGCGCCCTGCATGGATATGGTCAGATCCACGTCCACCGGCTTTGATGCCTTGATGGAGTCCTCCGTGCTGTCCGTCGCACAGCCGATGAGCGTCATGGCAGCTGCGAAGACGAAGAAGAGGCTGAAGAGTCTCAGGGTATGTTTGGTCATATATTTATATATACATTATTTACATTATCACATCATCATGGTCGCGCACATACCAGCGGCGAACGTGCAAGCTGACCTTTAGCTGATTGTCCGTCTTGTATACCTCAAACTGATAAAGCGTGTTTCGCTGTATGTCGCGCAGACGGTCCGTAGGCGCTCCGTCAGCGTCATACTCGCAGAACGGCAGGGTGTAAGTGTCCTCAAGTGTGCCGTTTCGGAGGAGTTCGAGGGTGATGGTGGACGGCGTGACGCCGGCGGTGGTGTTGGAGCGTTCGGGGAGGTAGGCATAACCGAGGGAGGTGAAGTCCAGTCCTCCGTCCGTAGCAGGAGAAATCAGTTCGTGCAACGAACCCGCGAAGCGTATGTCCGTGGTCTTGTCTACGTTTTGGTAAGTGAGGGGCAGACAATATCCGCTGGTGTTGCGATGGTTGAGCGTCAGCTTTCCGACCGTATAGCCCCGGCTCTCCATATCGCTGCGAAGCTTAAGGCTGACCTTCGCCATTGCTCGGAGAAGATGTATGTCGCCGAGATTGTTGCTCTCGCCCTTCGTCAGTGACGTGAACGATCTGACGCCCCACATTGGTATGAAGCCGTCCGTCCGGTCTGCGGAGTAAGTGATGTCGGCAATGTCGTTGGAGGCGGCAGCCGATCCGCAGTTGGCAAGAATCATCACCTTCTTGGCGTCTTTGAGGAGATTGCCAGGCGACATCCATGCCCCCGTAAGGCTATACTGGTCCTGCGTCATGCGCTCCATGTGGATGTCTTCCACGTTGCCGATGACACGCCCTTCGGCATCACATATCTTTATGTGGATGTCGTCGGGTCGGATGGCACATTCATTGGCAGTGCCCTCGTCAGTAGGGTCATAGTGGTCCCATCCCATATCAGAACGCGTGGCGTTGTGGTCCACGGTCACGACGAAAGCCACACGCACGTGCTCTTCCTGCGTCGGCTCATACTCGTCCGAGAAAGAGCACGCCAGCAGAGCAAGCACCACTGACAAGGTCAGGGCAGCATGGCTTATCTGTCGTAAGATACATGATGACGGGAAGTTCATTTTCTGATTTTGTGATTAGATGTCAGTGTTGTGCAGGACTACAGTCCATGAATTTATAAGAATGGAGGCGGCAAGCCAGTTGTGATTGTCGTCGATGAAGAACACGAAGTTATACTCGCTCTGTCTGTCGAGATATTCCTGGTCTGTCATCTTCTTATTGTAGTTGCCCTTAACGAGGAGGGCATAATCGTTGAGCGGAATGCTGAATATGGTCTTGCCGTTGAGATTGTTACGCACACGAAGGCGCGGATGCTTGGAGGTGAGCAGACGGTTGACGGTCATCTCCGCCACCACGGCAGACATTTTCGAGTCGTCGCCTACGACGCCGTCATACTGCGACCAAGGACGGTAGCAGACCGAGTCGTCCGGCAACGGGGCGTTGTCGTAAGCGAGGAATGTGTTGTCGTCGTCGATGAAGAAGGAGAAGTCGGTCTGATTGAGGCGTTCTCCTGAGGCGTTCTGCAGTACGACGCGTATGATGTTGGTGTTTTTTACGAGGGGGACGGTTACTGTGGCTACGCCGTGTCCTTCCAGAGAGAGGTCGGCATCGGTGAGCTTACCGTGAAAGAGTGGGATGAGGTCATGATTCAGTTCTTCTGTCTGACGATTGACGCGGCTGGTGAGGCTCTGCGCACCGTCAGTGGCAGGTCCGCCGTATGTGTAGGAGTCGGCATGGCGCTGTTCGCCTTCCGCCCATACATATAGCGAGTAATGTCCGGGAGCGACATTGTCCAGAGTCATATATCCGCCGCGAGCCACGATGTCTGCCACCTTCTCAGTGCGCTCGAAGGCAAGCGCTCCGTCGGGTGAATAGGCGTAGAGCGTGAGCGTCTTCACCTGTGGGGCAAAGGCGTCGGCAAACTCCATGTTCATGTCATAGCGGAAACGCACACGCAGTTCCTGCTGACAGCCCGAGAGGTCGTCGTGCATCATTGTGCATGACGAGACGATAAGCAAAAGGGCAAGGAGGCGGAGGATTTTCATTTGAATTAGGAATTACGAGTTATGAATTAAGACTTAGCTTTGTCCTATAAAATAAGAGATTGGCGAGAGAGGGAACAAGTGTCAAGGCTAACTGTAGGAGCCGCGGGCATTCCTGCCCACGGCACTACAGTCAACCATGACTAAATGTTATTGACTATTTTTTCTTGTTAGAATCCAAGTTTACATCGCTCTTTACTACGCGCCAAGAGAGAACGTTGATGCGTGCAGCGAGGAAGATATCCTTCTCTTCGGGAAGAGTCGGGTCGATTTCCTTCTTAGGATCGAACACAGGTGTACCGAATCCCTTAATTTCCTGAATGTTAACCTTGTAAGAGTGGTTACGAACTACGCCGTAATAGCCGAGCTTGGTTTCTTCAGAAGCAAGGTGGCGGATCGGAGTGTAGTAGTAGACACATCCCTCAGTACGAACCTGAGCTTTGTTGGTTTCTGCAGCGAGAGCCTTGTTAACAACATCGATGGTTACTGGATTATGATTATTATCAAAAAGCTCTATGGTTTTCTTGCTGTTAATCTGCGGTATAACCTCATAATCCATAAGCTGCGTTGTGCTACCTGTAGGTACTGATGTTGCGAAGGCAAGGTCATCTTCAGTAATGCTTACAAAGCTACCATCAGCATCCTTCTTGCAATAAGTGTTCTTGATTTCGTTGGCAACCACTTTCAGTACGTTCTTTGCTCCAAGATACTGGATGCCTTTGTACTTACAGATTTCTGCCGGCTTGTAATTGCCGTTCTCGTCTTTGTAATAGAGGTGAGCAGCAACGATAACCTTTGTAAGGCTGTTCTCCATCTTGTCTGCGAAGTCAGTTGTTGCGGCAGGAGTGTTTGGCAGAGTGTATACAGAATTGCCAAAATTTGTTGTGATGGCTTCAAACGACTGATTTACAACCTTGTTACCATCCGTGAAGGGAACGCTTGTCTCCCAGAAGCAGCGATGATAGTCGCCGGTAGTCCAAGGGTTGATACCGAGAAGGTTGTTAGTCCAAGTGCCGCTGAGTGCAGCCTTCTCTACTGTGGCACGTCCGTTGGCATCAGCCACGCTCCAACCGTCAACGACAGCATAAACATCGTACTTGTTGTTCAGCTTTTCAGAGAGCTTGTAAGCCCACTTTTCTTCGCCCCACGTAGATGCGGTTCCTTCTTCCCAGTTCTCATGTGAAGTGTTGAGAGTTGTGGTTACCTTAGCGGCAACACGCTCTACGTAGATTTCGATAGGGTCTTTCTCAGCTTCTTTATCAGAGGTATATACGTGGCCAGAAACGGGCACAGCATACTCCTCGTTGTTGTCCTTCATGTAGATTGAGTTAGACATAACGAAGTTAGCACCTGCATTGTAGAACTTTGTATCCTGCTTCTCACGGAGTTCACTGAGTGAGAGTGCACCATTGCCAAGTGCATTTTCGCCAAGTGTATTTTTAGTGAGAGAGCTGCTGTTGATTACAGCAACAACTGAGTGAGGAGCTACCTTATTCTCACCATTGATAACGAGTACTGTCTTTGAAATCTGCTCAACGGTATGGTCATTGTCCTTGTCTGTACCATTGATGTCTTCCGATGGAGTCATCCAGTTATGGTCCGGATCAGTAGCTAATTTTTTCTTGAGGAGGTACGGCGAACCGTCAGCATTGAAGAAGTAGAAGCGTACGTCGCTGATAGTGCTCTCGTCCTGAGTACCGTCCTCGTAGGTGCCGCCTTTCTGGTCGTCGTACTCGGCGCGGCTCATAGCCTCGCCAACGTTTTGAATGTTTACAGACAAGTAGCTAACGTCTACGTTGTTGTTACCCCCCCCATTTTCTGTGTCCTCGGAAGAACAAGCACTGAACATGAATGCAGCCAGTGCCAAAGGAATAAGTTTAATTTTGTTCATGTTGTTTGTTATTTTGTTTGAAAATGTAATATAGTCTACATGAAGATTTAAAGGCATGTCATGAAACATGTCTTACCTGTTATCCTGTTAATTGTTCTTTTTTTTGTTATTCTATTAATTAACTTTATAAGTTGTTATGTGCGTGTTGGTCAATTTGAGGATTATTATAAAACTCTCTAATTTTCGCTAATAACACGTATGTCATTTTTTATAGGGTGCAAAATTATAAAAAATAACGATATCCTGCTTGTAAATTTGCGCAAAAAAACACAAAAAAGCATGCTTTTTACGATTAAAATAGTACAAATCGTAAAAAACATGTACAATTTTACAAGTAAAAGGGTGTTATACTCAATTTGCTTCTGTCTGTGGGTGCATGGCTACGGCGAGACGCCATAGCCTCCAAACAAGTCCTATTCTCTTACAAAACCGCTACTATTGCTTACACAAAGCAATTGGTATTGTGACATCATTCAATTGCTTTGTTGTCTCACATCGTTCGATACATACATTCATATCGTTCGATACACACATTCATATCGTTCGATATGAACATGTGCATCGAACGATGT
>ERZ1031020.619-NODE-619-length-11692-cov-4.649824_pt1 | contig 11692 bp, 10 predicted proteins | sample MGYA00517109_ERZ1031020 | MGnify/ENA primary metagenome ERZ1031020 (study PRJEB33719, sample SAMN04261270) | wastewater metagenome | biome: rural village; feature: human; material: feces | host: Homo sapiens | place: El Salvador | collected 2013-01-07 ... | reverse complement strand
ATCATCCGAAACACTATATAATTTGAATTCTTCCATCCGTATCTCCTTTTATTTATTTCTCCTTATACGAAAACAAGGGAGCTAACGCTCCCTTTGAGTTTAAAATTCTCCACTTATATGGCAGGAGCTCTCCCGAGTTTAAAATCTTCCACTTATATGGTAGGAACTCTCCCGAAGATAGGCTCTCTATCTAAGAATAGTATATGACAAATTCATAAAAATAGCAACTCTTTTTATGTAATTGTTGCGTTGTTACTGCATTAAAGCTTCGATAAAAACATCCAAGATTAGTGAGCCACAAAGTGGGCAATTCTTCAAAAACTTACATGAATGCTCCTATAAATCCCTTATTTCAATCTCTCGTCTCCATCAAAACAACTTTTCCAAACACAAAAGAGATCTTCACTTCATCTTCACCTTCCGCGAACTCATTACTCACACACAAGCTGTCTCCTGATGAGAGCAAATGATTCTGCAATGGATATTTTGCACCGCTGATACAGAAATCCTCAACCGGAAATTGCATCGGAAATACTGAAAAATACTTTCCGAAAGCTTCTTCTCTGCGAATTGCGATTCCATGATCAAGCAGACGAATTCTATTATGACTGTCTAAGATCATCGCTTGAGATCCTGCTTCAAGTGCAATATTCAGGCACTGGACATTGGCCCAGAAATGATCCAAACGATTTCCTGTTCCTCCAAGAATCCAGATTTCTTTTCTTCTGAGTCCAAGACACATACGAAGTGCAATCTCCGTATCAGACGCATCCTTTACCGGATTGAACTCCCGGATCGGTACACTTGCTTCTTTTCTATAATAATCGATCACTTCTTCCGGTACACTGTCAAAATCTCCCACAATGTAATCCGGCTTGATCTTATGTTCATAAAGAAATGCGAGTCCTTTATCTACTCCGATAATAAATTCTGTCTCTTCTGCCTCAAGAATCGGAAGGACGAAATCTTCTTCCAGCATTCCCCCACTCACAATAACTGTTCTCTTACACATTGCCGTTTAAAATCTCCATAAACTTTGCTGTATTATCTTTGATGTCGCCTTTAAAAACTCCTGAACCTGAGACCATTACATTCGCTCCGGCTGCAAGTACTTCTGCCACGTTTTTATGATAGATTCCACCATCTACTTCAATATCAGTTGTAAGTCCTTTTTCATTCAGAAGGTTTCTCAATTCACTGATGCGTTCCAGTGATTCCGGAATAAATGCCTGTCCGCCGAATCCCGGTTCTACAGACATGATCAGAAACATCTCTGCCTGATCCAGATATGGAAGCAACACTTCAACCGGTGTCTTTGGTTTAATAGAAATTCCCACTTTCGCTCCGGCTGCATGGATTTTATCAATTGTTGCCTGCAGATCTTCACATGCTTCATAATGAACTGTAACGATATCTGCTCCTGCTTTCACGAATTCTTCCACATAACGGATCGGTTCTGTCACCATGAGATGAACATCCAGTGTCTGTGTTGTTGCTCCCTTGATTGATGCGAGAACCGGCATTCCGAAGGAAATGCTTGGAACGAACATTCCGTCCATCACATCAAAATGAATATACTCTGCGCCTGCTTCTTCTGTTAATTTCAACTGCTCTCCTAAAATCTTGAAATCTGCTGAGAGGATGGATGGTGCTAAAATATTTTTCATAAACTTAATACCTCTTTCTTTCCTTTAGTTCACGGTACATCTCCGTGTAATCTTCATATCTGATCTTATGGATCTTCCCTTCTTCTACTGCTTCTTTCACAGTGCATCCGGGTTCATGAATATGGTCACAGCCATTGAACTTGCACTGTCCTTCAAACGGTGTAAATTCCGGAAAATAATATTTTAAATCTTCTTTTTCGAAATCATTGACGTAAAGAGAGCTGAATCCCGGAGTATCCATAATATAAGACTCTTCTCCGATCACGATCAGTTCGGAATGTCTTGTTGTATGTTTCCCCCGGTCAATCTTCTTACTGATACTTCCTGTCTCCATCTTCACTTCACTCTGAAGAAGATTGATCAGAGAAGACTTTCCGACACCGGAAGGACCTGCAATTGAAGTTGTCTTTCCTTTTAAAAGTGATTTTAACTCACTGATATTTTCTTCTTCCTTTGCACTTGTAAAGATCACCGGATATCCGCATCCGGTATAAATATCTTTCAATTCTGCAATTTCAGGATGGCTTGCAATATCTGTCTTATTAAAACATAATACGACAGGTATCTCTTTTCGTTCCATCATGACAAGAAAACGATCTAACAGATTGTAATGCGGTTTCGGTTTTGTCACTGCAAACACAACCAGCGCCTGATCGATATTGGCTACTGCCGGACGAATCAACTCATTCTTACGCGGCAGGATCTCTGTGATATTTCCTGTCATTTCTTTTTCATCAAGCACCTCGATCACAGCATCATCACCGACCAACGGCTTGATTCCGTCTTTTCGAAAGGCACCTTTTGCTTTACATTCAAAAATTCCGGATTCTACTACATTCACGTAGTAGAATCCGGCAATTCCTTTTATTATCTTTCCCTGCATATACTTGCTCTCTGTTATCATTGATTTCCAGAATCTTCTGTTTCAGAACCAGTTCCAGAGCCCTGTCCCGGATCTGTAGGCTGCTGTCCTTTGCTGACCATATACTGAACTGTTGTTCCTTTTTCCACTTGAGTACCACCGCTGACAGACTGATAGAATACCTGACCTTTCGGATAATTATCACTATAGTCATCACCAATATACTCTGGTGTTAATCCTGCTTCTTTCAGCTTTTTCTCTGCTGTATTCTTATCAAAAGAAATTATACTTGGCACTGGAACCACCGTCAGCTTTGGTCCTTTGCTCACCACATATCCAATTGTTGTACCTTTAGATACTTCTTTTCCGGCATCTGTATCCTGTGAAATAACCAATCCTTTTTCTACAGTATCACTGTAATCTTCAGTTGCATTTCCGGACAAACCTGCCTGTGAAAGGGCTGCTTCAGCATCCGACTGGGACTTTCCGGTAAGTTTAGGAACTTTTGTCGGCTGATTTCCCTTGCTTATTACAAGAGTAACCGTTGTTCCTTCTTTTACTTCTGCACCTTCACTTGGACTAACAGAAACAACTTCTCCCTGCTCCACATCATCACTGTAAACAGGATCACCTTTCTTCACAACAAGGTTCTTCGCCTGAAGTGCTTTCTCCGCATCAGCTTCCAACATTCCAACAACATTTGGAATGGTTGTTGTCTTTGCTTCCTCACCGGAACTAATCACAACATTGACTGTTGTATGCTTCTTTACTTTCTTTCCATCAGCAGGATCCTGGCTGATGATCTTTCCTTTTGCAACAGTATCGGAAGGCGCAGTTGACTTATGGATTCCGAGATCATATTTGTTCAGTTCTTTCTGGGCTTCCTCATATGTCTTGCCTGTCACATCCGGTACTTTTACCATCTCTGAATCCGTTTGCTGTGTAGTCGTTCCTTTTCCACCTTTAAATACGCCCACTGCATTTCCTACAAGGAACATGATCAAAAGTGCGATCACGACACCGGCAACAACCATAAGAATCTTCATGATCTTCTTCGTGTCTTTATTTACTTCATTCTTCTTACGGCGATTCCGGTCATCATAACGGTCTTTGCGACGGTCGTCGTAGTCACCGTCATCATCATAACGGCTTCTGCGGCGATCATCGTAGTCATCGTCATCATCATAACGGCTTCTACGGCGGTCGTCGTAGTCATCGTCATCATCATAACGGCTTCTGCGGCGGTCATCGTAATCGTCATAACCATCGTCATAGTCATCCTCGTAATCGTCGTCATAATCATCATTATAATTCTGACGATTCTTCATACGATTCAGTTCATCCTGTGACATAACAACCGTAGTCCGTCCTGTATCCTGAGATGCTGCCGGCATACGTTTTGTCACACCATCAAGAACTACAAAATCTCCATCCGGATCTACCAGTGAGTGCTTCAGATCCTGAAGCAGTTCCTCACAGCTCATATATCGTTTATTCGGCAGTTTCTGTGTACATTTCATAATAATGCACTCCAGACTGTACGGAATATCCGGTACTTCTTCTGCAGGAGACTTGATCACTTCATTCAGATGTTTCAAAGCAACCGTCACTGTCGAATCTCCGTCAAACGGAACATGCCCGGTGATCATCTCATACATCGTGATACCTGCTGAATAGATATCACTCTTCTCATCTACAATACCGCCTCTGGCCTGTTCCGGAGATGTGTAATGTACAGATCCCATCACCGTTGTTGTTACTGCCTGCGTTGCCGTTGATGTCGTAGCCCGCGCGATTCCGAAATCAGTAACCTTAACCTTTCCATCTTTGGAAATAATAATATTCTGCGGCTTAATATCCCGGTGAATGATATGGCAGTTATGCGCTGCCTGAATACCTGTCACCATCTGGATGGAAATACTGATCGTCTCTTTTGCTGAAAGCTTTCCTTTCTTCTCAATGTAATCCTTCAGCGTAATTCCTTCTACAAGCTCCATGACCATATAATAAAGACCGCGATCCTGCCCTACATCATAGACATTGACTACGTTTGGATGCATCAATCCTGCTGCTGCCTGAGCTTCGCTTAAAAACTTCTTAATAAACGTCTCATCCGAACGATATGTGCTCTTCAACACCTTGATCGCAACAAAACGATTCAGCTTATGATCCTTGCCTTTATAGACATCTGCCATTCCGCCAGAACCGATACGGCCAAGTATCTCGTATCGTTTCCCTAAAAATACTCCTTCTTTAATCATACACTCACCTCATCTGCAAATGGCTCAAACAATACCACTCCGATGTTATCTGTTCCTCCATTCTCTTTTGCTGCTTCCACCAGCATCTCACCTGCCTCGACGATATCCCGGCTTCCCTGCACAATATGGAAAAGTTCTTCATCTTCCACCATATTACTTAATCCGTCTGTACACATCAGAATGATGTCTCCCCGTTTCAGACGGTGTTCATAAAAGTCCACATCCACATCAGCTTTTGCCCCGATCGCTCTTGTGATAATATTCTTATCCGGATGATGCTTCGCTTCTTCCGGCTTAATTCCACCAAGACGTACCATCTCTTCTACAAGAGAATGGTCCTTACTTAGCTGTTGGATCCCCTGATTGATCAGATACAGACGGCTGTCTCCCACATTGGCAAAATACAGCATCTGTTCTTTCACAGTAGCGGCAACAACCGTTGTTCCCATCCCCTTCAGATGTTCGTCACCGGATGCTTCTTTGATAATCTCACGATTGGCAGCCTTGATTGCTTTTACAAGAACACGTTCAATATCCTCGCCCTCGCTCTTCGCAATCTCTTTGATCATCACTTCCACAGTACACTTGGAAGCATAATCTCCTGCCTGATGGCCACCCATACCATCCGCTACCACGAACAGGTTCTGGAGAATACCCAGTGGTTTTCCCGTCGTAAAGACGTAGTCCTGATTTACCTGTCGCACCATTCCAACATCTGTAATTGAAAATGTCTTCATACCTTCTATTCTCCTTCAGTTTCTACGTAGCGGCGCCTGAGCTGACCGCAGGCTCCGTCAATATCAGAGCCCATTTCCCTTCTTATAGTAACATTTATTCCGCTTTTTTCAAGTTTATTTTTGAAATTCAAAGCACTTTTCCGGCTTGGACGAACAAAATCACGCTCTTTTACCGGATTGACCGGTATCAGATTGATATGACAGTTCTTGTGCTTTAATAAATGAATCAGTTCCTGTGCATCCTCATCCGTATCATTCACACCATGCACAAGGCTGTACTCAAAACTCACTCTCCGGCCGGTTTCTTTGAAATATTCGTCACAGGCTGCGAGTACTTCTGTGATATCATATTTATTTGCAACCGGCATCAATTTTCTTCGTTTTTCCTGATTGGAACCGTGAAGCGAAAGTGCAAGTGTAATCTGTAAATGCTCTTTCGCCAGTTCTTTCATCCTAGGAACTATTCCACAGGTTGATACGGTGACATTTCTCTGACTGATATTCAGTCCATGCTCATCTGTAAGTAAATGAATAAACTTCAGGAAATTATCGTAATTATCCATCGGTTCTCCGGTTCCCATGATCACCACATTCGAAACCCTCTCACCACTTATCTTCTGAATCTGATAGATCTGTCCAAGCATCTCAGACGGAGAAAGATTTCTCACCAGACCTCCGATCGTTGATGCACAGAATGCACATCCCATCCTGCAACCGACCTGGGAGGAAATACAGACAGAATTTCCATGCTTATATTTCATAAGAACACTTTCGACTACATTTCCATCATAGAGACGGAACAGGAACTTGTTCGTACCGTCAATCTGGGAAATCTGTCTCTCCAGCATAACAACCGGGAGAATCTCATAATTCTCTTCCAGTTTTTCTCTCAAAGCCTTTGAAAGATTTGTCATCTCATCAAAATGATCTACCAGCTTCACATGCAGCCATTCATAAATCTGTTTTGCACGAAATGCTTTTTCTCCGATTGTCGCCATCTCTTTCTGTAATTCTTCATATCCATAAGCACGGATATCCTTCTTCATCTTAAAGTTTTCCTCCTGTATTTCGTTTTTTCTGTGAGTTATTCACATTATTTGTCTGCTTTTTCTATTTTTTCACATTTCCTGAAAATCATGCTTTTTTCTTTAATCTTGCAATAAAGAATCCGTCACAATCGTGAACTCCCGGAAAGAATTGGATACATCCCTTCTCGATCACATCACTTCGTAACTCCTTGCAAAGATTTTCTGTAATATCGTCCAGTTCAAATTGTGGGTATTCTTTCAAGAACCAGTGTACATTGTCCATGTTTTCTCCTGGATTTACGGTACATGTGCTGTACATCAATGTGCCGCCATCCTTGACGATTGCCTGTGCGCAAGTCAGAATCTTTCTCTGCAAATCTGCAAGTTCTTCAAGATCTTCCGGTTGTACGCGATATTTCAGATCCGGCTTTTTGCCAAGCACTCCCAGCCCGGAACACGGCAGATCTGCGATCACAAGATCTGCTGCTTCCTCGTCATATTTATCAAACACTGACGCATCCTTACATACTGCACAAATATTTCCAAGTCCGGAACGGTCGATATTCTGCCAGATCAAATCTGTCTTATATTCGGTCAGATCTCTTGCTTCAACCCGTCCTGCCTTTTCTTCTGTTCCGTTCTCTCTCGCTGCCGCTTCATCTGCCAGCTGAAGTTTCTCTGCCACATGAAGTGATTTTCCTCCCGGTGCCGCACAGACATCAATTACATGATCGCCGGCTTTTGGAGCTGCCAGCTCTCCGACAAACATAGAACTGATATCCTGCACTGCAAAGAGTCCTTCCTGAAAACTTTCCAGACCTTCCAGATAATCATAATCTGAAAGATAAAACGCATAAGGAAGATACGGATGTGCTTCTACTTTCGCTCCTTCTGCTTCCAGTTTTTCTTTCAATACTTCCGGTGTAACCCGGTTCATACAACAGCGGATCGTAATCGGCTTCTCTTTCTGAAAATCTGCTGCCATCTTCTCTGTGATCTCTTCCCCATATTCTTTCTTCCATAAAGAAAGAATCCATTCCGGGACAGAATATTTCACAGACAATCTCTGTACATCTTCTTTTGGATACTCGATCTCATCCATCTTGCGGACAACATTTCTCAGAACTCCATTCACATATCCCCGCAGACCTGAAAATCCTTTTCGAACTGCAAGCTTTACTGCCTCGCTGCACACCGCATGATCCGGTACGCTATCCATATATTTCAGCTGATAGACACTGCTACGAAGAAGATTACGGATGACCGGTTTCATCTTCTTAACCTTTGTCTTAGAAATCTGATTCAAAATATAATCAATTTCTATCATATGTTCCAGAGTACCTTCCACAACTCTGGTGATAAATGCACGCTCACGTTTCTCAAGATATTGATATTTTGACAGAACATCGCCAAGAATCTTATGACTATATGCTCCATTCTCTGTTATTTCCATCAAAATCTCAAGAACGACCTCGCGTTCATTGATCTGCTTTCCCATAAATAATCTCCTATTCTCCGCATCTTTCTTTCTATCTGCTGTCAGTCATTCCTTCTTCGTCCATTTGTCAGGATCAACAAACGTAAAAGCTGTAAAATCATTGCGGCCGCACTTGCCACATATGTCATTGCTGCTGCCCGAAGTACCTTCTTCACTCCACCAACTTCGTCTTCACGGAGCATTCCTGAATTTCCAAGTACCTTCACTGCCCTTCTGGAAGCATTGATTTCCACCGGAAGTGTTATAAGATGAAATGCCACAGCTACCATAAAGAGCAGAATTCCAATGTCAATAAGGAAACTGGACATCTGGCCATTCATAAACAGGCCGATAATGATCAACGGCCAGGAAATCATGGAGCCGAAATTTACGACCGGCACAAGTGCCCCACGGATTGATAAAGGTGCATACCCTTCAAAATGCTGTACTGCATGACCACACTCATGTGCCGCAACTCCGATTGCTGCTACAGAAGTTGAATTATAAACCGGATCAGAAAGCGCCAGTGTCTTGTTTCTCGGATCATAATGATCGGTCAGATTTCCCGCGATATGAGTTACCTGCACATCATAGATTCCATTTCTTCTGAGAATCTGTTCTGCCGCTTCTCGTCCTGTCATCCCTGAATAACTGCGGATCTTCGAATATTTTGCAAATGTTCCTTTCACCTGGGACGATGCGAGCAGGCTGAGAACCACACCGATCAGTACCAGTATATAAGTCCAGTCATAATAAAATCCATAATACATACTAAAACTACCTCCTGTTATCTATCTGCAGTCCCCCTCCAGAAGTCCTCTTATTCCTGTGTGAATTTAACTCCGCTTTCAATTGTGTATCCCCTTAAGAAAGCTCCTGTATCCATTCTCTTTTTCCCCGGAATCTGAAGTTCCAGAACTCGTAAGACGCCATCCCCTGTCTGAACAGTAAAGGAATCTTTCTCTACACTCAACACTGTTCCAGGCTCTGCTTTTACCGTGCCATCAGCCTCTGCTTTTGCTCTCCAGATCTTCACTACCTTTTTATTCCAATGTGTGTAAGCACTTGGCCAGGAATTCAGGCCACGCACCAGACGTTCGATCTGTACTGCGGATGTATTCCAGTCAATATTTCCAAGCTTCTTATCGAGCATTCTGGCATATTCTGTCGGGCTTTCTCCCTGCTTCTCGAAAGTTGCCGTATGATCTTCAATAGCTTTCAGAGTTTTTACACAAAGCTTTGCTCCTGCCTCTGCAAGCTTATCATGCAGGCTTTCTCCTGTCTCATCTTCTGTGATCGGCACTTCAACCTTCTGGATCATGTCGCCTGTATCCAGTCCTTCGTTCATCTGCATTGTTGTAACACCTGTCACTTCCTCGCCATTGATGATAGACCACTGGATTGGCGCAGCACCACGGTATTTCGGAAGTAGAGATGCATGTACATTGATGCATCCGTATGGTGTCATCTCCAGAATTTCTTTCGGAATGATCTGACCAAATGCAATGACAACCATCACATCTGCATTGTATTTTCTCAGTTCTTCTACACATTCCGGATCACGGATCTTCTTTGGCTGATAAACCGGAATTCCATGTTTTATCGCAGCTTCTTTCACCGGAGTTGGCTGCATCTCTTTACCGCGTCCCTTTGGTTTATCTGGCTGGCTCACTACGAGACATACCTCATGCCCTGCTTCCACCAGTGCCTCCAGTGTTCCCACGGAGAAGTCCGGTGTTCCCATGAAAATTATTCTCATCAATTATTCCTCCACTTCGTATTCCATATCTTCCTCGTTGTAGGCCGGTGAATCATGCAGTTCTCCTTCTACTTTCTCTACATAAAGGTGTCCTCCCAGGTGATCGATCTCATGACAGAACGCTCTTGCAAGAAGTTCTTCTCCTTCTATCTCAAACTCCTCCATATTTTCATTAAGTGCACGTACTTTTACATAATTCGGACGAGTTACGATTCCCCATTTTCCCGGCACACTTAAACAACCTTCTTCGCCTGTCTGCTCACCGGATGTCTCAACAATCTCAGGATTGATCAAAACGATCGGACCCTCTCCGACATCAATCACTACAATCTGTTTGAGAATACCAACCTGCGGTGCTGCAAGACCCACCCCCATCTTCTCATACATCGTATCAAGCATATCTTCAATTAAAATCTTTGTACGAAGTGTCATCTTCGTCACTGGCTTACACTGTTTTTCAAGGACATCATCGCCCATCTCTCTTACTTCTCTGATTGCCATTATTCTTTCCTCTCTTTTCTATAAATTCATCGGGTTAAAATCGAATTGGATTCTCATTTTCTGAAACCCTGAGTTAATTTCTATATATTGTTCCATCCTGTCTTTTAATACAACTAAGGTTCGGTATTCCGGCGCTTTTACGTAAATCACTCTCCGGTAAATATCTTTGATTTTATCCACTCCCGGACTTGCCGGGCCGATCACGTCGAGCTGTGCCTGACCTTTGATCCGCAAAATGTATTCCTTCAGATACTTGCACGCTTTCTCTAAAAGTACCTCATCTTCACATGCTGCAAGTACTGCCATCAGGTTCTCCACCGGCGGATATCCCATCAGACTGCGGTAACGGATTTCTTTCTCATAGAATGCTTCATAATCCTGCGCTGCTGAAGCCTCGATCGCATAGTGCTCCGGATCGTAAGTCTGAATCACGACCTCACCCGGTCTGTCACCTCTTCCGGCACGGCCTGCTGCCTGTGTCAAAAGCTGAAATGTTCGCTCACCGGAACGATAATCATCTGTATAAAGTGACATATCTGCTGCCAATGCACCGACTAATGTGACCTTTGGAAAATCATGTCCCTTTACGATCATCTGTGTTCCCACAAGAATATCCGCCTCTTCATTCGCAAAGGCAGATAAAATCTGCTCATGGGAATCCTTTTTCTTCGTTGTATCCATATCCATACGGAGAACTCTTGCCTGTGGGAATCTTGCTTTCACCATGTCCTCGATCTGCTGGGTTCCTGCGCGGAATTCTCCGATATAACGGGAACCGCATTCCGGACACTCCGTCACCTTCGGCTGCTCATATCCACAGTAATGGCAGACCATTTTTCCACCTTTGTGTACCGACAAGGATACATTACAGTGCGGGCATTTCACTACATGGCCACATTCTCTGCAGGAAATAAAACCAGAATATCCTCTGCGATTCAAAAACAGCATAATCTGCTCTTTTGCATTCAGTCTGTCTTCAATCAGTTCCTGCAACTTCTCACTCAAGATGGAACGGTTTCCATTCTTCAGTTCCTTTCGCATATCAACTGTATGCACAGTCGCCATCTGCTGCATATGAGAACGATTCTTCATCTCGTAAAGCTGATACTCACCAAGCCTTGCTCGATACATTGCCTCCATTGACGGAGTTGCACTTCCAAGCACAACGCTGGCATCTTCTACTTCTGCCCTGTGGACTGCTACTTCTCTTGCATGATAACGTGGCATCTGCTCACTCTTGTAGGTTGGTTCATGCTCTTCGTCAATAACGATCAGCCCCAAATCCGGAAATGGAGTAAAAAGCGCAGAGCGTGGTCCAATCATCACATCGACCTCGCCCTTCTTCGCACGCATCATCTGATCGTAACGTTCTCCGGCAGACAGTCTTGAGTTCATGATAG
>ERZ1031020.618-NODE-618-length-11722-cov-4.004628_pt1 | contig 11722 bp, 10 predicted proteins | sample MGYA00517109_ERZ1031020 | MGnify/ENA primary metagenome ERZ1031020 (study PRJEB33719, sample SAMN04261270) | wastewater metagenome | biome: rural village; feature: human; material: feces | host: Homo sapiens | place: El Salvador | collected 2013-01-07 ... | reverse complement strand
GGGGTTAATACGGGTGATATCCACCACATTTATAAAGTGGGTGGAATCATGACCGTAGCAGCATTTTTAGGCCTGCTTGCCGGAATGGCGGGAGGACGTTATGGAGCAAAGGCTTCTACAGGTTTCGCAAAGAATTTGAGAAATGCAATGTTTGATCGGATTCAGACATATTCGTTTGCAAATATTGATCATTTCAGTACAGCAGGACTGGTAACGCGTCTGACAACAGATGTAACAAATGTGCAGAATGCGTATCAGATGATGTTACGTATGATGATGAGAGCACCGGCAAGTATGGTATGTGCGATGGTGATGGCATTTGCGATCAATGCAAGGCTGGCAAGTATTTATCTTGTGGCAGTCTTGATTCTTGGAATTATTTTGTTTTTTATTATCCGTCATGCAACTGCATATTTCCAGCAGGCATTTCCGAAATATGACGCATTGAATGAGTCTGTTCAGGAAAATGTTTCTGCAATCCGTGTTGTAAAGGCATATGTAAGAGAAGAGGAAGAGACAAGTAAATTTAAGCGTGCAAGCAAGAATATTTATGATATTTTTGTAAAAGCAGAGAAGAATGTTATCTGGAATGCACCGATCATGATGTTTACAGTTTACACCTGTATTATTTTAATCAGCTGGTTCGGTGCGAAGATGATTGTTGTGGATTCTCTTACAACCGGAGAACTGATGAGTCTTCTTGCCTATTGTATGAATATTCTTATGAGTCTGATGATGCTTTCAATGGTTTTCGTCATGATTTCTATGAGTATGGCAAGTATGCGTCGTATTGCGGAAGTGCTGAATGAAAAAACAGACATTCATAACCCGGAGCATCCGGTATATGAAGTCGCAGACGGAAGCATCACATTTAAAAATGTAGACTTTTCTTATAAGAAAGACAGTGCAGAGAAGGTTCTGAAGGATATCAATCTGGAGATTCGTTCCGGAGAAACGATTGGAATTATCGGAGGAACCGGAAGTGCGAAGACAAGTCTGGTCAATCTGATCAGCCGTCTGTATGACGTCACGGACGGAGAGATTCTGGTTGGTGGAAAAAATGTAAAAGAATATGATCTTGAGGTGCTCCGTAATCAGGTGTCTGTAGTGCTTCAGAAAAATGTCTTATTTACAGGAAGTATTTTAGACAATCTCCGTTGGGGAGACAAAGAAGCGACAGATGAAGAGTGTATCCAGGCATGTAAACTGGCCTGTGCAGATGAATTTATCGAGCGCTTTCCGGATAAATACAATACGCATATTGAACAGGGTGGAAACAATGTGTCCGGTGGTCAGAAGCAGAGACTCTGTATTGCAAGAGCATTGCTAAAGAAGCCGAAGATCCTGATTCTTGATGACAGTACAAGTGCTGTTGATACTGCAACAGATGCGAAGATCCGACGTGCATTTCGTGAAGAGATTCCGGATACGACAAAGCTGATCATTGCACAGCGTGTATCCAGTGTTCAGGATGCAGACCGTATTATTGTGATGGATGAAGGAAAGATTCATGGATTCGGAACACATGATGAACTGCTTGTGTCAGATGAGATTTATCGCGAGGTATATGAGTCTCAGACACAGGGAGGCGGAGATTTTGATGAAAATGGAGGTGAAGCATAATGCGTGGACCAATGGGAAAACCAAAGAATAGAGTGGAAAATCCTGGGAAATTACTTAAACGTCTGATGGATTATATTTTCCGGGATTATAAATTTCATTGCATTATAGTATTCATCCTTATTTTTGTAGGAGTTATTGCAAATGTTCAGGGAACAATGTTCACAAGAGATTTGATTGATAAATACATTACACCGTTCTTATTGTCCAGTGATACACCGAACTTTACACCGCTTGCACATGCAATCGGAAAAGTTGCTTGTTTTTATGGAGTCGGAATCGTGGCAACTTATACTTACAACCGAATTATGATCAATGTGACACAGGGAATGATGATGAACATGAGAAATGATCTGTTCAGTCACATGGAGAAACTTCCGATTAAATATTTCGATACACATGCGCATGGCGATATTATGTCAATCTACACGAATGACATTGATACACTCAGACAGATGGTAAGCCAGAGTATTCCGCAGATTATCAACAGTGGATTTACAATTGTCAGTGTATTTATCAGTATGCTGATCTTGAATATTCCACTGACAGCAGTGACGATGGTTATGGTTGCGATCATGATCTGGGGAACAAAGAAAGCTGCCGGACAGAGTGGAAAATATTTCCTTGAGCAGCAGAAGAATCTTGGTAAGGTCAACGGATATATTGAAGAAATGATGAACGGCCAGAAGGTTGTGAAGGTATTCTGTCATGAAGAAGAAAGTAAGACAGAATTCAAAAAGTTGAATGAGAATCTGTTTGTAAGCGCAGACCGTGCAAATACTTATGCAAACTTCCTCGGTCCTATGAATGCGCAGATTGGAAATATCAGTTATGTAATGTGTGCAATCGTTGGAGGTGCACTTGCTCTTAACCATGTCGGTGGATTTACATTGGGCGGTCTAGCAAGTTTCCTTACATTTAATAAAAGCTTCAGTATGCCGATCAACCAGGTGAGCCAGCAGCTGAATGCGATTGTTATGGCACTCGCAGGTGCGGAGCGTATCTTTACACTTCTGGATGAAAAAGTGGAAGTGGATGAAGGTTATGTTACATTAGTTAATGCGAAAGAAGAGAATGGAAAACTGACAGAAAGTGAGAAACGTACTGGCCACTGGGCATGGAAACATACACATCAGGCAGATGGTTCTGTTGATTATGTTGAGTTAAAAGGAAATGTTGTATTTGACGGAGTGGATTTCGGATACAATGATGACAAAATCGTCCTTCATGATGTGAAGCTATATGCAGAACCGGGGCAGAAGATCGCTTTCGTAGGTTCAACAGGAGCCGGTAAGACGACAATTACAAATCTGATCAATCGTTTCTACGATATTCAGGATGGTAAGATCCGCTATGACGGAATTAATATTAACAAGATCAAGAAAGCAGATCTTCGACATTCTCTTGGAATCGTATTGCAGGATACACATTTGTTTACTGGTACAGTGAAAGATAATATTCGTTTTGGAAAGCTGGATGCAACAGATGAAGAAATCATTGCAGCAGCAAAGCTGGCAAATGCAGATGGATTTATCCGCAGACTTCCGGAAGGATATGACACGGTGATCACCGGAGATGGAGCAAACTTAAGTCAGGGACAGCGACAGCTTCTTGCGATTGCCCGTGCGGCAGTAGCAGACCCACCGGTATTGATTCTGGATGAGGCAACAAGCTCGATCGATACCCGCACAGAGCGTATTATCCAGGAAAGTATGGACCGGCTGATGCATGGGCGTACTACCTTTGTGATCGCACACCGTTTGTCAACAGTTCGTAATTCTGACTGTATCATGGTACTTGAACAGGGAAGGATTATCGAGAGAGGTACACACGACCAGTTGATTGAAGAGAAAGGTAAGTATTATCAGCTGTATACAGGAAATGCAATATCAGCGTAGAAGAAAGTAGAGATAAAAAAGAACTGAACCCAGATAATTAATGTCAATGGGTTCAGTTCTTTTTGAAATAGAAATCAACGTTCAGTAAAATCTAAAGCTTCATGTGCAAGTTTACGTTCAGCTTCCCCAGCAGAACGGTATTTCAAAAGTAAATTCACTTCATTTTTTGTAAGAAGAATGTCGTTTTCACTATTTTCAATTTTAATACAGAAATAGTTTTTTACTTCAACTGATGATGGATTCTTTGCATTGCAGTACTGAGTGATAAGCGAGTCGACAGAGGTGTGATAGATCCAGGATAGTTCAGCAAGAAGTTGAAGGTTTGGTTCACGTACGCCGGTTTCATAATTTGAATAAGCCTGATGAGTGATATGCAGCTTTTTGCCGATCTGAGCCTGTGTGTAGTTATATTGCTTTCTCAAACGCCGTAGATTATCCGCAAGTTGAATATTTGCCATAGTTTCACCTCCGTTTCTATCATCCGTTAAGGTTCAAGGATGTCTTTTCCCTCAATGAGATATTCATAAGAAACGTCGAAGATCTCAGTTAGAGCTTTCAATTCTATGTCTGTAACGTAACGTTTGTTGGTTTCAATTCGTGTAATTACATTTTTGTCCATATCATATCCGCGCAATTGGAGTTTGTAAGCTAAAAGTCTCTGTGACATATGGTGTTGCCGACGAAGTTCAATGAGCCTTTTGCCGATCAGATTCTTCTCTCCGGTAGTAGGTGTTCGTTTTGGCATAGTTCTAATCCCTCCTGCAAATAGTGTGAACAGGTTTGTCTCGTTTTTTGCACTTTTAATGATTTTACATGGAATTGAGTAACCAAATGGTTGGAATAATGAGACAAATGGAAAATAATTGTATGATTTGTAATGATTGATCTCCGAAGATAGTGTATAATGTATTCCAAAGATATTTTAGAGGACTAGGAGAAAATACACCATGTATGAAATAATGACTGCCGATGAAGCAATCCGGCTAATTCGGGACGGAGACTGTATCTGTGTGAATTCATTTGTTGGAATAGAGAATCCAATTGAACTTCACGAAGCAATTTACAGAAGATACCAGAAGATGCAGTCCCCAACACATCTGACAATGATTTCCAGTGCCGGTTTTGGTGTCTGGGATGATGAACATAATGCAGAAGGATACATCAGAGAGGGTGCTGTGGACAAGCTTATCTGCGGGCATTTTGGAGCAATGCTCAGTACAAAGAAACTGGTTTTAGAAGACCGGTTTGAGGCATACAATCTTCCGCTTGGATGCATTTCACATGCAATCCGTGCACAGGCCGGAGGTCTCCCGGGTGCACTTTCAAAGGTTGGCTTGGATATATTTGTAGATCCAAGAAAAGAAGGGCCTGGAATTAACAGAATCTCAATTGATGATTCACTGGTCAGGCATGTGGAAGTGGATGGAGAGGAATTTCTCTATTATAAATTACCGAAAATTAATATTGCACTGATTAAAGGAACAGCAGCAGACCGAAAGGGAAATATTACTTTTGACGATATGTTTATGTCCGGTGATGCGCTGTCTATTTGCCAGGCAGTAAAAGCGAATCGCGGCAAGGTGATCGTACAGGTAGACCGCCTGGTGGACACCCCGTCACGACCGAGAAATGCAATTATTCCGGGATGTCTGGTAGATGCAATCGTTGTAGCAGAACCGGAAGCAAGAAATGAAGCCTATACAGCACTGACTGGAAGCTTTGAGATTCCATATGAAGAGTGGAACACATGGAGTGAGCGTTTAGATTCTGTCTCAGTGAAACAGTCAAAGAACAGTACGGTGGCAAATATCATCGGAAAACGTGCATCGAAGGAATTACGTGTAGATGATATTGTAAATATTGGAATCGGCATTCCGGAGATGGTTTCTCGTTTTGCAAGAAAGAGTGGAATGCTTGATATGGTGACATTGACGGTTGAGTCTGGAGGAATCGGAGGATTTCCGGTTTCAGGAGAAGCATTTGGAGCAATGATCGGTGCGGCATCTGTCTATGATATGGCAAACCAGTTTGACCTTTATGATAATGGTGGTCTCGATGTTTGCTTTATGGGCGCGCTTGAAGTGGATAAAGAAGGAAATGTGAATGCACACCGTGGACCGGGAGCGTTTGCCGGAATCGGAGGATTTGCGAATATCACAGCTAAGACACCAACCGTTGTTTTCTGTTTCAGCTTTACGGCAAAAGGACTGGAAGTTTCACAGAAGAAGGGGATTGTTGAAATTGAGAAGGAAGGTTCTATTTCAAAATTTGTAGATCGAGTCAAGAGTATCAGTTTTTCTGCCAGACGTGCGATCGCAAATGGACAGAAGGTACTTTATGTGACTGAACGCTGTGTATTTCGCCTGACACCGAAGGGACTGAAATTGATAGAAGTATATCCTGGAATCGATGTGCAGAAAGATATTTTAGATCTTCTGCCATTCGAAGTGGAAGTATGATATAGAAAATCAATGCAAAATAAGATGAAGATTTGTTAAAATAGTTCATGGACTTCATCACGTTAAATTGATACAATTTATCCACAGGACAACAGAAAGGACATTATTATTATGGAAAAAGGTACAATTTTTAAATTTCATAATGATCTTGATACAGATCAGATCATCGCATCCCAGTATCTGCTTCTGCCGAACTTAGATGAGATGAAGAGCCATACATTTGAATCATTGGATCCGGATTTTGCGAAAAAAGTAAAACCGGGAGATTTCGTAGTCGGAGGAGAGAATTTTGGTTGTGGATCCTCCAGAGAGCAGGCACCGGGTGTGCTCAAAGCGATGAGATACAGGCTGTCATTGCGAAATCATTTGCAAGAATCTTCTATAGAAATGCAATCAATATCGGACTTCCGGTCATTGTCTGTAAGGAGCTTCCGGATGAGGTGAAGACAGGTGATACAATGGAACTTCGCATGTCTGACGGAACAGCTGAGGCGAATGGAAAGACTTATTCCTGTACAAAGCTGCCGGCGTATATGCAGAATATTCTGAATCAGGGTGGACTGATCGCTTCACTGAATAAGGAGGACTAGAACTATGGGAATGACAATCGCAGAGAAGATCATCGCTGCTGCAGCCGGTGTGGACAGCGTAAAACCGGGAGATATCCATACAGTAACATTGGACAGAATGATGAGTAATGATGGAACGACACATCTTACTGTTGATATGTATAAAAACAAATTAAAGAATCCTCGTATTGCAGATCCGAAGAAACTGGTATTCATTGTGGATCATAATGTGCCGTCAGACAGTCCGAAGACAGCGGCATCTCAGAAGAAGATGAGAGATTTTGCAAAAGAGAACGGAATTGACTTCTGGGAAGGAAAGGGTGTCTGCCATCAGGTTATGATGGAGAACTATGTCCGTCCGGGAGAACTGATCTTCGGAGCTGACAGCCATACTTGTTCTTACGGAGCACTCGGAGCGTTCGGTACAGGTGTCGGATGTACAGACTTCCTTTATGGAATGGTGACAGGACAGTCCTGGGTACTCGTTCCAGAATCCGTGAAATTCAATCTGATCGGAGAACTTCCGGAAGGTGTTTATGCAAGAGACCTGATCCTGACAATTATCGGTCAGGTTGGTGCGAACGGATGTAACTATCAGGTGATGGAGTTCACAGGAGAAGGAGCAAAGACACTGAGCATCAGTGATCGTATCGCACTTTGCAACATGGCAGTAGAAGCCGGAGCCAAGACAGGTATCTTTGAGGCAGATGAAAAAGCAATGGAATACCTGAAAGAGCATGGCCGTGAGCCGAAAGCTGTATTCCACAGTGATCCGGATGCGCATTATATCAGAGAGTATACAATCGATTTATCTAAAGTGGAACCGGTCGTGGCAAAACCTGATTTTGTAGATAATTTAAGTCCGGCAAAGGAAGTGCGTGGAATTAAGATTGATGAAGCATTTTTAGGTTCCTGTAATAATGGACGTATTGAAGATCTTCGTGTCGGAGCAGAAGTCATCAAAGGAAAGAAAGTTGCAGATAAGGTCCGTTTCCTTGTTGTTCCGGCAAGCCAGACAATTTATCGTCAGGCTCTTAAGGAAGGACTTCTTGACATTTTCATGGAGGCAGGTGCAATTGTAATGAATCCGAATTGCAGCGTCTGCTGGGGAAGCTGCCAGGGAGTTATTGGTGAAAATGAAGTTCTGATCAGTACAGGAACACGTAATTTCAAGGGGCGCGCAGGACACCCAAGTTCAAAAGTATATCTTGGATCCGCAGCAACAGTTACAGCATCAGCAATTAAAGGTGAGATCGCACTTGCATCTGATCTGTAAGGTGATGGGAACAAGAGATAATTTACACAGAGAAGAACTTATATATTTTGAGGTGAACTATGGATAAATTTACAGGAAAGGTGTGGGTACTCGGAGATGATATTGATACTGATATCATTATTCCGACAGAGTATCTTGCACTGAAAACAATTGACGATATGAAACAGTATGGATTCAGTCCGCTTCGTCCGGAGCTGGCAGGACAAATCCAGAAAGGTGATATTATCGTTGCAGGAAAGAACTTTGGATGTGGATCTTCCAGAGAGCAGGCACCGGAGATCATCAAAGCACTTGGAATCCAGTGTGTGATCGCGAAATCATTTGCAAGAATCTTTTTCCGCAATTCAATCAACAATGGTCTGCTTTTGATCGAGCAGCCGGATCTGTATGATGATATGAAAGAAGGCGACACAATTGATGTCGTGATGAATCAGCATGTAGACTATAATGGCAAAGAATACCCGATCGCTTCTCTGCCGGAGAATCTGATGAGCATCATTCAGGCAGGCGGACTTGTAAAAGCTATGCGCAAGCTGAATGGACTTGAGGATTGAGCAGAAAGGAGAGCATGATGGGCGAGACGATTATTGAAAAGATTATCAGACATAATACAGGAAAGGCAGTAAAGCCGGGAGATATCGTGACAGTTAATGTTGACAGATGCATGATCCATGATATTTTCATTCCTTTTGTAGCAGATAAATTTGAAGAGATGGGATTTACAAAGCTTCATGATCCGGATAAAGTGGTTTTGATTTATGACCACCTGGTTCCGGCAAGCCAGCAGGATGACACAAGACATTTCCACAAAGGAGATGAATTTGTAGCAAAATATGGACTGACTCACGTACATAGAAGCGACGGAATCTGTCACCAGTTGATGACAGAAGCCGGATATGTGAAACCGGGAGATATCGCATTCGGAACAGACAGCCATACGACAACTTATGGTTGTGTCGGCGCATTTTCATCCGGAATCGGTTATACAGAGATGGCAAGTATTCTCGGAACCGGTACAATGTGGATTAAAGTTCCGGAGACAATTAAAGTTGTGATTGATGGAGAACTTCCGGAAAATGTAATGTCCAAGGATATCATTCTTCGACTGATCGGAGATCTCCGTGCGGACGGAGCAACTTACAGAGCACTGGAATTCTCGGGAAGCACGATTGAGAATATGTCAGTTGCAAGCCGTATGACAATGGCGAATATGGCAATCGAGGCAGGAGCAAAATGTGCTCTTTTCACACCGGATGAGAAGACGGCAGAATATTGTGAGATTGAACTCAACGACTACCAGAAAAGCCTTGTTGGAGATGAAGATGCTGTCTATATGAAAACTATGACATATAAGGCAGAGGATTTCGTTCCGGTTATGGCATGTCCATCCCAGGTTGATAAGATCAGAGACGTTAGTGAGTTAGAGGGAACAGAGATTGATCAGGTATTCATTGGATCCTGTACAAACGGACGTCTGGAAGACCTCAGAGCTGCGGCAGAAGTACTCAAAGGTAAGAAAGTTGCGGACTTTGTGAAGTTGATCGTTACACCGGCAAGCCGCAAGATCTACAGACAGGCACTGGCAGACGGAACGCTGGATATTTTGGCAGAAGCAGGTGCGATCATTACACATCCGGGATGCGGATTGTGTTGCGGAAGAACAGGAGGAATCCTTTCTGATGGAGAACGAGTTGTAGCAACGAACAACAGAAACTTCCTTGGACGTATGGGAACATCTAAAGTAGAGATTTATCTTGCAAGCCCGAGAACAGCAGCAACATGTGCAGTTGCCGGGAAGATTGTGAATCCGGAATAAGATAATATAGAAATATAAAAAGCTATCGATTACAACAATTAAGATGAAATGTGTTGTGATTGATAGCTTTTCTGACATTAAGTGCTATTTAAGGTCTAAAAGTATTCTATTAAAGGACAACAGGATAAAAAAATAAAAGATTTGTTGTAACTGTTCAAAAAGCCATGGTAGAAGCTTATTATCCTCTTAAAGACAAGTCGACTTGGGATATATAACAGGCTTTCAGAGAGCATCGATCATAGGTGTGATCAGCATAGTGCAAGCATGGACTTTGGCTCGTTTGATCGCGTAAATGCAAAAGGGAAAGCGATTCTTTAACCGCTTTCCCTTAATTATAACTGTTTGGAATTAATCTTCCAAAATGCGATGCGTATTCTGGACACTTACAGAATATCAATATACTCCCCGGCCAGTGCTTTATTCATGCTTCTTACTGCACAGAATTTTCCACACATACTACAAGTATCGCTGTGGTCATCCTCCGGTTTTCTGCTGTCGCGGATTGCTTTTGCAGTTTCTGGATCCAGAGCACATTCAAACTGTGCATCCCAGTCAAGAACACGGCGGGCATCTGCCATCTTATCATCGATATCTCTTGCTCCAGGAATTCCTTTGGCAATATCAGCAGCATGAGCTGCAATCTTAGAAGCAATGATTCCCTGTTTTGTATCTTCAACATTAGGAAGAGCAAGATGCTCAGCCGGTGTTACATAGCAGAGGAAGGAAGCACCGTTCATTGCCGCAACAGCTCCACCGATTGCGGAAGTGATATGGTCATATCCAGGAGCGATATCTGTAACGATAGGTCCAAGTACATAGAAAGGAGCGCCCATACAGATTGTCTGCTGCACTTTCATGTTAGCTGCAACCTGATCAAGCGGTACATGTCCAGGTCCTTCTACCATAACCTGAACATTATGATCCCAGGCACGTTTTGTCAGTTCACCGAGACGTACAAGCTCCTCAATCTGGCATACATCTGTAGCGTCAGCCAGACATCCTGGACGGCATGCATCACCAAGTGAGATTGTCACGTCATATTCTTCGCAGATATCAAGGATTTCATCATAGTATTCATAGAATGGATTTTCTTCTCCTGTCATACTCATCCATGCAAATACAAGGCTTCCTCCACGGCTTACGATGTTCATTTTACGTTTATGCTTTTTGATCTGTTCAATTGTTTTTCTTGTGATTCCACAGTGAAGTGTAACGAAATCAACACCGTCTTCTGCATGCATACGGATAACATCAAGGAAATCCTGTGCAGTCAGAGTAGCAAGATCTCTCTGATAATGAATGACACTGTCGTATACAGGAACTGTACCGATCATAGCAGGACATTCAGAAGTCAGTTTGCGACGGAACGGCTGTGTATCTCCATGGCTGGAAAGATCCATGATCGCTTCCGCACCGAGTTCTACTGCGCTCATTACTTTCTGTATCTCAATATTATAATCTTTGCAGTCACGGGAAACTCCGAGATTGACATTGATCTTTGTGCGGAGCATGCTTCCGACACCTTCCGGGTTCAGTGCTTTGTGGTTTTTGTTCGCACAGATCGCAACTTTTCCTTCTGCGACAAGCTTCATCAGTTTGTCAGTGTCCATATGCTCTTTTTCAGCAACTGTTTTGATTTCCGGGGTGAGAATCCCCTTGCGGGCTGCATCCATCTGGGTTGTGTAGTTTCTCATGTTGTTTTGCCTCCATTCTTACATGTGAATTGATAAATATTATGACGTCAGCAAAACACGGACAGCGTACACGAGAAAAGCTACTACCTCCTGCACATGAACGAATGTGGACAGGAGATGTAACTATTAACCTACACTTCCAGTGAATGAGTAGAAAGATTATGCTGACGCCTTCAGCGGAGAAATGTTAATAACTGGAAAATAAAGAAGTTATTAACGGAAAGCTCCGGTGATTACAGATTGATTCTGCATTTTCTTGTGCGGTACAAGGTGGTGTCCCCAATGTATCGCATAGAACAACTTATGAAGTCGGGAAAAGCTGTGCCATTACTCCACTTTTCTGGAATACTGAAATCAGCAGGAATGCCAGGATACTTCCGGCTACTGTTG